>Ga0182021_10001152_pt1 | contig 29942 bp, 34 predicted proteins | sample 612E3MmetaG_FD_120493 | JGI IMG/M metagenome (GOLD analysis project Ga0182021, IMG submission 120493) | Permafrost microbial communities from Stordalen Mire, Sweden - 612E3M metaG (Illumina Assembly) | ecosystem: Environmental > Terrestrial > Soil > Wetlands > Permafrost | place: Sweden... | reverse complement strand
CAGGTCAGCACCTGCACAGAATGCCTGGCCGGCACCTGTTATTATCACCACCCTTATTTCATCGTCCATATCGGCGCTTTTGAGAGCGCCAATGATCTCCGGTCCCATAAAATCATCTACCGCATTGAGTTTATCCGGTCTGTTGAGCGTTATGGTCAGGATGCGTTCTGATACAGAATAAATTAAATGCTTGTAGTCCATGACGTATTTTCCCTCCTGCCCTAGTCCTGAGGCTTTATTGACCCATTCTACTACCGCACATGGGTGTTATCAAAGGGTAATAGTTTCCGTGATTAGCTTATTAGCAGTGGCGATTATATTAATAACCCGTTAAACCAGTTGGTAGCTGCCTGCAAGTATGTGCTCTCCCCCTTTTGCGAGTCCAGAAGGTGTATGAGATTATAAATTGGCGCCGGGCCCCTTAGTGCAGGTCCATCACCGGTGTAATGGCCGGAGGCAATTGCCTCTGGATGGTTATAGTGGAGCCCAGCGCCGGCTTAACCTGAATGCTGAATGTATCATTGGCCTGTATACTCAAACCTGCGGGGCCGTTGTTACCACCAAGGAGAAGATCTCTGAGGTTCGGGCCACAGACGAGAGCGCCCAGGCTCAGGATGCGACCGCTATCAGTAATGATGAGACTGACATGGTTGATATCAACAGTGATTTCAAACTGTTCACCGGTTTCCAAAAGGTTATTGCCGTTATCATCACCGACAGGGACATAGGTCCACGCCACGTTATTGAAGTAGCTATCCTGCGTCAGCAGGCTGATGACGCATTTATTCTTGCCCGTCTGGTCGACGCTGCAAGGATCTACACCGTTGGGAGTCATGTCAATGGGATTGCCAGCTATAGCATTCTTAACCGTGAATTTGATTTGGCCAACCTGAGTAGGGGTGGCGTTATCGGCCACGGCTATGACCGAGCCCGAAAGCTCGAGGTTGCTCCTGGCTTCGTTCAGGCCGGCGTAGACGATTTCCTTGCCCCTCTCTGCGGAGAAGAGGCCTGCACTCAATACTGCATAGCCGAATACTGCTGCCACAGTTACGAATCCGATCAGTATGATGGCCGTTTCCAGGCCGGTCATGCCCCTCTGGTCTTTAAACAAATGCTTCAATGCTGTCTTCCAATCACCACGCTATTTTATTTTGATTTATAACATAATACGAGGGTATTTAGTGTCGTACAAGACCTAGGAAGTACAATATAAATGACCCGTTAGTATCATAATGATGGTCTCAAACGTGCTCGAATCACATGCACAGGAACGTGACGCTGAGGATCCTGAATCTTGGTTTAACAGACTAAACGGCAATCGATGCCGAGTTTCCCGCACGTAGAGGCAAGTTCCCGGCCTGTCCGATAGAAGAAATCGTCGCTGAGTTTTTCATCCAGGCCATACTTCCGGTATACCCAATCGGCATGGTGGTAGTTCATCCGGTCAACTATGATGTAGTCGACTTTTCCTGCAAGCGCGGAGGCAAGACCTTCTGCACCCGGAAGCATTGGCGCAACCATGGCATAAGTCCTGATACCCTCTTTATGCAATTCGTCAAGTGCCTTTAGTCTGTCCTTAATTGATGGCGCATGGGGCTCGAACAGTTTTCTAATAGTATCGTCCATTGTGGTAATTGTTAGTCCAACTTCAAAATTACTTGCTCCTTTGAATATGTCCACATCCTGCAGGACCAGGGGGGAACGTGTCTGGACTGTTGCCGGCCAGTTATGCTGTTTTAGTATTTCCAGGCATTGCCTGCTAAGTTCATATTTTGACTCAAGCGGTTGATACGGGTCACATACACCGCTTATCCAGACTCTTCCAGGTTTCTTCCTGGTTACTTCCCGTTGTAATAGAGCGGGAGCATTGATCTTAACGTCGACGAATTCACCCCATGGTTCTTTGTGCCCAGTGAACCTTTTCATAAAGCGTGCATAGCAGTAAGAGCAAGCATGCTGACAGCCTACATAAGGATTAATAACATAATCATAGACCTGCGATACAGATAGAATAGTTTTTGCCTGGATTTCCTTTACTATCATTCTTCTATATTTACTGAAATCGCCCGAATATGCAACACTCATGATGACGAATAGATATTGCCAAATTGTCAGTTGCATATCAGGCATTTGTAAGTCCGCTGTCAAGTATTACCCAAACCAATCCCCTATACTGAGTAATTAGGAGGAGAAAAATGAAAATAAAAGTACTTGTTGTCTTGCTGACATTTGTACTAGTGACGATGATAACAGCCACAAGTTGTACTTCGTACGCAACTACCGAGCAAGTCCAGGCTTTGCAAAGCCAGGTCAATTCACTCGGCAACCAACTCACTTCAACTCAGCAACAACTGGCTTCAAGTCAGCAGCAGCTGAATTCGGCGCAGCAGGCGCTCTCCCAGGCACAATCCCAGCTACAGCAGCAACAGCAGCAACAGAATACGTATTCTACTTCTGCGCAACCGGTGTATCAATATACTTACCCCTATAGTTATCCATATGGATATGGAACCTATAGTTATCCATATGGATATGGAACTTATCCGTACGGAACACCCTGGTATCATAGTTACAGACCTCCATATTATCACCGGTAGCTGATAACTATAGAGGGAGGGAATAGCATCCGGTGCAATCAGAGTTTCCTCCCTCTTTATATTGCCTGCCTAACCCTGTGTGAAACGCCAATCTAATTCCTCCCGGCGATATTGCCGAATTTCAACTTTTCTTGCCAATACTGCATATCTATGAATGGCGTTGCCATCTTTGAACTTGCCTTAAGTGCAGTCATTTAGTTTAATGTCAGCTATCTGTAAGTCAGACGTCAATTATTTATTTGTCAACTGTCAAGCGTATTCAAATCTACTCCTTTATACTGAGAAAAAGGAGGTAAATAATGAAAATCAAAGTCCTTATCGGTCTTCTAACATTAGTACCATTAACAATGGTAGCGGCCACAGGTTGTAGCTCCTATGTGTCGAGTGATCAGGTAATGTCTTTACAAAACCAGGTCAATTCACTGAGTAACTCGCTCAATTCAACTCAGCAACAGCTGGCTTCGACTCAGCAGCAACTGAATGCAGCTCAACAGTCGCTCGCTCAAGCGCAATCCCAGCAGCAGAATACATATACTACTTCTGCGCAACCGGTGTATTCCCCAACTATCACCCATCGAACCTATACAAATGCAACACCCTGGTTTCAATACTCCAGGCTTCCACAAACTACATATCCTCACAGGTAGCTGATCTTTATAGAGGGAGGAAATAGGTAGCATCGATGCAATCAGCGTTTCCTCCCTCGAGAGGTTAATATCGGTTGGCTATATATTATAAATACGCTAATATTATGAACCTTGCCCTAGCTGATGGCGTTCATTCCTGGTCAGTGTAGTTTAATAGTTGAAATTATTCCAAGGTAATAGCTATTATACTGTGATCTTGACAGGAAAAAGAGGTTAAGAAATGTACGAAAAAATACTTGTACCTTTGGACGGCTCGGAATTGGCTGAAGTAGCTCTACCCTATGCCGAAGAACTGGCAGGACGGTTGGGCTCTGAAATTATCCTGATATATGTCAGTGAGTTAATCAAAGACCCTGGTGAAAATCAGCTCAGGAGCTATCTTCAGAAAATGGTTGAAGCGACAAAAGACGGGGCAAGCAAATACTCCAATAAACCGGGAATTGGTCCCACCATCGAAGTAAAATCGGTAATTCTCTCCGGCTCTCCAGCAGAGAAGATTGTGGAGTATGCTGATAATGAGAACATAGGGCTTATTGTTATCTCCACTCACGGTCAATCTGGCATCAAACGCTGGGCCCTTGGAAGTGTAGCTGACAAGGTGGTAAGGGCTACTACCAGGCCGGTAGCACTAATCAGGGCCAAGGGTGCTCGCCCTGAAGTGAGAGGAAAAGGAATGTTAAATAAAGTACTGGTTTCTCTGGATGGTTCAAAGGAGGGTGAGGCGATAATCCCTTATATCGAAGAACTTGCCTCCAGGCTCAAGGTAAAGGTTATTCTACTTAAGGTGCTGGTAAGGGGCTACTATGCTTCAGATACCTATATGCCGTTGCCTGATCAACAGATCGAGTCGGATAAGGCTTTGGCCACTGCCTATCTTGATAATTTAGGAGCCCGATTGAAAGAAAAAGGTATTGCTATAACTATTGAAGAAAGATTGGATATTGAGATCAGATTTGGTAATGCGGCTGAACAGATTATTCAGTTTGCTGACGAAGTGCATGCGGACCTTCTGGCAATGACAACACATGGACGTTCGGGTGTAGGACGATGGGCCTTTGGCAGCGTTGCCGAAAGAGTTCTGCAAGCAGGGAATACTCCTCTTTTGCTGGTGAGATCCCCAGGCGCTAGAGGAGAACAATAGAACTTCAGGCTGAATTATTTTTGCGGGTTAGTGGTATTTATGTAGATGCCACTACTGGTTGCGGCAAGGTCAGCCCTTACTTTGTGAGTTCTGAAGTGCAGTTGGGACACCGGGTGGCTTTGATAGGGATGGCCGTTGCACAGTAAGGACAATCTTTGGTTGTCGGCGCCGCAGGCGTAGCTCCCTTCGTCAAAGACTGTAGTTTGGTAAGCGGACGAATGATAAGGAAGAATACCACTGCAGCAATTATGAGGAAGTTTATAATAGTGTTGATAAATAGCCCGTAGTTAATTGTGATAGTGCCAGCAGCCTGTGCGGCGGCAAGTGTAGGGTAAGGGCCCGGCGTCGACCCTTGCTTGATAACTGCAGCCAGGTTGGAAAAGTCGATGTTGCCCAGGGCGAGACCAATAGGGGGCATAATAACGTCTTTGACGATTGAAGTCACAATGGCACCGAAGGCAGCACCAATAATGATACCAACCGCCATGTCGACTACATTGCCTTTCATAATGAATGCTTTGAAATCAGTCAACATGCCTGACTTCAGCACCTTATGTGCGTTCTTCATGTTACTCTTCTCCTATTTGGATTATCGGCATGACTGCCATGCCATCATTTAAAATACGGGATGTTGGACTACCTGTTCCACGTGTTCCACTTGCCTCTCAATTTTCGAATACGGTCAATTAATTGAACGCAATTATACACTTGAATACTTCGGAATGGAATACACTTATTTGAGGCTGCAAATGTGAAATTGTACGAGACTAGCTGACAATTACACATGATCTCAATTTTTCTAATTTCTTAACCGGGATACCCTTTTGTTAGCTGTAAATCGAATAAGGATCTCCAGTCCGTTGCTCTATTTACACATAGTCTTATTTCTCATTTCCATTTTAATAATAGTGAAAAATCATCAGGATAATTTCACTGAAATTGGGCGTAAGCAAACCGATAAGCCCTCAAAATTGCAAATCTGGTACAAATTGAAAGGCCAGTGAATGTAAACCGTCGGGGTCCTTGAAGAGTTTTCGGTGAAATTTGTTGAGAAATATGCTTGAATGCCTGCATTATGCTATCCTCCAATTAAAAGCACAACCTTGAATCTGGAGACAATTATGGTGGTATTCGATAAACAACAATAGATTAGCTGGCAGCGATGGCCGCAGCCTACTATTTGCTTAGTCTTCTTTTTATTTATGGTTATTGCAGGTTCATCGTTATCCTGCATGAATAGTCCATCCCCGTCTCAGGCCGCTTTAGAAGATTTGAAGTTGCCGGAGCACGGTGATACAACTCTGCTCACGGGTGTTATATCTCCTCCTGGTGAAGGCCGTGATCATATATGGCCCGACCATCCGGTCGAATACAAAACAATGCCGCCGACGTCAGGGCCGCATTTCCCGGATCCTACAGCTCCCGGGTTCTATACGACACGGCCTGCATTCGGGTACCTGGTGCATAGTCTGGAGCATGGCTCGGTTGTCATTTATTATGATCCGTCTCAACTTTCACCTGAAATAGAGAAGAGTTTAAGAGCATTTATTAAGGCAAACAGTGATCCCGAAGTGGGGATTGTCGTAGTTCCAGATGCAGATTTTAAATATCCTTTTATACTTACCGCCTGGGATAAAATGCTTGAGCTCAATAAATACGATCACCAGGTTGTAAGAGCCTTCCTTGCAGAGTATCTGGGACGCGGGCCTGAGTCACCGGGCCGTTGAACATCCTTTCCGGCGGAATGCACAATTCCTCTTGGGTTCTTGTCATGTGCCCATGTCGTTGTTAATCAACTTTACTGAGATTTATCGGTAAAAGTGTTGTTAATGTCTAGCTAGTTATATCAGAAATTGGCTATAATATCGTAATCGTTTCATGTTGGAGGCAATTGACCATGGTTAGAAAGCAGCAGGAGACAGTCGTTTGCCAAATTTGCAAAGAACATAAAAGACATAATGATGTAATACCATTTGAATCTATACATGGGCCTTTAGCCGAAAGGATAAAGGAGATGCATCCCGATTCTTTAGCCGGCGGCTTTGTTTGTATTTCTGATCTTAACAAGTGTAGGGCAGATTATGTAAGAGACATTCTTGAGAAAGATAAAGGCGAGTTGACTACTCTGGATGAGCAGGTTATGAAGAGCCTGGCGGAGCATGAGCTTCTGTCCAAGAACACCAATATTGAGTTTGATCAACAGCTAACGTTCGGGGAACACCTGGCAGACAGCATGGCCGATTATGCGGGAAGCTGGCGTTTTATCATGATTTTTATGGGGATACTTATCTTGTGGATTATAGTAAACTCAGTTATATTGCTTTTGCGCCCGTTCGATCCGTACCCATTCATTCTTCTGAATCTTGTTCTTTCCTGCATTGCTGCTCTTCAGGCTCCTGTCATAATGATGAGTCAAAATCGCCAGGAATCAAAGGATCGCTTACGAGCTGAACATGACTATATGGTAAATCTGAAGGCGGAACTGGAAATACGTCATTTGCATGAAAAAATAGACCACCTCATTACGAATCAATGGCAGAGGCTTCTGGAAATTCAGGAGGTGCAAATGGAGCTTATGGAAGAACTTACACACAAAACGTCGCGAGGGCATTGATCCCGAAGATAATAGGCTATTCGCTGATCATGTTAATCTTGTTTGGCTAATGGAGTCGATACCCGGGCAGAGAAACATGAGATTTGGTCTCTTTGCGGAGATTCGTTGATTACGACAAATACCGGCTTTCAGATTTTCCTGACTATCTCGCCAGTCTCAAATATCTTAAACGTTTTGGGGTCGATGTAGTGAACATGTAATTCTTCGGAAGTAGTCCATCTTTTTAGACCTACTGTTTCTGCATCTGAATTCCTGTCTTGAATATATTCCTGGTATTCAACAATCGTGTATTCTTTGCCTTCGTCAGTTTTGGCAGTGAAACGATCTAGTTCAACTTCTCGTGGCATATAGTATCTCCATAGATTAAACATACTATAGCGATTGAGCATTGTCAATTGCGACAGATTTCAAAATGGTATACTATCGACTATGATAATAGTCCCGTTAACCGGACTTTAATAATTCTATGTTAATATACTTTATTAATAGGCAATAATTTTACTATCGCGTATAATATAATATTGACTGCGACTTTGAGAGAAGTAATATTATTATATTATGCAGCAAATTTATTTCTGTCCCAATTGTAGAGCACAGGTAGCTTACGGCCAGGCGTCTTGTACCAACTGTAACACGGTTTTAATGTGGCCGACATCGCAAACACTGACTCAATATCAATCACCCGATCCTAATCAGCAGCAATGGAACCAACAACAGCAATCATATCAATCATCTCCGGATAACCAAACATCGGGATATGGATATCAGGGCCAGAATCAACCGCAAAAAAAGGATGACCAGCCTGGACTATTGCAGCTTATACAAACTTACAAGGGGGCCATTGTAAAAACATCCGTAGCACTGGTTATTGTTGCTGTACTTATTGGCGCTGGCGTTGCTATGAAGGGGGAGATCGCAAAGTTAATCAGCAAACCTGTTGTGGAATCTTTCGATGCCAGTTCCGCGGAGATCATAACAGGTCAATCAGCAACGTTGCAATGGAATGTCACAGGTGTATCGTCGGTTTCCATCATCCCTGGCATCGGAGCCGTATCGTCCAGTGGGACAAGAACAGTATCTCCTAATGAAACGACTAAATATACACTGCTTGCCAATAATCTGTTCGGCTCTGCAAGCGGGTCACAAACTATCACGGTGAGAGAGCCTCCTCCATCCATTGATAACTTCAGTTTTGACACGGGTAACATTTTTGCAGGTCAATCGGCTACATTATCATGGAACGTTGCAGGTGCAACGTCGGTTTCCATCAGCCCCGAAATCGGGACCGTTTCCTCAACCGGAACTAAAAGCGTGATCCCGAGTTCAACTACTACGTACACATTAACAGCCTCCAATAGCGCCGGTAATGCCACCGCGTCAGCAATAGTTACTGTATCTGAGTCAAGCGCACCTCTCATATTGGCTTTCAGTTCAAGCCCGGACTCCATTAAGGCTGGTGAGAGTTCAACTCTGACTTGGGAGGTCATAGGCTCAACGTCAATAAATATCAATCAGGGCATTGGCGGTGTCGGTGCAAAGGGTTCCGTAATAGTAACTCCAACTGCAACCACTACCTATACATTGACGGCTGGCTCAGTAACCAAGTCAGTTACGGTCACAGTGGACACAACGAACGTAAAGAGCACGGCAGGCTCGACGATCCCGACAGGCGCACCGAAGGTAAGTACTTTCGCTGCAAGCCCGAATGCAGTTACACTGGGAGATACTATAACATTATCCTGGTCTGTTATGGGTGTAAGGTCAGTTTCCATCAGCCCAGACCTTGGTGATTTGCTACCTTCAGGATCTATATTATTAATACCTACTGCAACCACTACTTATACATTATCTGCTGTCAACCACTACGGCACAGAGAATTCAACGGCTACGGTTACAGTGAGTACCATAACCGATAACGTAACACCACCGGTTATAAAATCCTTTACTGCCACACCCAGCAGCATTTCCACCGGAGGAACATCGAACCTCACCTGGGATATCAGGGGAGCGACCGCGATTATAATCGATCAGGGTATCGGCATTCCGGCTTCACATTATTCGCAGGAGGTATCACCTACTGCAACTACAATCTATACACTCACTGCTATCAATAGTGCCGGCACTGATAAGGCAACTGTTACCGTAACTATAGGACCCTGATATTTATTCCTGTCCTTTTCAATCCTTAATATTCGAGCAAGCGATTCAACAAAGTAATAGGCTTATATAGCTACCATTACAGAACAAGGGATTTCTGTTTCTAAAGCTATTCTGAGCTTTTCATTGTCCTGTAAAGTAGAATAGATAAGAAACAGTATATAATTAGATAAAGGGCAATCTAATATGCAAGATAAAAGTTACACTCCTTTATATCTAATTCCTATTATTATGCTGATTGTGAGTTTGGTATCAAGTCCATTCTTGTCATGCAGCGAACCGCCGGCGATCAATTATTTCAACGCCTCCCCGGCTGCGATCACCAGCGGGCAGGCGGTTACTCTTCAGTGGGATGTCAGCGGTGCTACGAGGGCCAACATAAGCAGTGTTGGCGCCGTGGTGCCCTCAGGCAAGGCAATTGTCACACCGACATCGACTACAACATATGTGCTGACTGTACCAGGTAGCACTCAGAGCCTCTCTGTTACTATAGACGTGAAATCAACAGAGGATGTCAACGGATCGGAGCCAGCCGGCACAAATGCCCCGAGGCCGGCAACCAGTTCAGCCGGCGATTCTTCTGTCACCAGAGTTACACTCAAATATGATAATTTGGATAGTACCTCTGATGACTATTTGTCGAACCAGATTGCAGTATTGCATACATATGCAAAATTGCCCGGTTCCAACGCTGCAGCTTCAGCAGGCTACTCAGCAGACATACATCGGACGTTTAATTCTTCCAACTCCACCGGAGTCCCGGTGAAAAGTCCGCTAATAATTTTACCCTTCATGGGCGGTATGTTCTGCGTTGTTAAGAATTATTCCAGCGTGTCATACCAATTATATAAGCTGGATACTGCCTGGTATTACAACCAGATTGATGAGTCCGACCGCTTGAAAGAACCAGGATGGGGACTAATGACGACCTTTTCTCCCAAGCAGACGCCCTTCAAAATTCAAAAATTAAATATTGCGGGCGTTGCCAATATTACTGGATCTCCTGATGACTATAATAAGCGTCTTTTTTTCGTACGTATAATGGATGAAAATGGTCATCAGATATGGACCAAATCGTTGCCCTGGAATTTATTTAGAAGCGATGCATCCGAGGGGATACCTAAGGCAGCTTGGAGAAGCATCGATGTAGAAGATGTCCCCGTGAGCGGGGATTTTTCTGTCGAAGTGCTGACCGAGAGTAACGAATATATCACGGGCAGGGATGCTTCTTTCCATTATCTTGCCCTGGCCTATGAAAAAATCAATAATAAGGACGTGACCACCAGATCGATTATTTCGGACGATGGGGGCAAACCCGAGAGTTGGGTACGCCTGTATAACCAGTACGGTGGATCTCTTGCCTTTAATTTGTGTATACGAGTTGAGGGCAGCTATTTAAGTAAATGACTATGGCTTTCGCCAGTGTAATAAAATAGAGGCGCATCGCATGATGCACCTCTATTTTATATCCACAAACTGGATTATATATAGAGATAAAGAATAGTATGAGGACTTTGATGGAGACGGGCACCTATAAGCCCCTGGTCACTAGTTCAAATTCAGTCGCTGACACCGAACTTCTTATATCCTCAATAATCGAGCAAGGGATTCGTCAAAATATCATAACTATTTAACTTGCGGCCTTCTTATTATAGTACTAATCCACATCTCGCATGTTAGGATTTCTATAATTGCTATTAGTGACTGACACGTCTTAATAACAGGCAGCAATCAATAAGAAAAGGTTTAAGAAGAGGACATTAAAGTATTTAAAGTAACGTATAAGAAGTTTACGGCAACTGTTAACAATATAATAGATTAAGGACGTGTCGACGCCACAGGCAATATAATTTTTGGAGGGAACTACATTGAAAAAGTTTATTATTCTTTCATTATCATTGCTTACACTACTGATTCTCATCCCAAGTTGTATTACAGTTCAACCCCCTGCATCATACAACACCCCACCGGCAGTCCAGACTGCGCAGGCTGCGGTTATCGGTAACTTCAGCAGCAATCCATCTGTGATTAATCCCGGTGGCACGTCAAATCTGTCGTGGAATGTGACTGGAGCTAACACGGTGAGTATAGATAATGGTATAGGCGTGGTTAATGCTGCTGGGAGCATGGCAGTTTCACCGGCTTCATCCACGGTTTATACCATAACTGCTACCAACTCCGCCGGTACCGTTATGGGCTCAGCGACAACTTCGGTCTCAGGTCCCGTTAACTACTCTAGCCCAATAAATGATGGGGCAACGAGAGCGCCAGCGGTTATCACTAACTTCAGCAGCAGTCTTAATTCCGATGGCACGTCAACTTTATCGTGGAATGTGACAGGAGCAGACTTGGTGAGCATAGACCAGTATGTAGGTGTGGTTAGCGCTTCGGGGACCAAAATAGTATCAGCGTCTATACCCACTGTTTATACTCTGACTGCTACCTGGCCCAAGGGGAATTGGACCAATGATATTGGTGAGGTTACCAGGTCAGCGACGACGACTACCAACACGGGCGCAGGTACTCCATGGGTTCAATAATGAGGTATTGAGTCAAATCAACTTTACAATGACGTGCGGGGATCTGTCTCAATAGAAGACATATTTCCTCGCGCACAGCGAGAAATTGAATTTGTTGCTGCCATCGGAGACCACTTTACGGGCCCCGGTGGCAGCAACAAATCTAACTCAATGCTTAGATGCTCGGATCGGTCAATTTTTGACGGGTGAATGGCGCTTAAAACAGCTTAAATACACTTTGCAGTAGCCAGATTATGAGGAAAATAGCTCCGATAATCAAGGCTATATGGATCAGCCAACCTAAACTGCGGAAGAAGATAATACCCATCAACCACAAAACGAGGATAATGATGCCAATGATTAATAATATAGACATAGTACCTTCCTTTTATTATATTTGAAAACAATACAGCGTCATTTGGGTACGGAGCGGGTCCCATAAATAAAGATGATGATTCCTATCACCATAAAGGCAATTCCACCAATTAAAAAAGGAACGTTTTGAAAACTGAACCATGCTACGAGAGCAGCTACCACACCAGCCAAAGTCAAACCTATGCCAAACCATCTCATAAGATCCCTCCTTTAGAGTCCTGAAAACTTATTCTGCCGTAGTATATATGTGTTATAGATATAGATTTTCCGTTGGCCTTATGAACCTGTCAACTTGACGTGGATTTTCCTTTCAACAAGAAGGCCAACAGCACCCCGGCAAGAAATCCGCCGATGTGCGCAATATAAGCCACGCCACCCATCTCCGTAATGGAACCGACACTGCTAAAAATCTGCAGAACAAACCAGAGCCCAATGACTATCAGCGCAGGCACTGGAATCACTTGAGAACCCTGCAATACGCTGACCCTTCCCTTCGGGAACATTACAATATAAGCGCCCAGCACCCCCGCAATCGCCCCCGAGGCCCCCAAATTCGGCACGTTTGATCCGGTGCTAAAAGCCAATTGTGCGAAAGTTGCCGCGATTCCACAAATCAGGTAGAAGATCAGGAACTTGATATGCCCGAAACGGTCTTCTACATTATCACCGAAGATCCATAAGTAAAGCATGTTGCCTCCCAGATGAAGCCACCCGGCATGCATGAACATGGAAGTGAAGATCGTCAGAAAATCGCCTAATGGATTAGCCAGGAAACGGCTGGGAACGAAAGCCCAGTTCCCGATAAATGCATCACCCCCAATCAACTCTACAAAGAAAAATAGAACATTCAGAGCTATCAAAGCATACGTGATCAGAGGAACAGTTCTGCGATCACTATTATCATCACCGATTGGAAGCATAAGATTTATATCATCCTTTAAATATAGATTAGCTATATGTTAAACGGCTAAGAATGTAATAAGCATATAATTCAGTACCAGGATATTAAAAAGTCATGACAATTTGGGGTGTTGCTGACCGTGATTGAACAATTGGAAATGGGTGAATTCACGTAGATAAACTTGATGCTTTTACATTACTATACCGATCATCTATGAACAGATGATCGGTATAGTAAATTGAAACTGACTGGTCTTCTAGTGCTTTTTTATATCTCTTTCGGCCTTGCCGTACTGTTCCTGCACTTTTCCGGCTACCTGCTCCATTTTACCTTTGATTTCCTGTGATTTATTGTCGGTTAATTTACCGGTCTCTTCAGTGACTTTGCCCTTGACCTGGTTCCATTTTCCTTTAGTTATATTGTCAGCCATGTATAAAACCTCCTAAAAATATTATTGAATAAATACTAGCTGAAGGAACATGTAGAAGTAATATAATCGAGACACAATAAGTTAAATAATTATGATATTAAAAGTGTTATCGGTTAATAGGTTGATGAAATAAGGTGATGGGATGGATTAAGGGTAGATTCTCTTAGTGAAATTGACAGTTTATTAACGAAGAATCTGAGGACATATTTAGAGATGAGATGGATTGGGCAGGTTCCAGTATAAATACTTGTAGTGTTATCTGCATTCAATATACAATTGGTTTTCAAAGAGGTACATGACGTAGATGGCTCGACCGTTGTGGCTGGTGGCTTTGATCAGGGCCGGTTTTCCCGGCCGGTTTAAGCTGGCCAGGGCTACACACTGGAAGCCGCTGGGCAAGCTGGTGGAAAAGTGGTTATTTGAAAGCGATGACCTTGTAGTACTTCCTAACGACCGTATCATTGCCGTTAATCGTGATATAGCTAATCCGGGGCAGTGTGTGCTGCCCTCCCAGATTGTTGAGCATTTCATCAACAAGGCCAGCCATCATTGGATCATGAACACCTGCATCTGCCGTGAGGCCTCAAACTGCCGGGATTATCCGGTGGGGCTGGGCTGCCTGTTCCTTGGTGAGGCTGTTGTGGGAATCAATCCGGCGCTCGGCCGGCGGGTGAGCAAAGAAGAAGCCCTGTCGCATGTGAAAAAGTGCAGGGAAGCAGGGCTAGTGCACCTGGTCGGCCGCAATAAGCTGGATTCAGTCTGGCTGGGCGTGGGACCGGTTAATAAGCTGCTTACCATCTGTAACTGCTGTCCCTGCTGCTGCCTATGGAAAATGCTGCCGGTTATCTCCGGCAATATCAGCGAAAAAGTTAATAAATTGCCGGGTGTCAATGTTAAAGTTACCGGCACTTGCACAGGCTGCGGCATCTGTACCGATAATGTGTGCTTCGTTAACGCCATCAGTATGAATTCGGGCATGGCCATTATCAGCAGCGATTGCCGGGGTTGTGGCCGTTGTGCCGCGAGCTGCCCGGTGGAAGCCATCCAGGTAGACTACGATGCTAGTGCGGTTGGGCGGGCCATTGATAACATTGAATCGCTCGTACAGGTGTCGTAAATCATTATTTTGTACCGTACGATTTGGTTCAATTGCTAACCCTGGTTTTGTTGGACGAAGACCTAACGTAAGGAGGTAAGAAGGTATGCTTAGCTGGCAGGGTAGATTGCTCGAATTGTATTTCCGTCTCCAGCACACATTCTCTTCTAAGACAGCGAAAATTGATATAGGGAAGGAACGCGCTGAACTGGAGGGGCTGGGAGCTATGTTCAAGCTGCCGAAAGGGATCAAATATATAAAAGAGCTTGCGGATGGAGTCCCGGCTGAGTGGCTGATTCCTCCGGGTATTTCTACCAATAGGGTGGTTCTCTATTTGCACGGTGGTTCCTATATATCCGGCTCCATCAATTCGCATAGGTCACTGGTTGCCAATATCGCTGTTGCATCCAAAGCCCGTGTTTTGATCATCGATTACAGGCTGGCCCCGGAGCACCCCCATCCGGCAGCGGTCGAGGATGCCACGACCGCTTACAAATGGTTGATAGGCAACCATATTGATCCTCATCACATAGCTATAGCCGGTGACTCGGCAGGGGGTGGCCTGGCACTCGCTCTCCTGATTAGCCTCAGGGATGGGAATATTCCATTGCCGGCAGCGTGTGTTTGTCTTTCACCCTGGACCGACCTGGCGTTTACCGGCGAATCATGGGAAAGCAGAGCTGCAGTTGACCTGGTCATATATGCTTACAAGGAATTGGAATTTGCACGGCTGTACCTGGGAGGAATTGAACCGCAGACACCTCTCGCATCTCCCCTCTATGCCGACCTGAAAGGATTGCCCCCGTTATTGGTACAGGTAGGGTCAAACGAGCGTCTTCTCTCAGACTCGACGCGTTTGGTAGATCGTGCACAACAAGCCGGAGTAAATGCGATCTTGGATGAATGGGAAAAGATGCAGCATGTATGGCAGTTTGCGGCCAGTTTTTTACCTGAAGGCCGCCGGGCAATTGACCGGCTAGGTGAGTTTATTGACAGGTGGGCGTGAACTGTTTGTGCACCAATCTCCAGTCAAATTAAGAAATTATCAGTTGCATATAAGGCAGCCGTCAAGTACATCTCAGGCCACTCCTCTTTACTGGATAAAGAGGAGGTGAAAAATGAAAAACAGATTCCTTTCTAAACCGAAGGGCGACAATTGACGCATGACGGCAAGCGTCTTATACTGCGAATCACCGGGCATTACATAACCCGGTAAGATAGAATAAGCGCCGTATATTTTGAAATGGAGGGGAGATTGACTATGAAAAGGCATATCATTAGTGCAGTTACACTTTTATCCCTTGCGGCATTATTAATTATTAGTCCGGCTTTTGCCGGGTGCTCAGCGGCGCAGGATAGCGGAAAATTGCTATTTATATCAGGCACCTACGGCGCACTTAGCCGCGGAAACTACGATGGGGATGCAACCGTCGCCGATTTAAAACACCACGGAGATTTTGCTCTCGGCAGCTTCAGCGGTATCGACGGCGAAATGCTGGGATTGAACGGCACGTATTACCAAATAGGGGCACAGGGTAAAATAAGTTTGGCCAACGATGCATGGACCATCCCCAATGCTACAGTGACTTTCTTCAAACCGGACAAAACCATCTCACTGGGCAAAGCAACTAGTTACACGGAGATGCAGGCAAATATAAACAGTCAATTACCCACACCTAATATTTTCTACGCCATGAAGATAACGGGTAAATTCGACTGGATAAAAGCAAGGACCCTGACCAGGCTGAATAAACCTTACCCGACCACGCCTTATTCGACCATCACGCAGAACGAGCCGACGTTTGAATTCCGCAATGTGGAAAGCACTTTGATAATCGTTGTGACGCCAAGCTTTGCCGGTGAAATCGCTTACCCGGGATATCACGCGCATTTCATTAACAGCGATGGAAAATATGGCGGGCATGTAATCGATTGCAGTATAATCAGCGGCCAGGCTGAGGTGGCTAGCTTACCCAATTTTATTGTTAACCTGCCTCAAAGCGCCGTGTTTTACCAGGCTGATTTCTCTAACACAAAATAAATTTCTACTGTCTTTAAGTTAGCTGGGACGCCGCCGGTCACAGATCAGGATGGTATACCGAAAAGCCCGATGGCAAAGATCGCGTGCACTATTACCGAAGGCCAGAAAATCCACCACAGGTAGCAGTGAAATTTAAAGAATTTCTGATACGCCGGGTATTTCATAAGTCGGCGGCCAAATCCCATGCCGGGGATGCACCGGCAGGACATGAAGATCAGGAATCCCGTTACCAGGTTGACAATACCAAGGATAAATATCAGCCGGGTGGCAAATATTGAATGAAAAACATCCATGTGACCTCCTCAGCCGGTTGATGATTCTTATATTTTCGCCTATTTTAACTCCGTAGTCTAATTTTACATAGGGGCCAGCTTGCCTCCATCACTCAAGGTATAAGTCTTGCCGTTAAGCCAGTTGTTTGCGCTGGAACTCGAGTTGTAATAGATGGTGTTGCCGTCGTCGTGAATATTGGCCAGTGTAGTGTCGGCATCGATCAGACCTGTCAGGTAAGAAGTCCCTGTGACATCCCAGGAGCTGGTTGAATCCAGTGTCAGCATCATTGAGCCGGCCTTATTGTCAGCGTTGACGGAACCCTTCAATGCAGTGCCATTCTGTAGTGTAACTTTGATTGCGCTAATGCTGTCACAGGTTATATTGCCATTAAGGGCCTGGCTGTCTGCCGTAAGTGTTACATCAGCGCCGTTTTTACCTGTCGTACCCCACCGGCTAGCGCCGGCTGACAGAATAGTTCCTGATGGGGCATTGAGTTCAACACCCTTTAGCTTGATCACAGCTTTAGTGTTAGTGGAATAGAACAGGGGACCTTCCAGCGCTGTTAGCGAACCGCCGTTCATGATAAAGTTGCCCGTTCCCACATCGGCGTCTCCGGAGAAGCTCTGGTAAATCATTACCCCCCAATTTTTGGCACCGGAAATGATAGTATCGGTTAGGGATATAGTATTTTTCCCTTCTATTACAGCGGCCTCTGATCCTGTTGATGTGTATTTGCCGCCGTTGACAGTGATTGTGCCAGTTGAATAGATGCCGGGGGACATGCTCCCGGAGGTCGTTACCGTTCCGCCGGTCACGTTTATCGTCCCTCCGCCACGGTCAGTAGCAATGGCGGCGGAAGCGCCGTTGCCGGCGGTATTGATATCCACATTCACGAGATTCAATGTGCCTGCCAGGGTAGCATCCACACCGTGGGTGCCCGAGGCGGTGCAATTGATCTTGACATCGGTTAGCTCAACAAGAGCTCCCTCGCCTGCGGCGAAGGCGCCGTTGGCTCCCGTACCGGTTGTATTGATCACACAATTTTTCAGTGTTAGTTTACTCTTAGATTCAGCCAGTGCGGCGGCATTGAGACCGTAGAAGCTGCTGCTGTCCATCGAAGACGTGTTGCCGCTGGTTGTTAGTGTTGAATCCGTAAGAGTATAAGTGCCCCCATCCGTGACTTTCACGGCGGACTCATTTTCTTCGGATGCAGTGATGGCCTGGTTCGATTTAATAACAATTTCGCCGCTCTGGGTGTATACAGCAGTTCCTTCCACTTGCGCTTGTCCTCCTCCACCACCGGGCGGCGGCCCTCCGGGTCCTCCGGAGGGTGGTGTTGATGGAGGAGTTGTGGAAGCTTGTGTTGTTGTGGATGATTGTGTTGTTGAACCTGGCTGTGTAGTAGCAGCGCTGCCCGAACTGCTCAAAGCGGTTGAGCCCGCGCAGCCAGCCGATACGACCACACCAATTATCAGCAATAATGCGATTACCTGTTTGAATATTTTGTATTTATTCATTTTCCTGTTCCCTTTACGGTTATTTATAACAGGGTGGTTATAGCCATCTCATTTCAAATATAAGTAAACAATAAATATATTAAGGCATTGTTAAGTACCTGCTGTAGAACATCCTATTGCCTGAGGGGCATAAATAAGAGAGAATATCGGCATCTTTTTAGTAGGGGGAAGGCAATTGAAAGTTGAGAAGATCGATCATGTGGCCATAAGAGTCAAGGACCTGGCAAAAGCACGCAAGTTCTTCTCCGATGTGTTCGAGATGGATTTCAGGTTCCTGGGCAACAGTGCCGAGCTGGATATCAAAAGCATTATGGACACCAACGGCATTGAGCTGGTGGAGCCTTTTTTACCGGACGGTCCGAACTCACGTATGATTGCCAAGTATGGAGAGGGATTAACGTTGCTTTCATTGAAGGTCTCCAACCTGGATCAGGCGGTGGTCGAGATCAAGAAAAAGGGTGTGCGTGTTACTGCCCAGGTACAATCAGGCGACATGCGGATGGCAATTTTGCATCCCAAGGACACCCTCGGCGTGCAGATCGAGCTTATTGAGTATAAAGGAGAACATCCTACAATAACGGCGGCGAAAGGTTATAAACCGGATGTTACCGGTTAATGCAGTAGCCTGAAGCTCTGTTAAGAATTGTTTATGGTTCAGGACCAGGATTGTAATCTGTAATTAAAAGAGGGGGGCATCATATGATGCCCCCCTCTCTGTTATTTCAATATGCGTTCAGAAGACTATGCCGTACGCTTTCTGGTAACTATGTATATAACCACGGCAATACCGATCGTAAACAGGGCTATTAAGCCGTAAATCAGGAAATCACTGTTAGCGAATGCGTCTACCGTGAAGCTGCCGGCAGGAACACTACCCACTTGGACGGTGTATGTTCCCGGTTCGTTCATACTCACGTAGAAATGCACCGGAGCAGTCTGACCTGCGGCAAGGACTACACTCTGCGAGTCAGCTTCCTGCCCGTTCACATAAAGGGTCAACCGGGCATCGCCGTTTGTAGTGCCCTTATTGGTGACGGAAGCTGTTACGTCCACTTTTTCGCCCGGAGCTACCTTTGGAGTGGCGATAGCCGCGCTCTGCACTACGATGTTGGACATCTGAACGGGCTTTGGCCATGACGGGACTGTCGACAATCCTGATGCTGTTCCCGCACCACCCTGACCCAGCGGTCCGATCTCACAGCCATCTGTAGTGAAGGTTATTACATTCCCATATGTGGTAGTAGGACACTGGGTAAAATCCCGGTTCCTTTCAATCAGACCAGCGCCCAGGCCGACGCCCAACCCATATATACTTGCGGAATGTGAACCGGTAGGGAGGATCGAGAAAAGATAACCGGCAGGCCCCGTCTGATAATTCCCTGACTGAGGACGGGCTAGCACGGCCCGCACATAGTACGTCGTGCAGGGGTCCAGGCCGGTTATGACAGTGCTATACAATGATGTATCTGATTTGCAGTACACAGTAAATGGCTTAGTAGTATGAGTATATACACCCTGCTGTGTACCATATTGGAAATACCCGGTGGCACATATTAGATTGTTGACCAATATCAGGTTACTCTGCCAAGCCACGCCTAGATCGATATTTGCATTGAGCTTGGCCGAATTATCGCCCACGTTAGTGGCAGGCATGGTGGTTATCGTGGGGCAATCATTTGGAAGTGCAGAGACCATGGCAGCCGGTAAGAACAATGAAAGCATAACCAGTGATAAAACCAGAAGCGGTAATAACCTTTTCACGAACTGCCTCCTGACACTATATTCAACTCTGGTAAATCTGAAAGGATTTCAGGAGTGACTATACTAAATATATTGAATCGTGTCAATATATTTCGGTGGGCGAATCCTCGCGGTTGTCCCCGGCTGAATGTAAAACCGATTGCTGTTAATGACCGGGTAACATGGCTGCCCAGGGATTATCACGTTTAATGAGCTTGAGCGCGTCAGTAGGGCAGGCATACATACAAAGGCCGCACCCTATACAGCGGTTAGCATCCAGCTTCAGCCCATCGCCATCCATCTTGAGTGCTTCCATCTGGCAGCGTGGCACGCAGTCCCCGCAATCCAGGCACGAGCCACTGTCAATCTCTATAACTTGTTTAACGATGGCTGCCAGGCTTGGGACCGGTGAACGGTAAATCCCCTTGAGCGTGGCGCAGTGACACACGCAGCAGTTACAGAGGAATTCAATGAAACCACCCTGGTGATACATGGATTGATGCACCAGGGCTGCCTCTTCTGCACGGTCGAAGAGTTTGCGCGCTTCGTCCTTGGTGACCATCCTTACAATACCGCGGGCTGTTGCTGCTTTAGCCTCGGGGCCGAACATCAGGCAGAGCTCCTTGGGTTTATCGCAGGGGCGGCCGACGATTTCACCGCGGAGGCGGCACATGCAGGTGCCCACAGCGATATCCTCCGTTTTGTCGATTAAATCCATAATTTCGGCGTAGCTGTGTATTACGGCTATCTGCGATACAAGCTCGTCAAGATGGACGACTCTTTTCTTTTCCGAAGTACCGGTTTTCTTTGCGGTGGCGGCAGCCTGGGTAAGAGCTTTAATATATTCATGTATCAGGAGTATGATCTTGCGTTCTCTTTCGCCGGTGACCCCTTTCAAAAATTGAAATTCGAACATACAGGGGATCAGGGGGAGAAGCTTGTACGTCGTATTGCTGCCCAGCTTATCTGCAAGTAACAAACCCCTGTCAGCCATGGATTCCAGCGTTTGGATAAGCTTGCCGGTTTCTTTCGTACCGGTCAATTGTGCGATCTGTGTTGCCGTTATCGCTTCTACCGGCAATTTAATTGCTATTTTCGCTTCTTCACTTGTGAATAGCTCATTCAATACATCGTAAAATTGCGGGAATTTAACGGCCGGCGTAGCGCCGCCACGGCTCGCAATGGCATCCGTAAGTTGTTCTAATATAGCCTGGTTCAATATCGCACCTCTTTCTTGAATTACAATTTTAGCTTGTTCTTCAGTTGTTCAATAGGTTTTGGATATTGACCGGCACCCCGGTATTTCCTGGTATATATTGCTTTGTTTGGACAGTGGTTATAGCAACTCCAGCACCCATAGCACCTGGTCATATCGAATACCGGCTTCGGGTTCAGTTTTATGGCCTTGTACGGGCAGAGTTTTTCGCAGGTATGACATTCCTTGCAAAGCTCAGCATCCACATATTTAAGGCCCATTTCTTTTTTCGACCGGGTGCGCGAAAATACCGGCAACACGCCAATTAATACATCTGCTATTCGCCTTTTTACTTTGACTTCTTTGCCGTTGTAGAGAAGATAAAAAGACTGCTCCAGTCCTGAGATAAACCTGTTGAATTCCTTGAGCTCTTTTTCATTGGGAGCCTGTTCATTGCCCCTACCGCCGGCTATCATGGGAGGATAGCTTTCAGGTGTGTGCAGAGAGTGGCCCGCCAGTACTTTGAACCCCTTTGCGGTAACCCATTTATCCAGAGTGATCCGGGTCTTGCCACTGATGAAGCCGTATGTATTGAAGACAAACGCCGGTTTCCCGGTTTGCCGTTTTAATTTATCCAGGAAAGTCCGGATTAAGTAGGGCGGCTCTACAAAATCCGTGAAGCAGGCGAATCCGGCGATGTCATAAGAGTCAAGGTTCGGTATGCCTTCCCTTACAATATTGAACAGCTTGAACTCGGCGTTCTTGATGTTATTAGCAATGTACTGGCAGGCCAATTTAGTATTGCCGGAGCCTGAGTAGTAACATATGATACATTTCAATGTATCACTATTGATCACATTGACACTGGCCATATCTGTGAATGGACCCCCTTCATTACATTACGACTGCCGAGTTAACGGTGACTGCCTGCTACGTGATATCTTCGGGGCTTAGTGTTTTATTCAGGTCAAAGCAGGGTAGATAACCATCCTGGTAGGCTTCTATTGCCTCTTGCAGGTTTTTGGGGAAAGTCAGACAGGTAATTGGTTTGTGACCAGTGGAATGCAAGCGGCAACCGCGTTGCGGCTGAAGGAATATGCAGCCCCTTTTGCGTACTCTCGTCCTGTAGAGGATTTCCCCGTCTCTTTTGTAAGGTTTGGTGAATTCTTTGGAAGAAGCAATATTCAGGGATATTATTCTCTCGTACTCTTCCGGCAGAACGTCAACCCCGTAGCGGCAGCATGCATCAGCACAATCGGTTACCATACAGTCAGGATGGTGAAATTTTTTACAGTTCATTGGTCAGGTAAATAATATACCATAATGTCTATCAATCTACTATTAACAAAGTTTTAATTCATATAGTGTTAGCAAAACAGAGGCGTAAAAAGGGCTATAATCAATGCACGATGGAGGGATTATCATGAAAGTGGATAGAAACCGGCTGGAGTTTCTGAAAAGGGATGCGGTACAGGGATTTACAAAAGAAATCGGATTAACTCCCGTATCTATGAAGCCGGGTGAATTCATCACACGCATAAAACTTGAGAAGCATCTTCGTCAGCAAGACGGTTTTGTGCATGCAGGGGTCATAGCTACCATGGCTGATCATACAGCAGGTTATGCATGCTACTCGTTGGTCCCGGAGAACCGTCGAATCCTGTCTGTGGAGTTTAAAATAAGCTATTTCAGACCGGCATCCGGCGAGTATTTAGAATGCAGGGCCTGGGTATCCAAACCGGGTAAACAAATACTATTTACCGAAGCTGAAGTTTATTCTATCAAGGGCGAAACCAAAACTCTTACTGCCAAGGCCATGCATACAATGGCCTCTGTCCCGAAAGAAAAAATAGCTAAATGATATAGCATGGGCAGGAGTTGGTGGCAAATGTATAGTATTACAGAGCTGGTTGACTATACGTGGAAACCAATTTGCTGTTGTAATTCCATGATTGTACAATCATTCTTGTAGCGGACTGAAAATGGAGAGGTGGTAAATGAGCCGTGTTTATGTTTTGATTGCAGCATTTCTATGTACATTGCCGATATTAACTTTAGTTTCATGTGCTACGCCGGATGTTAACATAACCAATTTTCAGGTGACGCCATCATCTATTACTGCGGGTCAAACGGTAGTGATAAAGTGGGATGTCAGCGGCGCAAAGTCAATAACGATCGATAACGACCTGGGAGAGCAGCCTGCATCCGGCAGTATCGAAGTTAAGCCGGCGCAGACAACAACCTACAAACTTACGGCGAAAAATGGCAACAAATCAGTTGAGAGCTCGATAATACTGACTGTCAACGTACCTGCAATCTCTCCAACAACCGCAACGGAGCAGGTTCCATCTATATCTGCCCTGGATACACAAGAGTTGATCAGGCATATTGGAGAAACGGTGCGAGTAGAGGGCGATGTGACTTATATTTCAAGCTGGCTGCCTGACCGCCTCAGTGGATTAGGGACTTCTCAACCGTGGACTTTTATGTTCTTTATGAAGGATGTATGGGAAGGGGCCGCCAATAACGCTGGCAGCGAAGGCGAATATTGTCCGGAGTGCTGGCGGGATTATACATCCTATTTCAGATTGATAATTACACCGGAAAATTTGCCTGCTTTACTCCCGGTCCTTAACAATAATTTCGGCGGCGGGTTCAGTTTACAGGACCAGTGGCTGATAGTTGGTGCCACGGATTCCAGATTTATCTATATGCCAAGCTCACTTTGGCGCTATGGGTTTGTAGCACAGGTACCAACACATGTTGTCGTGCAGGGTGAGATTGTCAATTATCTATCAGCGCCGGCGATATATATAACCCAACCCGGACAGATTTCGTTCAACCAACCTTAGTCGAACGCCCAAATCGTCACTGCACTGATCTCCTATGCTGCAGGCTTCTATTATTTTTGACTTAATAACGCGTCGATTTCTTTCTTAAAACCCCATTTGAGGGGCAACGTGCTACCGGCTTTATCTATCGCATCTGTGTCGAATGGTGTGTGCGTGGACTGGTAGGCAAGGGCTAACTCGCGTGCAAGTGCACCTGCAATAACAGCGTCGGGCAGCTTATTACAATCGCTGATTGACAGATGAAGGATACCCCTGGCTGGAAACGGCAGGATGGGGAACCACTTGGCGGCGTTTATTATTCCGGGTTTTACACTCTCATTATCCAGATCGCTCCATTCCGGAATTCCCTGTATATTCATTACTGTTGCCTGTAGCCCTCTTTTCACGTTGGTTGGTAATCTAGCCCAGGTTTGGGTGGTGATTTTCCTGATCCGCTGGTCATCGATATTTATAGGAGGCTGCTTGGAATTAAATTCCGACAGAAGGCTGAGCAACAGGCCAAGGAGCAAAGGGACACACATGTAGAAATACTTGTCCCAGGTAGTCCATCTTTGGTCTCTCCATACAATCTGGTAAATGATCCACATCGCATAAATTATGAAAGCCCAGAATATCGTATGGATACCCAGCCTTTCCCTCCCGGTCAACTCGCGGTTTGGGACTAATAGAAATGTGCCTATCGCCGCGAATCCCAGGCACACTATCCCTAAAATACCACTTGTTATTTGAATATCCATAAATCACCCCCCACTGATAATTATAGCAGTAGTCGCCTGCGTATCAATAGCTATTTAGTAATGCCCGGAAATTGTACTACGGGGCAATGGTATGTGCAATGTAATAATTGAGTGGGCTGTAAGAGCAAGATAGTATATTATTGATTATACGGGGCTAAAGATGAAGACGGCTGTTTATATTTATCTGGCCGTGGGATGCGGGATGCTTGGCGTGGTATTCACCTACGTTATGTTATTGGTGTGCCTGTATTTCAGAATTGATATACTGGAGAACCTGTGGCTTATTACAATTCCTATAGTCTTTGCGGTGGCGCTGAATATTTTCTTGATTGAAGTATTCTCAAGGAGAAAGAAGAGGTAACGGCAATAAAACGTTAAATTTGTGAATAGTATGGGAAAGCACTATGGCGCAAGCTATAATATCTGGTGACTAAAGAATATCCAGGGAGGTGAGTGGGGTGAAACCGATTGGCCCCTTAATGGTAGAGCACAGGCAGATAGAGCGGATGACTGCGCTGCTACGCGCAGAAATTAGGAAAATGGATGAGAGTAAAAAGCCGGATGTTGGGTTCCTCATGATTGCCGTTGACTTTATGCGTACCTATGCCGACCGGGTACATCATGGAAAAGAGGAAGACATACTGTTTAAGGCGCTGGCTACCAAAAAGCTTGAACCCGAACACGCTAAAATCATGAATGAGCTTATCGAGGAACACATAAGTGCGCGCAAGATGGTAACCGCCTTGCTGGCAGCCAGGGAAAAATACATTAATGGGGACAGAGAATCTCTTAAGGAAATTAAGGAGTTGCTGGAGAAGATAGGCAATTTCTACCCGGTCCATATAGAAAAGGAAGATAAACATTTTTTCTATCCCTGCCTCGACTATTTCAGCAAGCAGGAGCAGGACGAGATGCTAAAGGAATTCTGGGAATTTGACAGGAAAGTAATTCACGAAAAGTACCAGAAGGTTGTAGAAGGGCAGGAACAAAGGAAAGCCTGACTGGAGTTTAGTATGGTGGGATCGGATTTGCTGCTATTTCCGGTCCCTGTTAAGCGACCGCAGCAAAGCTGTCAGAAGGGCCAGGTGTGGGACGGGGACTTTTAATGAGTGTGCCCGATGCAAAGGTTCGCCGAATATGGCTTCTATCTCCATACGACGGTTTTCCACGAAATCAATCATTGTGCTGGGTTTGTATGCTCCCATGGTAGATGTATTTTTGAACATGATATCGATCATGGTTTCCCGGTCGATATGTGTGTGTTCGGCGTGATACGCCAGATCGGCATTCCCAGTAGCGATGACATCCTCCATTAGTAGTCGGGCTGCCTCGCGGAGATCATCATTACCCATGATAATATCCGTTGTTATGCCGCCTGCCGCAACGCACAGGCCGCTAAACGGGATGTTCCAGCACAGCTTCTCCCAGCGGGAACGCAACAGTGAAGGCGCAGCCACGACCTGGACCTTGCTGTCTGCCCAGAGATCGACGGCATTTTTCAATTCGGCAGGGTCATCCCTGTAGTGGGCCAGTGAAACAGTCCCGTAGGCCATATGATGGATGTATCCCGGCTTGCCCCTGTTTATGCAGGTAAAAGCCATCCCTCCGAATATCCTCTCAGTACCGAACCACTCAGCAAAACTGTCTTCAAGGCCCAGACCGTTCATCAGCACAAGCACCCGGGTATCCGGTCCGATGCAGGGCGCAACCAATAGTTGCGCATCGGCGATAGACGTCGACTTGAGAGCGCAAATTACCCAGTCGACCGGGCCTATTTCTGTACTCTCTTTAGCTACTACAGGATGCGGCAGGGTGAAATTACCATCGGGACTGGTCACATTGAGTCCTGAAGCCCTGACGACGTGATAGTCACGCCTGACAAGGAAATGAACGTCATGTCCGGCTTCAGCCAGCCGCCCGCCGTAATAGCTGCCAACGGCGCCCGATCCGATTATGGCTATGCTCTTTTGTTTGTGCAACTTTTGTTCTCTTTTCAGATTTCTTGAACGTCTTTATCCACCTGGAATCTTGAGTTTGAACGAGTTTGATTTTACAGGAAATTTAGCTGCGTACACAAATCTTATGTTGTAGAATTGGCAACCGGGCTTGCAGCGTGCTAGCATCTATATTTTAGCCGGGCTTAATGATAGGGCATTGCCTTAAAGAGGGGAAAATGGATAAATCTAAAGTAGCTATTATAAGATGCGAGAATTATGATGAAGCTGAAGTAACCAACGCCGTCAGGAGGGGGATCGACCTAATTGGAGGCATATCCTGCTTTGCCAGGACAGGCGAGAAAATAGTACTGAAACCGAATGTATTGATCGGGGCTGGCCCCGACAGATGTGTTACAACCCACCCCTCTGTATTCAAGGCGGTTGGGAGAATGTTGAAGGAAGCCGCTGTCGATCTCAAGTACGGAGATTCCCCGGGTTTCATGGGAAAATGTGAACCTTCTATGCAGAGGGCGGGTTTAAAACAGGCAGCAACTGAGCTGGATATAAAGCTGGCTGATTTTGAAGAAGGAAGGGCCGTTACTCATAAGGCAGCCCTGCTGAACAGCAGGTTTGTTATAGCCAACGGGGTGTTAGAATCGGATGGACTTGTCAGCCTGCCTAAACTGAAGACACATGGCCTGACCAGGGTAACGGGAGCTATCAAGAACCAGTTCGGATGTATCCCTGGGTTACTAAAGGCGCAATATCATGTTAAGATGCCTGATCCATATAATTTTGCGACCATGCTGGTTGATTTAAATTCCCTTATCAGGCCGCGTCTATATGTCATGGATGCTATTATGGCTATGGAAGGCAATGGCCCTAATGCAGGAACCCCGCGCAAGGTAGGTGTCCTGATCTTTTCCAGTGACCCTGTTGCGCTTGATTCAGTAGCATGTAAAATCATCAACCTGGATCCGGAGATTGTGCCCACGTCGAAACCGGGAGAAAAGGCCGGGTTGGGCACATATCACTACGATAGAATTGAAGTGGTTGGAGATGATATCAGTTCAGTCATTGTCAGCGATTTCGATGTTATCCGCAAACCGCCGGTAACAGTTTCCAGCGGCCGTTTAATGACAATCATTAAGAACCAGACATGCCCCGGTCCGGCCATCGATAAAACCCGTTGTACAAGGTGCGGGATTTGCCATAAAGTATGCCCGCTTGATCCTAAAGCCATTGCCTGGGACAAGGAGACGGGCGAATTCCCGGTCCATAATTATAACCGGTGCATCCGCTGCTATTGCTGCCAGGAGATGTGCCCCGAAGGGGCAATCAGTATAAAGAATACGTTCCTGGGGAGGGCTGTTTTCGGCAGGGTTTAGTTTGTTGCTGAAGTTATATCCAGCACTTTGAATCGCAACTTTACCTGGCTGGCAGGTATTTAACCTGCCTGATAGCCGCCAGGTCTGCGAATATGCAACCGGAAATTGTGGGTCAGTGCTGCAATCGGGTATTCAGGGTAGGCCTTGTTACCCAACCGGTCCCATGACACTCGTTGTGCTTTTCAAAGCCAATCTCCAGATAGCGATCGCATTGCCTGCCTGTGCCGTTGCAGCCATTGCACTTCTGCGCAGTCGGGGGTACGGAGATTCTCCCGCGGCCCAGACATATGGGGCACATCGTTTTGGCGTAACTCCCATAACCTGAGCCAACCCTTCCGGTTGTTTCACAGTAACCACACGGCACTGTTTTACCGGTCACCCGAGGAATTCCCATATGTTATATTCCTATGATCATATCTTAGTATACATAAATCAATTTTGCAAAAATATCGTGAATTTACTTCTAGTGGTTGATGATTTGGTTTTAAATGAGGGATATAAAACAGGCGGCGTCCCGGTTTTACCGGGACGCCGCCTGTTTGTGCTTACAGCTAATTAATAGCTTCTGTCGGATTATTTAGTGTTGGTAGTGTTATCGCAAGGTGGGCCGGCAGGAGCCCCGGCAGGCTTTTCCGGTTTAGGAAGCTCAAAGGCAGGTTTCTGAGCTATCCATGCTTTCCATGCGTCATACTGGTCCTGGGTGATCTTACCGTCTGTCAGCATTTTGCTCATCATTTCAGTGTCTTTGGTTGCATCTCCGAATCCCATGCCGAATCCCGGGACGCCTTCAGGCTTTGTTTTGAGCCATGCTTTATACTGATCAGCCTGCGCCTGTGTCAGTTTGCCGTCTGTTACCCATTTGGCAAACATCTCGTCCATTCTTGTTTGCGCAAGTTCGCTGCCGGCCTGTCTGAATGCATCTGTCAGCTTCTGTTTATCAATGTTAAGTATCTGGGCTACGCGAGTCATCATTTCGTTATCGCCTTGCCCATTGGGTCCACCTGGACCACCTGGGCTGCCGGGAGGCGGTCCGGACTTCGTTGTATCCGTTGTATTTGCACTATCCGCATTGACGGAAGCGACGACTCCGCTAATCAACACTACTATGGCAAGTATACCGACAGCCAAGCACAGAACCTTTTTCCACATATTTAACCTCCTTGGTGGATATTATCTGAGGTATACGTTACTCTCAGTAAGCTCCATTATAGCGTTAGATTATTTATTTCTTATTTATATATTATTTACATATTAAGGAAAATCGATAATAAAAACAGTGCACAGTAGGGAAGAGTATAAAAAAAGCGAGGCGACGGGAATTAGGCGTCGCCTCGCTTTTCGAGCAAATATAAGGAATGGTTATTTTATTTTACGAGGTCCCCTTTGAGTACCACTGCCCGCTGCCGCTTTGTCGGGCTTGGGTAATTCGAAGCCTGGTTTCTGGCTCTGCCATGTTTTCCATGCATCATATTGGTCCTGGGTGATCTTGCCGTCCTTGAGCAATTTATCCATTACGGTCTGTCCCATGAAAGGCCCGAATGTGCCTGCAGGTTTGGCGGCCAGCCAGGTCTTGTACTGGTTGGCCTGGTCCTGTGTAAGCTTGCCATCTGTGACCCATTTGTCGAACATAGTGTTCATCCTATCCTGGCGCAGTTCGATACTCGCCTGTTTGAACGCGTCTGCCAGCTTCTGCTGATCTATGTTGAGTAGCTGGGCGACCCTGTCAAGCAGTTTACCTCCCGCCTTTCCCTGCCCATTATCGGCAAAGGTTGTGGCAGCGGTTAT
>Ga0182021_10001151_pt1 | contig 29951 bp, 24 predicted proteins | sample 612E3MmetaG_FD_120493 | JGI IMG/M metagenome (GOLD analysis project Ga0182021, IMG submission 120493) | Permafrost microbial communities from Stordalen Mire, Sweden - 612E3M metaG (Illumina Assembly) | ecosystem: Environmental > Terrestrial > Soil > Wetlands > Permafrost | place: Sweden... | reverse complement strand
TAGTTTAATCGCTATGGTCTGGTTAATTAAAACTTCCGAAATACATAGCAAAATTACGGTGATAATGAAAAGATAAAAACCGGATAAATAAACAGTCAGGTTTATTTTCTTTCGCAGGAACAGATAATCATAGATCAATGTTATCACATTGCCGGTTAAAAGGCTTAAAGCAATGGAATATAAGCCAATACGATGAATAAACAACAGGGGCACAAGTATTGAAATCACATAAAACGTGAATGAAATTATAGCATGACTGGTCAAAAAGGATTTACCAAGCATTATACTCTGAAATCCGCCAACCAGAAACCCGATATACTGCCCCAGGATAAAAACAAATAAAACAGGGGATAATGCGATAAATGCCTTACTGTAAAGTATAAGGATCAGTTGTTTTGAAAAAAGGATAAGAAAAATTGCAACAGGGAATATGACCAACATATTAAATCTCAGGAAATCATTGAGGATCTTGTTCCTTTCGGAATCCGGCATATCCTGTGACATTTTAGGGTCATTGTAAAATAAAGAACCCCTGTTTGCAATGCCCAGGTATGACAGTATTGAATTGGCAACCTGAAGCAGTCCGACCGATGCAATATTCAAAGCGCTGAGAATAAAGATTCTCTGGACATAATCACAAACATTGTTTATAACCAGGAGAAAAAAAGAAACCCCGCCAAACTTCATCAAGCCTTTGAAAATCTTATCCTTGAAGTTTGGAAGAAGAAGTTTCATCTTTAACAGTTTTTTTGTTTCATGCCAATAAAGGAATAACCCAAGAACGGAAGAAATAAATATACTCAGGAAATATCCGGTTAATTTAAAGAAATATACAAAAACAAGTATTGTAAGCAGGCTTAATAAAGAAGTGACCACACGGAGATAAATCGTCTTTCTTATGAGGATAAATCCCTGTAAGAGCCATCCATAAAAAGGTGTGAGGCTTGTCGCAAGGAAAGATGCTGCAAACAGGCAATAATTCCAGATAAATATATCGGGGGATAAAAAATGTTTTAGAATGAACTTTTGAAAAATGAAAACCAGCAACGTGGCAAATGACCCTAATAATAAAGCTAATGTGAACGAATAGTTATGAACTCTGGCAACGGATTCCAGGTCATTTTTCTGTTTATATTCTGCAATATATTTTATAGTTCCCCTGGCAATCCATCCCCCGCACAAAGCTGTTAAAATGGAAAAGACCGAATTTAAAAGGCTATATTCTCCGTAACCTTCCGGACCGATATTTATTGCAAGATACTTGGCTCTGATCACAGCAACCACGATCAGTGCAACTTCAGTTGACCCGATCAGCGTAGAAGTCTTGGCAATTTCTTTCAATACTCTATGAAATAAACCGAATTATAATTTGATCCATGCAGAAGGCAAAATTTCCCTGTTCCCCGTTTTATCGGTTTTGAACCATTTTTCAGGGGCTATTATGACTTTATTTTCATTATTATTCAGCCATGCCCCCCACCAGCTAAAGGTGCTGTTCGCAATTATATTGTGTTTGCAATGACTCATAAGGTAAATTTCCTCATGACTTGAATAATTAATGATTTTATAACTGATATCATCAATCTTGAACCACTCGCTCACCCATTCTTTGTCGTCAGAAAAGATAAAAATATTCAGGGAACCTGTTTTCTTTTTTAAATAATTAATAGCATTTTGATAATAACCAAGATTAAGATTGTTGTATATTTTATTAAATAACGGGTTACTGATGTAATCTCCTCTTCTTATGTGAATACTGACGGAATTTGTGCCTTTGATTTCTTCTGAAATGCCAGGGAGATTGCCGCTCACGAGATGATCCTTCAGGGTGAATTCATTCCTGATGGTGTTCTCAATATCAATGAAATAGTTTTCGCTTTGCCAATAGCCATCCAGATAACAATCCTTGCAATAGTCTAAAATGCGATGATCGAATTCAGCGTGTTTTTCGTGTACATAATGACGTTTATAATAAGGAACAAAAAGTTTATAGGTTTTATTCAGGATATTTGCGGAAAATACCGGAGTGCAAAGCTTTTCTATCTCTTTTTTATCGGCAATATTTTCTATTATTCTGAAATGTTTAAGTTCATAATTTCTGTTAGTGACCCCAGGTAATTCCCGGGAACTGTCCAGCCCGCTGATATCAAGTTTGAACTCCGTTTTATACCGGTAGGCAAGGTGGCGGCCTAAAGCATACTGAAACATTTGATTTCCAAGTCCGCCGATAAGCCTGACAATTATCATAATCCCAGATTATGCCTTGGAGAATTAATAAGGATCAACGAATTACGAGTTTCTTTTTAAAAGGAATAGTCACCCTAATAATATCATCTTTAACTTCCACTTTATATCTATTATCTTTCGAATATATATATTCCAGTAATTCATTAATTTTCGGATAATCATTTTCCCCATTAAAACAGCGTGCATCATCAATAAGTATTACATGATTAAATTTCTTATCAGACAAGATTGCATTCACTTCATCAAGGATCGGAGTATTTTTATCTCCTTTTATTGTAATTCCTTCTGAATAATGTCCATCCAACCAAAAGATTGCATTTCCCTCAATTTTTTTTATGATATTTGGTAATATTTTTCCACTATCTCCTTGAAATAAAATTACATGAGGATAGGAAGCAAACTTCAATTTTGCCTTCTCAAAAAGTTCATTACTTAATTCAATTGAGATTATTTTTTTAAACAGATGCTTATTAGCATCAACCATATCTCCCAGGAAGGTTCCTGTTTCAACAAGAATGGTATAACCATATTTTTTTCTGAAAGAATTTACAACCATTTGTTTTACTTCATGGGGAGGCGGAAGCTGTTTACCTTCACTTGTCCATCTTCTGTAAATCAGGTAGTTGTACAATCTTGTTTTTTTATAAACTGATAGGAGCAGTATTTTAAATTTTGAGAATAATAAGAGTAATGATGGAGGTAATATTTTTTTAAGAATTTTTTTCATATTGTTTTGATACTGAAAAATGATGCTTAAAATTATTAATGGACTCCTATTCAGAGGTCCTTTTATTTTGCAACTTTAGTTCACATATATCCCATAAACATTCCGTATTCCATCTTCCAGTGAATACTTTGCCCTGAAACCCAGGGCATCCAAACGCGAGATATCCAGCAACTTCTTAAAGGTTCCATCGGGTTTACTCTGGTCAAAACCAATGGTTCCGTCAAACCCAACAATGTTTTTAATGAGTTCTGCAATTTCTCTGATAGTTTGATCCTTGCCGGTTCCTATGTTCAGGAATGAAGTGAAGGCTGAACCGGGATCTTTTGAAGATAATTCACCTGCATCGATATTCTCGGTCACATACACGCAGGCTGCCGCCATATCATCAACATGCATGAATTCGCGATATACCTGGCCTGTTCCCCATAAGGTCACCACGACGGAATCCTGACCTGACTGATTTTCACGACTGATTCCGTATTTTCCCAGGATTGTTAGGATATCCTGTTCGGAAGTACTTTCGCTTATACCTTCAATCGGGCGCTTGCCCAGGTCCTGTCTTATCGCCTGCAAGTCATTGTTTTCAAGGCATTTGCCAAGGTGCATTTTCCTGATCAGCGCAGGTAATACATGAGATGTTTCCAGATTGTAGTTATCGTTTGGGCCATAAAGATTGGTCGGCATGACGGAAATGAAGTTGCAGCCATACTGCCGGTAATAGCTCTCGCAAAGCTTGATACCGGCAATTTTCGCAATTGCATAAGGTTCGTTGGTCTGCTCCAGTTCTCCTGTAAGCAGGTACTCTTCTTTTAACGGCTGAGGGGCATTCTTCGGGTAAATACAGGAGCTTCCCAGGAAGAGCAGTTTCTTTACGCCATGAAGATAGGCCTGGTGGATGATGTTTGCCTCGATCATCAGGTTTTCGTAAATGAACTGGGCACGGTAAATATTATTTGCCATGATACCGCCGACTTTTGCAGCAGCCAGGATAACATATTCCGGCTTCTCCGATTCAAAGAAATCCGCAACTGCCTGCTGGCTGGTCAGGTCCAGTTCCGCTATGGTACGGCCGATGATATTTGTATAACCCTTTTCGCGGAGCTTTCGCTCAATGGCAGATCCCACCATACCGGTATGTCCGGCGATGTATATTTTGCTTTCTTTTTCCATTACTCCTGTCTTGCTTTGACTTTCTCAAAATCAGCATTGACCATGATCCTCACCAGTTCCCTGAATGTTGTTTTTGGCTGCCAGCCGAGTTTTTCCCTGGCTTTTGAATAGTCCCCGATCAGCAGATCGACTTCGGTTGGCCTGAAATAACGCGGATCAATGCCGACCACTTCTTTTCCTGAGACTTTCAATATCCCTTTTTCATCTATCCCCTGACCTTCCCAGAGGATCTCTTCTCCAAGGTTCCTGAATGATTCCTCAATGAATTCCCTTACGGAATGCGTTTCGTTTGTCGCGAGCACATAGTCGTCAGGTTCATCAGCCTGCAGGATCCGCCACATGCCTTCCACGTATTCAGGAGCATATCCCCAGTCACGTTTGGCATCCAGGTTTCCCATCAGCAGCTTATCCTGGAGACCGATCATGATCTTTGAAACACCTACAGAGATCTTTCTTGTGACAAAAGTCTTGCCTCTTCTTTCAGATTCGTGGTTGAAAAGTATCCCATTGCATGCATATAGGTTATATGCTTCGCGGTAATTAACCGTGATCCAGTAGGAGTATAGTTTGGCTGCACCATACGGGCTGCGCGGGTAAAAAGGTGTTTGCTCATTTTGCGGGATCTCCCGGGCCAGCCCGTACAGCTCAGAGGTGCTTGCCTGGTAGAATTTCGTTTTATACCCTGTTTCCCTGATTGCATCCAGGAAACGAAGGGTCCCTATGCCATCCACCTCGGCAGTGTATTCAGGCACTTCAAACGAAACCTGCACATGCGACTGGGCGCCAAGGTTGTAGATCTCATCGGGATGGATCTTTTCGACCAGCCTGTTCAGGTTGCTTGAATCTGTGAGGTCCCCGTAATGAAGGAAGAACCTTTTATTCAGGTAAGCCCTGTTATTGTATATATGATCTATGCGGAAGGTGTTGAAAGAACTTGACCGGCGTAAAATACCATGAATGGTATAACCCTTACCCAACAGGAGTTCAGTAAGATAACTGCCATCCTGCCCGGTGATCCCGGAAATTAAAGCGACTTTATTCATTGTTTTGTATGTTTATCGTCATTATTTTTCCAGAGTAATAATCCTCCGTTATTTGCTTTCAGATATGTTTTTGCCTCAGAGGAACCTGCTAAAATGCACATAATATCCCGTTGAATTAATAATTCAACCCTGGCAACCAGCTTATTCAGGTCTGTACTGTTGATATTTTCGCCCACCAGCAGCAGTTCAAGCGGACCATTGCCAATACCATGCGCCAAATTTCCGACAAGATACACTTTGTTTACATTTCCAAGCCGCCGGATCACTTTCTCAACCACCTGGTCGATCCCGATTTGTTTGCGGAGGATGACACGGAGTTCGTTATACAAAGGATACTTTGGATTAGCCTTATAAACTTTTTTGTTTCCAACCATGTAAGATTCCAGCATTCCGGCCTTGTGAAACCGGTTGAGCTCAAGCCGGATGGAATTGCTCGATTCGCCGAATTCTGCCTCAAGTCCCCGGAGGTACGAATGAGAACCGGGGTTCAGTAAAAAACGCAACATCAGTTTTATCCTGGTCTTGTTTGTGATCAGTGTCTCTAACATAGCTCCGCCCTTTGGGTCACGGTCGCAACCTTGTAAAAAAATATATATCCCGGCCCGGACTTAAGTTTAAGCCGGTTTCAACAATCTTTTGCTGATCCGGGAAATTAAAAATACCCTCCGTAACGCTCTACCTAACAATTCCGCTACTAATTTCATTTCGTTACTTCTCTCAAAATATCCAATGAATCAGTTGATTAGATGTTTTTTACAGAGGAAATTGGATAACAAATTAACTCAATAATCTGTTTAAAAGCAAATTTCAGTTTAAAAAAGAATAAATAATTCAGGGCTTGGGCTTACCTTTGGAGTTCATACCATTGATTTCCCGGGATGAGAAATGAAATATTGATTAATTGATGGTTTCCCCCGTTATTTAATGGTCGAGATCAATGGAACGCCTGTGCCTGATGTGCAGAGCAATGGCAGTTCCTCCGACAAGATAAAATTCCCGTTTAAACGATCTGACCACAGGAAGCAGTTCGGTTTGGGGAGCGCTTAAAACTTCCTTATGCATAACGCGCAAAATAGAGCGAAAAGAAATTATAGATTTCAGGAAAATAGTTCATTTTTTGTCTTCCTTCCACTTTTTTAAAAACTCCGGCGATATGTTTTATCCCCATTAACCGGATGAGTTCACGGCAATCGGAAAGTGTACCATAATTCAGAATATACTCCACCAATACAGCTTCGCTGATTTCCTCCTTTTTGTCTTCCGGAATGGACCAGAACAAAGCGCTATGATCACGGATAAACTTTCTTAGTTCAGGCGAAAGCACGATATTATACTTTTCAGTTAATTGATTTGGCAACGTCTTTTCTCTTACAAATTTAGGAAAAATTCTGATATCTTATTCCGTGTGCCGCTCGAGCAGCTTGACCGAAATTTCATCCCCCATCCCGGCGGCTTTTTTCCAGTCCTCCCGGGCCGAGCTGAGATCATTCATCTGCAGCTTCACAAGTCCGCGGTTCCTGTATGCATCCCGGTATCCGGGCCTGATCCGGAGAGCTTTATTGATATCCTCCATTGCCCCCTGCGGATCGCCGAGAATTGCTTTTACCGCACCCCTGTTGTTCAGGGCTTCGGAAAGGGATGGGTCAAGGTCCAGCGCGGCATTGTAATCGGCAAAAGCCTCCTTGTATTTATGGCTTGCCGAAAACATATTCCCGCGGTTGTTTAACGATTTCGGGTTTCGTGGGTTCAGCGCTATGGACCGTGTATAATCGGAAATGGCCCCGTCAGCATCCTTAGCCTGAAGTGCGGATCCCCTTAAATAGTAAGCCATGTAATTCCCCGGGTATTTTTTTACCACATCATCAAAAAGGGAGAGAGAATCCTTCCAAACACTGATCCGGCGGTAGGTGGTTATCGAGAATAATCCCGAGAACAGGATGAATACGGCAATCAATATGTACCGGAGCTGTGGAGAGAAGCCCGTCTTTTCTGCAGTGCCGACAAGCAGGCAGGCAAGGATATAAAACAACCCGATATAGGAAATATATGTATAGCGTTCGGCAATGAATGCGCCTCCGAACGGCAGGATCTGTAATACCAGGATAATGTTAACCAGGAAGAAAAGCAGTCCGAAAACCCATTTCCTTGAATATTTCAGGGAATAAACGGCAATGCCTGCGAGGATAAGATTGAGCAGCAGGGAAAGGTAAATGATCGCTGAGCGGCTTCCCGGCACGATGAGGGGATAGGGATGGTAGGCCGAGAGTCCTGCCGGGTAGAATAGCATCGCGATATACCGGACAATGGCATAGTTCACGGCAAAAAAACGGTCCGGGGCAGAGAGTTCAAGGTCCATTCCCCGGTTTATTGCCGACCTCTGTGAGAGGATGGCCAGGATACCGAAAAGCAGGGCAAGGGCAAAGAAGGGTATTTTTTCGGCGAGCTGTTTTGTGGAAAACCTCCTTCGTAAGAGGAACTCAATCAAAAGCAGGACCAGGGGAAAGACCACTGCCGCTGATTTTGAAAGGAGAGAGAGCAAGAAGAAAAGAAGGGAAAGAAAATAAAATTTCCTTTGTTTCCCGGGGAGCCGGTTTACCTTTCCCGTGGAATCATTCAGTTCCATGAGATAATAACACCATGCGATCAGGCCGGCCAGGAAGAAGGCGGCGTAAAGGACATCTTTACGCTCGGATATCCAGGCAACGGATTCAACATGCATAGGATGTATCCCGAACCAGAATGCAACCATGGCAGCGATAAGCCTGTTGCGGCTGATCAGCCGGATAAACCAGAAAACCAGCAATATGTTGACCAGGTGCAGACAGAGGTTGTCAAAATGATATAACGCCGGGGAGTTGTAGCCCGAAACAACATATTCAATGGCCCAGGTCAGGGTGGTCAGGGGGTGGTAATTACCGCAATAAAAGGATGTGAACATGGTTTTCAGCGATCCCCAGTCCAGCTGATGCACCATCAGGCTGTCGCGCAGGTAATCAGGGTCATCCCAGTCAACAAAACCGTTCTTCAGGGAATGAAGGTAAAGCAGGAATGTGAAAAGAACAACTGCCCCGGCTAACAGGTAATCGCCTGAATATTTATTATTTTTCTTTAAGTGCGGACTTTTTGACGCAGGAGAAGCTTTCGATCCTTTTGCCTGCTTTTCCGGTTTTTTAGCCGGGGAACCTGAAACTGGCCGTGCACTTTTTCCCATAGTAAAAGCTATTACATGCTGACTGGTTCGAGGAGGAGGGGAGATATCGACAGTATGAGTCCCTGGGAGAGATGTTCGATACGGATCACGACCTTATTTGCCGCTCCAACCCGCAGTATCTCTCCCGTGATTCCCGACAGGGGGCCGGCGGTGACACGGACCAGCCGGCCAGGCTTTATGCCTTTCAGGGATATGGCATCCACTTCCACATTGCTGCCGGTGACGGCTTTCAGGGTGTCGATCTGCCTTGCAGGGATGGCTGCGGGTTTTCCCCCGAAGAACACAAAGCGAACTGCTCCTGGGGTGTGCAGCACATCAGTATAACGGTCCGGGGCGATATTCACAAAACAATAGGAACGGATCAGGGGTTCATCAACCAGCTTCTTACGGTCGCTCCATTGTCTCAGCACTTTCCGCAGGGGGACATAAGCTTCAATTCCTTTTTCACCCAGTAACCCGGCCAGGCGCTTTTCAAAGCGTGATTTCGTATATACGGCATACCAGGCAAGGGGTTTATCCATTAAGTAATGATTTGGCGCAAAGGTAGGAAAATAGGAGGATTATCGTATATTTGTAAAATGCAAAAACGTTGGGTCGTAAAGCAGGATGGGGATCCCGATGGCGTCAGCAATATGTCGGAAATGCTGGGGATTGACCGGTATCTGGCGGGATTGCTGGTCCAAAGGGGGATAACAACCTTTGAGAGTGCGAAAGCATTTTTCCGTCCGAACCTGGACCAGCTTCATGACCCTTTCCTGATGAAGGATATGGACCTTGCCATCAGCCGTATTGAGCAGGCTTTGGTCAATGGCGAAAAGATCCTGGTGTACGGTGATTATGATGTGGACGGGACATCTGCTGTGGCCTTGGTTTACAGCTTCCTCCGGCGTTTTCATGAGGCCATGGATTATTATATTCCCGACCGTTATACCGAGGGATACGGGATTTCGTTCAAAGGGATTGATTTCGCATACGAAAATGGTTTCAAGCTGATCATTGCCCTGGATTGCGGTATCAAAGCTGTGGAAAAGATAAGCTATGCGAAGGAAAAAGGAATCGATTTCATTATCTGCGACCACCATCGTCCGGGGGCTGAATTACCTTCGGCCAGCGCGGTGCTGGATCCGAAACGCCACGATTGTCCCTATCCGTATAAAGAATTATCGGGATGCGGGATAGGGTTCAAGCTCATCCAGGCCTTTGCTCTTAAACGAAATATTCCATTCGGGGAACTTCATTCATACCTCGACCTGGTAGTTATCAGCATTGCTTCGGATATTGTGGATATCACGGGTGAAAACAGGGTCCTCGCATATTACGGCCTTAAGCTTGTGAACAGCTTCCCCCGTCCGGGTGTTGAAGCACTTCTGCATTATTCAGGGGTGCATGCAAAGGGGGTTAAGGGGGACGTTAGGAAGGACGTAAGGGAAGACGTGAGGAATAACGCGAACTGGTATGACAAGGAACTGACCATCACCGACCTGGTATTTACTATTGGTCCGAGGATCAATGCAGCGGGCAGGATCGAGAGCGGCAAGAATTCGGTGAAGCTGCTTATCGCCGAGAATCTCGCTGATGCCCGGACCCTGGCCGAACAGATCAACAATTACAATATCGAAAGGAAAAACCTGGATACCATAGCCACGCTCCAGGCGATCGACATGATCAATTCGGATGAAAAACTGCGCAATTCCAAATCAACGGTAATCTATCATCCCGACTGGCATAAGGGTGTTATCGGCATCGTTGCTTCAAGGCTCACCGAGACATTCTACCGTCCGACGATAGTGCTTACCCTTTCTTCCGGATTGATCACCGGCTCGGCACGTTCGGTGAAGGATTTCGATATTTACGAAGCGGTGGATGCGTGCAGCAGTTTGCTGGAGCATTTCGGCGGGCATAAATATGCTGCCGGTCTTTCGCTGAAACCTGAGAACCTTGAAGCATTTTCCCTGCGTTTCGAGGAGATCGTGAGGGAAAGGCTTAAGGGGCAGGTGCTCGTTCCCGAGCTGGAAGTGGATATGGCTTTACCTCTCAGTGCGTTGAATTCCCGATTTTATCATATACTCAAACAATTTGCACCCTTCGGACCCGGGAATATGGCGCCTTTATTTGAAACCGACGGACTGGTAGATGCCGGCGGCTCGCGTGTGGTTGGCAAAAACCACCTCCGCCTTAATGTAGTCCACCCCGAGATCTCAGGCGGCCCCTGTTCCGCAATAGCCTTCCAGCAGGGTGAACATTTCGGTCCTATCGAAAAAGGCATCCCTTTCGATCTCTGTTACCATCTCGAGGAGAACGAGTGGAACGGGCAGGTATCACTGCAGCTGAATGTGAGGGATATACGTTTCAGTAAATAGCGGATTAATAACCTCAAACCGGGATTCGGAGCTTACTTTGGGATTTATATCATGGATTTACCACGGGTAAATTTGCGCCCCTGAGGCGATACCTGATACAAGTCTTACCGGGAGTCATACCAAACCACGGTTCTCAGCTGTTTTGGGCGCTGCCGAAGCAGATATCCATTTTCCGTGCTTTTTCGACAAGGGGATTGTTAAGTGGAACAAGGCGGAGTTTTCCGCCGGTATCACGGAGGGGGACTGATGTAATGTCGTTTCCTTTGAGGGCGACCATACGGCCGAATTTTTTAGCGGCAATAAGCTCTACGGCATAGGCGCCGAATCTTGTGGCAAGAACCCGGTCCATGGGGGAAGGGCTGCCTCCCCGCTGTATATATCCAAGGATGGTCTCGCGGGTCTCCAGGCCGGTAAGTTCTTTGATGCCATTGGCAATATATTGGGCCGCTGTAAGTTCCCTGGGTTTTGGGATCCCTTCAGCGATAACCACAATGGAATATGGTTTTTTATTGATGGCCCGTTTCTTCAGGCATTTTGCGACTGTTTCAATCTTAAATTCAATTTCAGGGATAAGTATCACATCACCCCCGCCGGCAATGCCTGAATACAGCGCAAGCCACCCGGCATGATGCCCCATGACTTCTATGACCATGATCCGTTTATGGCTGTTGGCGGTGGTATGCAAACGGTCAATGGCATCCGTAGCGATCCAGACAGCGGAATCAAACCCGAAGGAAGCATCCGTTCCGAAGACATCATTATCGATAGTTTTCGGGATACCGATGACATTGAGACCTTCATCGGAAAGGAGGGCTGCCGTGCGCTGGGTTCCGTTCCCGCCGATACAAACAAGGGCATCAAGCCCCAGTTCATTATAGTGCTTGCGGATGAGCTTCGGTTTATCTATAGTGTTGAAGGAAGAAGTTTTCTTGAAAGGGTTTTCGCGGGAAGTCCCCAGGATTGTTCCGCCGACTGTGAGGATGCCTGAAAGCTGGTTTTCGTCGAGGTTTGAATATTCCTGATTGATCAGCCCGAGGAATCCGGATGAGATGCCGATGACCTCCATACCATATTCGAGTATGGCTGTCTTACCGACTCCGCGTATTGCTGCATTGATACCGGGACAATCGCCTCCGGCGGTTAGTATTCCGATCTTCATGGGGTGAAAGAGGTGTTAAAGAGTGTGAAGGACGTGAGGAAGGACGTGAGGAAATTCGGAAGGAAAATCGTGAGGAAGAACGTTAGGAAATTCGATTTGGTTATTACCTCGCCCTTCCTCACGATTTTCCTCACGATTTTCCTTCCGAATTTCCTCACGTCTTTTATTTCAATTCGAACGAGCCTTCGCCTATCTCCGTATTATCCGCAAAGACAGATATGATATACTTGCCTTTCATGGCGGGGATGTCATTGTCTTTTTTATTCCAGATCACACAGATGTTCTGGGCTTTCCCAATGTAATTCACATCTTCGCGCACGGAATAGGGTATGGTTTGCCCGTTGAAAGTAAACACATCATATTTGGTCCTTTGCACCACTACGTTATCGGGCCGCTGGATCCTTACGTAAATCGGACGTTTGCCGGAGGGCACGAGGGGGTTTTCCCCCAATGTAAAGCAGACTTTCAGGCGTTCGGTCCGGGAAGCTTTATCCGTGGGGGTTTCTTTTCCCCCTCCCTTGACTTTAAAGGCCGTCGCCGTAACGTCATAAGCTTTTATGATGGCGGCCTCGTTCATCTTTTCCTTCAGCTCTTCTTTATCCTTCAGAAGGTTCTGGTTACGGTTCTTTTCGGTCCGTACCTCAGCACGTACTTTTTCATTCTCGGCCTGAAGTTCGCGATTCACTGTATAAAGTGAGTCCATCTGGCGGACATAGCCCTGGGCTACGGTTTGCAGCATCGCCAATTTCTTGCGGATCTTGTTATATTCCCACTGTGTATCAAGAAGCTTCCTGATCTCGACAGCATTGGCCTGAATGATGCTGTCCTTGGCTTTCAAACTGTCGCTCAATGCGCCATATGCGGTCTTGATCTTGTTATGCTCCACGATCACCGAATCAAGTTCATGCTGGAGTTCATTCCTTTCGGTTTCCTTCTCATGAACCAGCTTTAGCAACTGTGACCGCTGGATAAACAACCAGAAAGCCAGAACAAGGATAAAAATCCCCAGTATTGCCAGATAGATCCTGAATTTACGTGTGCCGGCGCTGTTTTCTTCCATGTCCCAGAATATTTATTAAACAGACGTAAATATATAAAAAGTAGCGTAATTTAATTCGCTACTTCGCTACTTTTTAATGTCCCGCGGGTGCTTTGATGACATCCCCGTGCTCACGGACAATTTCCCTGAGCCACCATTCCGGATAACCGGGCTGGGATGGCATGACCGGGATTCCGTAGCCATTATCCTGGAACCTGCCGTCCTTCTCCTTCATGATATTCCCGTCCTTGTATTTGACAAACAGGTATTCGTACAGCTGTCTCCAACGGGCAACAGTATTATCCGCAGTTGTTACACTGTAATTCGTTACATAGTCGATGGCTTTGCCCTGATCGGTCTTGTAAAGCCCGGCAGCTTCCTGGTCGATTTTCGGGGTTTCCCGGGCAAACCTGGTTTCCAGTTCACCCTGGACTTTCTGAAGGTCTTTGATCATATAGCTCCAGCGTGTGTAAACCCAGTTGGCAACCTGGTTGAAGGTCCAGAAGCCGGAAGTGCTTGAGTAATGAAGCATATCGCCGTTGCCCACGGCATATGATTTCGGGGTCTTATTACTTCCGCAGTAAATAGGATTAAAAACAGTGCAGTATGTATCGTCAACGCCGAACCAGAATATGCCTCCTATGGGGTCGGGAAGCCAGGAGCGGGACTGTGCAACGAAAACAAATCCTGTTTGCATGGTGGAAGTGGCGCGTTCATGAACGTAATTCACTGAATCGACCTTCCAGGTCATGGGTCTCCAGCGGATGGGCACTGCAAAGGGTCCTCCGCCGATGTCGTTGTTCATATCCATCTTTGTCCCTTCATAATGATCGCGCATGAGGCTCTGCATTTCCTGGGCAGAGATCTTATGGTCGGGCTTGACATATAGAGGCATGCGGTTTGTAGTATAGCCCCATTTGCCTGTCACGAGATGGCCCATGGCATAATCCTCATACTGCTTCATATCCTTGTTGCAGCGATTGAACATGGCCCAGACCCGGGCTTCGCAGAAACGGGCGCCACCGAAAGTAACAGGGGCATAGGTATCGGAAAAGCTGAACTCGGAATCCTTACCGTCGAACCAGCCTCTCTGCCTTGCAAAAGTGATCACATCCTTTGAATAAAGGCAGTTCTGCTGATCATTAAGGGGGAACTGAGTGATACGGGCCTGGTTGGCATGGCCGCAAATGTAACCGTCGGGAATGCGCACGGCGACCCAGACAGCGCCTTTCTCAAAATCCCCTTTGCCTATCAACTCTAGGATCCAGGCTTCATTGGCGTCGGAGACACTGAAGGATTCTCCTTCTGATCCATATCCGTAAGCAGCGGTAAGATCAGCGAATACCTTAATGGCTTCACGGGCGGTCTTTGAACGCTGAAGGGCAATATAAATCAGGGAGCCATAATCAATTGTGGCAACTTTCTGATGTTGAAGAGTATCCCTCCCGCCAAAGGTAGTCTCACCGATGGCGACCTGGTGCTCGTTCATGTTGCCTATCACCTGGTAGGTATGACTGATCTGGGGTATTTTGCCCAGGGGTTTTCCGGTATCCCATTCCTTGATATCCAGCATTGATCCGGCGGGCCAGTCTTTTGCCGGCCAGAAATATAATTCTCCATAAAGCTGATGAGAGTCAGCCGAATACGAGATCATCACCGATCCATCCGAGGATGCTCCTTTGGAGATGATAAAGTTGGTACAGGCGTTTGCCTGATATCCCAGGCCGAGTACCAGCAATGTAATAATGAGGGTTTTGTTCATATGGGGGTTTTTATGTTAGCGATTAGCGATTAGCGATTAGCGATTAGCGATTAGCGATTAGCGATTAGCGATTAGCGATTAGCGATTAGCGATTAGCGATTCTGTTTTCTTTTGCTGCAAAAGTAAACATTTGGCAGGAATTAACAAGCCCGGGCATAATGTGCCGGATTTATGTTTACTTTTGCTGTTTATCCGCACTCAGGATGAAATTTATAAGAAATATACCAATAATTTTACTGACATTGCTGGTGCCTTTCAGCAGTTTTTCCCAGGATCAGAAAAAGAAAAAAGAAAAGAAGCCAAGGGAGAAGGATTATCTTTCGCTCGAATTTAACCTGGACTATTCATTTGTCCTGGGAAATTACGGAGCGGTCGATAAAACCACTTATAAATCGGGCTTTGCAGCCAACGGATGGGTTGCCCAACTGGGCTTTAACTGGCTGGGGAAAAATGGCTTCGGATTGGGATTACAATACGACCTCCAGCATAATCCTTACAAGGATACTGCGAAAAGCACGATTCCCTATGGAACGAAATATCCCCTGGGGAGCGCCGGATGGACGAACAATTACCTGCTGGCGGGACTCGCGTGCATCAAAGATTTCGGGAAATGGGAATTAAATGTAAAAGTTCTTGCAGGGTTCATTCTGGCCCAGTCTACAAATTTCAACGTGCTGAGCCCCATTGACCAGTCTAATGTAGCAATTAACGCTACCGGGTTTGCTTATTCTTGTTATGTCGGGGTAGGATACAGGTTCAGCGAGCACTGGGGCATGAACCTGAATGTAAATTACCTGGGTGCAACTTCTAAAGCGACCAAATCTTACGGACAGGAGATCATTGACTGGAAGACGATAAAGGATTCTATAACGGGTGTAACCTATAATGTCCCGGTTTATTCTGCTCCGGTAAAATATGAAATCAAAAGGACCGTTTCTACTTTTAATGGCGGTATCGGGTTGATATACCATTTCTGAAAGAGCGAATCGCTAATCGCTATTCGCTAATCGCTAATCGCTATAATATGATCAAAAGAATACTCTTTCTCCTACTCCCATTCCTTATCGCTGCACAGTCATATGCCCAGGTTCACCTGAAGGATACTGCAGTAGGGATTGCTATGTTCTATGCTACCTATTCCTATCAATTCCCCGGAGGCGACCTCGCTAAACGGTTCGGCGGGAATTCAAGTATAGGCGGGGGATTCCAGTATAAGCTCCGTTCAAACTGGATCATAGGGGCAGAAGGTAATTTCCTGTTCGGCGGGAATGTCAAGAATACCGACTCGCTTCTGACCATGATAAACACCTCTGACGGTTACCTGATCGATGAAAACGGTTATCTGGCAACTATCGGATACGCGGAAAGAGGTTACAGCATTTACGGCAGGTTCGGGAAGATCTTCCCCTTTTACCCGGTGCTTGCGCCAAATAAGAATTGCGGTATTACAGTGATGCTGGGGGGAGGTTATATCCAGGACAGGATCCTCATTCATAACCCGGATAATACCACTCCCCAGATCAATGGCGATTATGGTAAAGGTTATGACAGGCTGAACAGCGGGATTGCGGTGAATGTTTCCCTGGGTTACCTGTTCCTCAGCAATACCAGGCTGCTTAACTTTTATGCGGGTTTTGAGTTTATCCAGACCTGGACCAAAAGCCGGCGGCAGTTTGATTTCGATAAGATGAAATATGACAATACCCAATACAGCAGTCAGTTCTATGGATTGAAAGCCTGCTGGTTCATACCGGTCTACCAGCGAAAGCCAAAGGATTTCTACTATTATTAAACACGTATGGTCCCTCCATGGGGTCTTTTTTAATTTTTCATTAAATTTTCCGGATGTTATGTAAATTATAGGATGAATTGTTGTACATTTGAAAATTGATCCCGGCCTTTTCATCTGATACATATGCATCCCCTGTATAATTTTTTACTTCTTGCTTATTATTTCCTGATCCGTGTGGCCTCTGTCTTCAATAAAAAGGCCAGGGCATGGATAGCGGGCAGGAGGGACTGGCAGGAAAGCCTTTCTGAAAAGATTTCGGGCCTGCGGGGCAGGGAGATCATCTGGTTCCATTGTGCTTCCCTGGGTGAATTTGAACAGGGAAGGCCGTTGATTGAAGAGTTAAGGCGCCGTAACCCCGAATACCGTATCATCCTGAGTTTCTTCAGTCCGTCGGGATTTACCGTCCGCAAAAATTATCAGAATGCGGATGTCGTAGTTTACCTGCCACTGGATACCCCGTCAAACGCCAGGCTCTGGATTGAGACCGTAAAGCCAGTCATGGCTTTTTTTATCAAATATGAATACTGGTTCAATTTCCTGAAAGAGCTGAAGGGTCATCAGATACCCGTGGTTTTCGCTTCGGCTGTTTTCAGGAAAGAGCAACTGTTTTTCCAGTGGTATGGAAGCTGGTTCCGTTCGCAACTTGATAATATAAGCTGGTTCTATGTGCAGAATGAAGCTTCGGGAGAAATCCTCCAGTCGCTGGGATTCGGAAATGTAACTATTTCCGGAGATACCCGTTTCGACCGCGTAAGTACAACAGCAGCAAATGCCATTGAATTCCCGCTCATAGGGAAATTCTGCGGAAATTATCAGATTATCCTGGGAGGCAGCACATGGCCTGAAGATGAAGCCATCCTCATCCCGTTCATCCGGGAGAATGCCGGGAGGATGAAATTCATTCTTGCCACGCACGATGTCAGCGAATCCAGGATCCATTCACTGGAGACTTCCCTTGGGGTACCTTTTATATTGTATTCAGCGCTGAATGAGGAGAATGCAGAATCTGCAGGGGTTCTCATCATTGATACGGTAGGTATTCTTTCCCAGTTATACAGGTATGCAAGGCTTGCTTTTATTGGTGGGGCATTTGGTTCGGGTCTGCATAATATACTGGAAGCCGTGGCCTTCGGTATCCCTGTTTTTTTCGGACCGAAACATGATAAATTCTGGGAAGCTGCGGCATTGATCAAATCAGGCGGTGCCTTCTCCGTCTCGCGTTATGATGAATTCAGAGACCATGTACTGAGGATATTACCAGACCAGGAAGAATATAAAAGAATATCACGGATATGCAGGGATTTCATCCAGGTAAACCGGGGAGCGACAAATATCATCCTTGACGGGATGAAAGATATTCTTCTGACATCCGGCGGGAAAAAATAATCTCATCGAAACAGCCGTATCCAGGATTTACATCCGGTTTAATCCTATTATTTTTAAAGGATTTTGCACGGTCAGCGGAAAATACTATTTTTGGTATATGAAACATATAAAACCTTTCGCATGAAAAGAACTTTATTATCTGCCCCGGTGCTGGCTTTAATGCTCATTCTTCTTTTTTCAGGATGCTCCCCGGTGAGCATGACCAGCTGGGTCAACCCAAAAGAACATGAGCAGGTCTCCAAGATCGCTGTTTGGGGGATGTTCGACAAGCTGGAATTCCAGAAACCTTTCGAGCAAACAGTGGCCAAATATCTGAATGATAAGGGATTAAAGGCCATAGAAGCCCTTTCCATCATTGCCCCGAATAAAAAGTACCAGCTTGCCGAACTTGAAACCAGGTTCGACAGTGCCGGAGCCGACGGAATTCTTATTGTCAATTACAAGGGAACGGATAAAGAGCACAATTATGTGCCTCCGACCACATCTGTTTATCCGGATTTTTATTACAATTACTATAATTATTATTCATGGGGATATCCCTATTGGTCACCGGGTGCAACGGTTGTTACCACGGGAGGATACTGGGTCACCACATCGGTGGTGAATATCACGGCCAACCTGTATGCCAATTCGGATAATACCCTGCTCTGGTCTGCGGATATCTCGATCACTGATCCAGCTTATATCGACGAAGCCTCATACCAGATTGCAGGCACTATGTATGCCGACTGGGAGAAAAACGGTCTGCTGAAGTTCCCGGTGAAAGGGAAGAAATAAGGAATTCCAGGAGGTATACAGGAATCCGCCCTTCGGAAAAATATCATATAAGAAAACCCCAATGTCTTAGCGGGATCCGCTTCGAGTGCCTTCGTAAAATTTGCGTTAAAAAAACCAAGATCTGAGCCGTAAAAATCCAAACTGTTTGAGCTTTGCAAAGCAAAGCGAGTTTTTGGATTTTAGGCGAAGATGGAAGGTTTTTAGCAAATTTTATGCAGCACGAGGGGCGGATCCCGTAAGACTCTGGTTTGCTTTAAAGAAAATTATTCTCAAAAAGGGCGGATTCCGGTATACTAACCGTCCCGGATTCCTTCCTATAACCACCTGAAATCCTGGTCCCGCAGTTGCGGGATAAATCCGGCTTCACGGATGGCTTCCTGCATCCCTCCGGCATTCATTGAATGATGCGCCCCGGCGGAGGAAACCACGTTTTCTTCGATCATGATGCTTCCGAAATCATTCGCTCCGGCATGAAGGCAGAGCTGTCCGGTTTCCTTCCCGACCGTCAGCCAGGAAGCCTGGATATTGGTGATATTCGGGAGCATGATGCGGCTGATTGCGATCATCCGGATATATTCCTCGGATGTGACATGGTTCATGATGCCGTATTTTGTCCGCAGCACTGTGCCTTCATCCTGGAAGGGCCAGGGGATGAATGACAGGAATCCCTTATGCTTCGCCGGTTTTCGCGACTGAAGATCACGGATCTTTACCATATGCTCAAGACGTTCTTCGAGTGTCTCGATATGCCCGAACATCATGGTTGCAGAGGTCGTCAGATCCATTTCATGTGCTTCTTTCATTACTTCAAGCCATTCGCCGGCACTGCATTTTACCGGTGAAATCTCACGGCGGACCCGGTCGGCAAGGATCTCTGCCCCTGCTCCCGGCAGACTGTCCATGCCGGAAGCGACCAGCTTTTCAAGGACTTTCCTGAAGCTTATTTTTTCCATTTTTGAAAGATGGACGATCTCGGGTGGCCCGAGGGCGTGTAACCTTAGATCGGGATAAAGCTCTTTAAGCTTTTTAAAAAGATTGGTATAAAAATCCATCCCCAGATGGGGATGCATGCCGCCCTGAAGCAGGAGCTGCTTCCCGCCGAGGTTTTTCATCTCATCGATCTTCCTGATGTATTCTTCGATGCCGGTGATATAACAGGCTTCGTTATTGACGGGTTTATAAAAGTTGCAGAATTTACATCCGGAGACACAGGCATTGGTAATGTTCACGTTCCTGTCGATAATCCAGGTAACCCTGCCATGGGGATGAAGTCTTTTGCGAAGTTCATTCCCTGTGAGCATCAGTTCGGCCAATGAAAGCTCAGTGAAAAGGGTCCTGCCCTCTTCGATGGTGAGGAAGTCCCGGTCCAGGGCTTTATTTACGATCCTGTTTCTTTCCATAGATTGTCAATTCCATCCAGCCGGACTGAAAATGCCGGACCGTTTCAAATGAAATATAATTCCTTTTATCCTGAAAGAACGGATCATAAATTATATTTGACCCGACAAGATAATCAGGATGATCTACGGGATCGGCTGTTACCCTTGTGAAAGGTTCCCCGCTCAGATATCCCGCTGATTTTTCCTGCATATCCCTCCTGAGGACAAACATCGCATAAATTCTTTTTTTCGTCAGCTGGTTCGACTCAAAATAGCTGACAGCCATCTTCTGCAGGTTTATGGAATCGATGTACCCGAGATCGGTATCCCCGTTATTCCTCTGGTGAAGCGAAACGTTGAACAACATTCCTGCTATAAACACAGAAACCAACAGGTTCAGCAAGGGAACCCGGCGCGTTACCAGGTCTATGAAAAACGCCGATACAACAGCCATGGTGATATTTGCGCAAAGCAGGTACCGGGGTGAAAAAATAAAAAACGAATGGGCTACGATAAAGAAAACTATAAAAACAATCATCAGCAGAATGGATCTTTTTTCGGAGCCGGTCATTGATATCCTGAATAACAAAGCAATAACAAGGGAGACGACAAACGCGGAAGTAAGCCAGATCCTGCCGTCAAGGATGAAAAAATAAAGGATATATGACCCAAGCTGGCCGATACCTTGTGAAAACGTTTTAATGAGTGATAAATGTTCAGGGTAGAAAAACCACCCGTATGTGGCTTTCTGTATGCCCAGGAATACAAAGTCAAGAAATACAGGCAGGGCAAGGATAGCCGGCCACAACATTTGCCTTCCCCATGACCGGTTCCCATTCCTGAGAAGAAAAATTACCAGGTCAAAAACCCAGATGACAATAATGAGAAAAACACCGCTCTCCTTGGTCATCAGGAGAAGGGTACCCGAGATCAGGTAAGGCAGGGGTTTGCGTTTCAGATAGAAATATAAAGTCCAGACCGTAAAGAAGGAAAGCATTATTTCGGGCAGCAGCATGCTGGATTGGGCAAGGAAGACAGCCTGCAATGCAACGAACATCAGGGAACAGATTGCGACTCTTTTCGAAAAAAGCCGGCTGACCGTGTAAAACAGGCTGAAGAGTAACAGATAGGAAATAAACAGTGCGAAGCAGTGTTTTGCAGCCAATGAGTCTCCGAAGATCCTCATCCATGAGGCGGAAAGGAAGAAAAACAGCAGCGGATGGCCTTTGGAATATTCCGGGGGAAGAACAGAGGGAAGCAATCCAAGCGTATGTTCTGACATATACTGGACAGCGGGACTGTATGACCAGGCTTCATCCCAGAAGTGCGGTACGTAAAGATGAGGGATCTTGATAATTGCAACGATGATCAGCAGGGCGAAAAATGCAGGGATGGTATAGTCTTTATTTCTGAACATATTCATCAGATTGATATGCATAGGGCCTTACTTTCTTTTATATATTTCCATCCACATGTAATTGTAAAAGTAACGCTGTACAAGGGTATAGGATATATCATACCTGAACCTGTAATAATCCGGTTCGGGTTCAGTACTGGTGAGGACCAGGTATTCAGGGTTACTGTCAGGCGAACCGGTCAGTTTTGTGAATGGCCTGCCTTCAAGGAAGCCAGCGGCCCTGACCGTCATATTCTCACGCATCAGGAATCCGCAGCAGATCGTATGATCATAAAGACCGTTCTTTTCAAAGTATTCTACTGCCTTCTTCTGAAGCTGCAATGCATCGGCATAACCCAGGTTGTTATCCCCGTTTGACTTCAGGGTCAGCGCGGTAAAAAGGAGGATGAAAGCCAGTACTGCAGTGACGGCAAGAGGGATAAGCACTCTTTTTGACGTGACGAAATCCAGGTAAAATGCAGTCAGGATGACAAGCATAACATGGATGCAGATCAGGTATCGCGGGCTGAACATTAAAAACGTCGTGGCAAAAAGATAAAACAGGATGTAGGCAAAGATCAGCCCTATCGCCTGTTTTTGCCGTACGGGTATCTTTCCGGGGCTGAAAATCTGAATAATGAATGAAACAACCAGCGTGATGACCAGGAATATCTGTCCGTAGAACTGGAGGAAATATTCCTGGCTTCCGAATTCCTTAAGCCCTTTCCGGATCGTGGTTATCAGGCTGACATGTTCAGGAAAAAGATACCATCCGAAGTGTTGCTGCTGAATGATCAGGAAAAATGCAAATACCATGAAAGGAACTGTAAGGAGGACAAACCAGGTCAGCTGTTCCTTTATTACGTTTCTCTTTTTCCTGCTGAGAAGGAAGGAAAACAGATGCCAGGCAATTAAAAGAATAAGCAAAAAGATCCCTGTTTCTTTGGTCATTATGAGCATGGAAGAAGAAACGAGGAACAGGAATTTCCGGTTTTCAAGATATGAGAATAGGGTCCACAGTGAGAAAAGGGAGAGCATGATCTCGGGAAGAAGCATGGAGGCCTGGGCAAGGAAAAGCGCCTGGCAGGAAGTAAATATTGTGGCCATGATACCTGCCCTGGCCGAGAAAAGTTTCCTGACGATATAATAAATGCTTACCAGGTATATCAGTGACACAGTCATTGCAAAACAATGTTTGGCGAAGAGGGAAGGGCCGAATATTCTCATCCATCCTGCCGAGAGGAAATAGAATAACAGGGGATGTCCCCTTGACAGTGTGGGTGGCAGGGCTCCGGGAATAAGGCTCAGGCGGTGTTCATACATATACTGAACGGCAGGGCTGTATGACCAGGCCTCATCCCAGTAATGAGGAAGGAAAAGATGGGGAAATTTTATGATAACAACACCAATCAGGACCAGGGGCAACAGAAGAAGGGTATAATCCCTGTTTTTAGAGGTATCCATCCGTCAGGTTCTTCATGAATTTTAATAACTTTGCACCTTAAAAATCGCTTCAAAGTTAATAAAACCATGCTTCCCAAAATTTCACTTACCGACCGGTCCCAGGAGGTCGACAATCTCGTCCTGCTGATGAAGTCCCTGAAAGCCCTGCCCGAAGGTATATTTACAGCTGCCGAACATGCCTTCATCCGGCGTCAGCATAAAGATCTTAAGAAAGACATCATTCAGATAAACCGGCTTGATCACTGGATCTATGTTTATCTGATCAAGGATGAAAAAGTTGATTATAAACGACTTGAAGAATGCAGGAAGGCGGGTGACAAGGTAGGCGGACTGCTGAACTCGCAAAGGGCCGGGAAGGTTGTGATCTTTGACCAGGAGAACTGTCCGGATGAGGTCCTTGCATTTACTGAAGGGATGGCGCTTGGCAATTACCAGTTCCTGAAATACAAGAAGGACAAGGAAAAGAAAAATACGCTGAAGAAACTGGATGTCTATTCGGAAAGCCTGAAGAATGAAGGGAATGAAAAGGCAAGGATCGGCCACCTCAACATTCTCACTGAGGCTGTTTTCCGTTGCCGCGACCTGATCAATGAACCCGTGTCTTTTCTTACGGCGGAAGTGTTTTCCAGAGAGATTGAGAAGCTCGGAAAGGAATGCGGGGCGAAGGTTGATGTCCTGAAGAGGAAAAAGCTTGAGGCTTTGCAGATGGGTGGTATCCTGGCTGTGAACCAGGGAAGCCACGAACCTCCGACATTCACGGTGATGGAATGGAAGCCCGTGAAAGCAGTGAACAATAAGCCCATTATATTTGTTGGAAAGGGTATAGTGTTTGACAGCGGGGGTATGAACCTGAAACCCGGGGATTCCATGCTCAACATGAAGGACGACATGAGCGGGGCAGCAGCTGCGGCTCTTGCGGTATATGCAATTGCAAGGGCGAAGCTCCCGGTTCATGTGATCGGGTTGATGCCGGCAACCGATAACCGTCCCGGACCCAGAGCAATGGTGCCGGGGGATGTCATTAAAATGCACAACGGGATGAGCGTGGAAGTCCTGAATACGGATGCCGAAGGACGGCTGATCCTTGCCGATGCCCTGTCATACGCGGGAAAGTTCAAGCCGGAGCTGGTCATCGATATGGCCACCCTTACAGGCGCCGCGGTCCGGACTCTCGGGAAATATGCATCTGCAGGCATGGAATCGGGTGCTGCAGAGGAACTGCTTGAGCTTATCGAAAGCGGCTTCTCGGCTTTTGAACGGATTGTGGAACTTCCTATGTGGGAGGATTATGGTGAACTGATCAAGTCGGAACTTGCCGATCTAAAAAATGTAGGGCCTCCCGATGCAGGGACGATTACGGCAGCTAAATTCCTTGAGAAATTTACCTCCTATCCATACATCCACCTTGACATTGCCGGACCGGCATTCATTGATAAAGCCGATTCATACCGCAGCGCGGGAGGAACGGGATACGGGATAAGGCTGCTGTTTGATTTTATAACTAGAAGAAGTGACAAAGTAACAAAGTAATAAAGGCAATAACATACAATTTCACCATCTACCAGTATGGAACAAGTCCAGGAAAAAGAAAAGAGAATCCGGGTGGGAATTACCCATGGCGATATGAACGGGATAAGTTACGAGGTCATTATAAAAACCTTGCAGGACCAGCGTCTGATGGAGAACAACACCATCATTGTATTCGGGTCCTCAAAAATTGCAAGCTATTACCGTAAAACTTTAAATATTACGGATTTCAATTTCAATGTTATCCATAAAACCGACCAGGCACATCCCCGCAGGCCGAATATCGTGAATATCCATGATGAAGAAGTGAAGATTGACCTGGGAAAATCCACGTCCATTGCCGGCGAACTTGCTTTGCTTTCGCTGGAAGCAGCAACGGCTGCACTTTCCAGGAATGAAATTGATGTTGTGGTTACTGCGCCCATCAATAAAAAGAATATTCAATCACCTACCTTCCAGTTCCCCGGGCATTCCGAGTATTTTGCCAGTAAGTTCAATTGTCCCGATCATCTTATGCTGATGGTCAGCCGTGATTTCAGGATCGGGATGATCACGGGACATATTCCCGTGAGCCGGATCGCGGAGGTTTTATCCGAAGACCTGGTCATGCGGAAGATCCAGATCATGAACCAGTCGCTGATCAGGGATTTCGGGATTGTCAAACCCAGGATCGCGGTACTCGCATTGAATCCGCATGCCGGGGATGAAGGGCTCATCGGAAGCGAGGACCATACGTTCATCCAGTCGGCGATCGGCAAATGTTACGGGAAGAACATCCTGGTTTTCGGTCCCTATCCTGCTGACGGATTTTTCGGGGCAGCCCAGTTCAGGCATTTTGACGGTATACTTGCAATGTACCACGACCAGGGCATGATCCCGTTCAAGCTGGTCTCTTTTGAGGAGGGTGTGAATTTTACAGCCGGTTTGCCGGTGGTCAGGACATCTCCGGCTCACGGAACGGCCTATGAACTGGCCGGTAAGAACCTGGCTTCACCTGAAGGTTTCAGAACAGCCGTTCACCTGGCCTGCGACATTTTCGAAAACCGGCAGCGCTATGATGAACTGGTGGCCAACCCGCTGAAACCGGCAGAACCGGCAGGAGAATCCTGATGTATGGATCGTGATGGAGGTGATGAAAGTTTCGGAAATAGCTGAAGTCGCAGGGGGAAAAGTATACCCTGGAAACGGGCATGACCCGGTGGTATGGGATCTGCTTATTGACAGCCGCCGGCTTATCAGGCCTGAAGGGACCCTGTTCATCGCTCTCGTCACATCCCGTAATGACGGGCATCAGTTCATCGGTGAATTATATGAAAAAGGTGTCAGGATATTCCTGGTTTCCAGTGAAGAATACTTCGGGAGCCATAATCTGGAACCGGGAAGCGAAAAGCGATCAGCGAATAGCGAATGGCGAATAGAAAATAGCAGGGAGCGATCAGCGAATAGCGAATGGCGAATAGCGATTAGCGAAAATCTCGCTACCTTTATCCTGGTTCCTGATACGCTTGAAGCTCTCCAGAGCCTTGCTGCCTATCACCGCAGCCGGTTCAGTTTCCCGGTGATAGGGATCACCGGCAGTAACGGAAAAACCATCGTCAAGGAATGGCTTTACCAGCTTCTGAGCTCCGGCATCAACATCATCCGCAGTCCGAAATCCTACAATTCCCAGATCGGGGTACCGCTTTCGGTATGGAAGATGGAAGCGGTTCACCAGCTTGCCATCTTTGAAGCGGGAATTTCCCGGCCGGGTGAAATGGAAAAGCTCGAAAAGATCATAAGGCCTGAGTTCGGGATCATAACCAATATCGGGCATGCTCATGACGAGCACTTTGCAAGCGCCATCCAGAAAACGGATGAGAAGCTCAGGCTGTTCAGAAACTCCAGGCTGCTGGTATATTGCTCCGATTATGAGGAAATAGATAACTGTGTCAAATTCTACGACCCGTCACGCACTTTCAGGCCTTTCTCCTGGAGCCGCAGCAAGCAGGCCGATCTCCGGATCAACGAAGTAAGAAAGACAGGTTCAGGAACAGTGATTGAAGCGGTATATAAAGGGGAAGCGCATGCATTCAGCATTCCATTTGCAGATGATGCATCCATTGAGAATGCAATACATTGTTATGCCTTACTGACCGCGATCAGCGAATATAAGCCTGAGTATGCCGGATCCGGAAACGGAGCGGAAATTTCATCAACGCTGGAACGGGCTGTCAGGGAAGCCATCAGTGATTCCCGGTTCGCCACCCTGGCCCCGATCGCCATGAGGCTTGAATTGAAGGAAGCCATCAACCGTTGTTCCCTGATCAACGACAGCTACAATTCAGATATCAATTCCCTGAGCATAGCGCTTGATTTCCTTACCCAGCAGAATCAGCACAGGAAAAAAACCGTGATCCTTTCCGATATTCTGCAAAGCGGGAGGGATAAGAACGAATTATACAGGGAGATCTCTGCTTTGCTTGGAAGCAAAGGGATCGATAAACTCATCGGGATAGGAAGGGACATGAACAAATATGCGGATAAGTTTCATATGACGAAGAGCTTCTACCATACCACCGATGATTTCCTGATGCATTACCCTCTTTCTTCCTTCCAGGATGAAGCGATACTCCTGAAAGGAGCACGCCTGTTTGAATTTGAAAGGATCAGCAATGTATTGCAGCGGAAAGCCCATGAGACGGTGCTTGAGATCAACCTCGATGCCATGATCCATAACCTGAACCATTACAGGGCCATGCTGAAACCGGGAGTGAAGATTATGGTGATGGTGAAAGCATTTTCATACGGCAGCGGAAGTTTTGAAATCGCCAACCTGCTGCAGTTCCATCATGCCGATTACCTGGCAGTCGCCTATGCCGATGAAGGCGTCGAATTGCGGAAAGCCGGGATCCGACTGCCTATCATGGTGATGAGCCCCGATGAACACAGCCTTGATACCCTCCTGAGATACAACCTCGAGCCGGAGATATATAACCTGCATATCTTTTCTTTGCTTGAAGAAGTGGTTAAACGCAACCAGACTTCGGGCCAGGAAGCTGTACGCATCCATATCAAACTTGATACCGGCATGCACAGGCTGGGGTTCCAGAAGGACGAGCTGGACGGGTTGCTTAAAAGACTTACAGGGGGATCAAATGGCGCTTTTAAGGAAGCGAATAGCGATTGGCGAACAGCGAATAGAGGAGTAAATGGGGAGGATGGCAGTTCATCTCGTATTCGCGTGGTTTCGGTATTCTCCCATCTTGCCGCCAGCGAGGATCCATCCGAAGATGAATTTACAAAGGAACAGATCAGGTTGTTCGATGCCATGAGCTCGGAGATCATCAGCTCGATCGGGTATCCTGTTCTCAGGCATATACTGAATTCGGCCGGCATCAGCCGTTTTCCGGAGGCCCAGTTCGATATGGTGCGTCTTGGAATCGGGTTGTATGGTGTGGGCTATAACGCACCGGAACAGAAAAAGCTTAGAAATGTAAGTGCACTCAGGACAGTGATCGTCCAGATCAAGACTATTCAGAAAGGCGAGACCATCGGGTACAACCGCCGGGGAAAAGCTATGCAGGAAAGCCGCATTGCAGTGATCCCTGTAGGTTATGCAGATGGTTTGGACCGCAGGCTGGGGAATGGCGCCGGCAGGGTTTACATTCATGGAAACCCTGCCACAATCATCGGCAATGTTTGTATGGATCTTTCCATGGTTGATATCACCGGTCTCGATGTAAATGAAGGAGATGAAGTGGTGGTCTTCGATGATGCACATCCTGTTTCTGAACTCTCGGCGGTTACCGGGACTATCCCTTATGAAGTGATGACAGGTATCTCGGGAAGAGTCAAACGAATTTATTTTCACGAATGAAAATACTGATCATTGGTGCCGGGCCGGCAGGATTGAGTTGCGGATACGAACTGGTTAAAGCCGGGATGGAAGTGGAGGTTTTCGAAGCCTCGCCATATGTCGGCGGGATGGCCTGCAGCTTTGACCTCTGGGGACAGAGGGTTGACATGGGGCCTCACCGCTTTTTCTCAAAAGAAAAACATATCAACGAATTTTTTACGACCCTGGTAAGGGATGACTATACCCTGGTCAACCGGCTCACACGAATTTATTACCGCAACCGTTTTTTCAATTATCCCCTTAAGCTGGCGAATGTGCTGAGGAACCTGGACGCGGTAACTATCGTCAGGATACTCTGGGATTACCTGAAACAGAAGCTGGTTCCTGTTAAAAACCCTTCAACTTTCGAAGAGTGGGTGACCAACCGTTTCGGGCGAAGGCTGTTCGAGATATTCTTCAAACATTATTCCGAGAAGTTATGGGGGATACCATGTTCAAAGATAGATGCCGACTGGGCTGCGCAAAGGATCAAATCTTTATCGTTATGGGAAGCCGTGATCAGTTCCATTTTTGGAAATATCGGCAACAAGCATAAGACACTTGTTGACCAGTTCGCCTATCCCAACAACGGCACGGGAACTTTGTATGAGAGGGCCGTGGAGTTTATCCATGAGCACGGCGGGAATGTAAACCTGCAAACACCGGTCAAAAGAGTAATACTGGGTGCCGGCGGAAAAGTGGCAGGGATTGAGCTCCGGGACGGCCGGGTCATCAATGGCGACCGGGTTGTATCAACCATGCCTCTGAACCTCCTGGTAAAAGGCCTCCCGGATGTACCCGGGGATGTGATACTGGCTGCCGGAAAACTGTATTTCAGGAACACCATCCTGGCCTATCTTGAAGTCGATTCCACGGACCTGTTCCATGACAACTGGATTTATGTCCATTCGCCGGAAGTAAAACACGGACGGATCACAAATTTCCGCAACTGGAGCAAGGCACTCTACAGGGATAAAAAAACAACCATCCTTTGCATGGAATTCTGGGCATTTGACAATGACAGTATCTGGAAGGAAGAAGATGAAAAGATCGCCACACTTGCAATGCAGGAGATCCGGAAACTGAAACTGGTACCTGACGGCACCGGCATATTGAATTCGTTTATCCTCAGGATCCCGAGATGTTACCCGGTTTATGAAACCGGTTACCAGGTCCACCTGAAAAAAGTTGAGAATTACCTGGATACTATTGAAAACCTGATCCCTATCGGGCGTTACGGAGCATTCAAATATAATAACCAGGACCATTCAATCCTGATGGGGATACTTGCAGCGGACAAGATCACACAGGGTCTGGATACAGACCTCTGGCAGATCAATACTGATGTGGAATACCAGGAAGAAGCCCGAATCAAGGATGTGCTCATATAATGAATGGTGAGGTTGTGAATAGGTGAATTTGTGTGTTTGTGAAATAGTGAGTTATTGTCTTTTTTACTTTTTTACTTTGTTACTTTGTGACTTTGTCACTTTGTCACTTTTGATTTGATATGATTGTAGCCATAAGCAGCATTATCACCCTCCTTGGCCTGTGGATCGTATTGCGGAAGTATTTCAACGCGGGCACAACCATCCTGTCCCTGCTACTTCTGTGTTCCGGGACAAACTTTTTCGTTAT
>Ga0182021_10001149_pt1 | contig 29977 bp, 10 predicted proteins | sample 612E3MmetaG_FD_120493 | JGI IMG/M metagenome (GOLD analysis project Ga0182021, IMG submission 120493) | Permafrost microbial communities from Stordalen Mire, Sweden - 612E3M metaG (Illumina Assembly) | ecosystem: Environmental > Terrestrial > Soil > Wetlands > Permafrost | place: Sweden... | reverse complement strand
GTGCCAGGCAAACCCACGGCCACGCCAGGCGATGGCCAGGTGACGCTCTCGTGGCCTGCCTCGACGGGCGGCGCGAGTTCGTATCAGGTTCTGCGCAGCACGACGAGCGGCGGTCCGTATGCGATTCTCACTTCGCCAACCAGCACGGGCATCACGGACACCGGTCTGACCGACGGGACGACCTACTTCTATGTCGTGAAGTCCAACAATGGGTTCTGCCTCTCCGCCCCCTCGTCCGAGTCCTCTGCCACGCCGGTGTGCACGCCGCCGTCGGCCCCGACCAACTTGCTCGCAACCCCGGGCGACAGCAAGGTCAGCCTTTCCTGGACCGCCCCCGCGACGGGAACTGTGAAGTCGTATGTCGTCACGCGCACGACAGCCGGCGCCGATGCGCATAGCGACATCCCGGTTCCCGCAGGGACTACCTTGGCCGACTCGCCGCTGGTCAACGGGACGACGTACTACTACGCGGTCAGCGCTAGCAACGGCAATTGCCTTTCGGCTCCTTCGACTGCGGTTTCCGCCACGCCGAAACAGGCTTGTACCCTGACTGCGCCGATGAACGTGGCCGCCACGCCAGGCAACCAGCAGGTGACGATTACGTGGAACATTTCGGACGCGGGCTCGCTGTCGTATGTCGTCTCACGCGGCACAGCCGTCGGGGGTCCCTACGGCACTGTCGTTCCCAACCCGAACCCGGCGGGTACCATAGACACGGCAGTCAGCAACGGGACGACCTACTACTACGTCGTGACCGTGAGCAATGGCACTTGCACCTCGCCCAATTCGACCGAGGTTTCTGCCAAGCCAGTCTGCACGCCCCCGCTGGTGCCAATCAACGTCGCGGCAGTCGCAGACAACAGCAATGGCAATATCAACGTGTCGTGGGCTCCCGCGGCTACTGGTCCGACGCCTACGGGGTACACCGTCTCGCATGGGACGAACGTGACTGGACCGTTCACCGTGGTGGCCACCAACCAGACCCCCACGACCTTTGCGGACCCGGGGACGGGCCTGACTGCGGGCACGACCTACTACTATGTCGTGAGCGCCAGCAATGCGAGTGGCACCTGTGCGTCGGTCAACTCCGGTGCTGCGTCCGCTGTGTCCTGCAATTCGCCCACGGTTCCTACTGGGGTCACGGCCACGGCGGGGATCTCGCGGGTGACGGTGTCGTGGACCGCTTCGACCAAGGGCCCCACGTCGTATCAGGTCAAGCGCGGGACCGCCCTCGCAGGGCCATTCACGGCGCTCAACCCGCCGGCGACTGCCAGCCCCTACGTCGACTCGGGCTCGGGCATGACCCCTGGGACGAGTTACTACTACGTTGTGGCTGCCCGGAACGCTGGCGGGGTGTGTAGCTCGGCCAATTCCGGCGCGACATCGGCGACACCACGCAATTGCATCGTGGCCTCCGGCGCCGCAACAAACGGTCACCCGGCGCTGTTCGGCACCTTCGATGGAGTATGCTACGTTTCCTGTGATGTTTTTCAGGGCTGGGGTTGCTCGAACACGGAGACCCGGACAGTCACGATGAACGGCAGTCCTTTGGCTTGCGGGTACACTCCCATTCCCGCGGCAAAGACATCGGGCTTCAACGTAATCGACGTATCCGCCGCCGACCAGAACAACGGCGGACATGACTACGCCTCGCTCTTTTGGTGGGGCACCTGGAGCACCAGCTGCACGATTCCAGCCACCGGGTTGGATTTCTAGCCGCGCGAGCGAGCCGCGGAGTAGCTACCTGCGATTCGCAGCGGTCAACGCCTCGATCTGGGCGCTCCGCACGACATGCCAGGAAACCAGGTTGTCGATGCGGCCCACGATCTGGCCGCCCGGCGCGAGATGCAGTGCTGGTAAACACCGCCACGCGTCCGATCTGCTGTCGGGTGCACTTCCGCCTCGGAGGCAGCAAAGAAAAGCCTTGTACTGGTTGCGTTGTCCTGCCCACAATATGAGTCGACCTACGTTCAGACATCACTAACTTCGCTGGGAGTAACGACTCATGATGCGCAGCTACGTGGCCCTCACCTGGGCCGTTTCCCTGGTGTGGATAGTGGCCTGCGTCAACGTAGACAAGCCCGGCAAGGTCATCACGTGCGAGCAACCCGACAGTGGCTGCACGGTGGGCGGATGGGACGCCGCCAAGGCCACCCAAGACGCTGACGAGAATGGCGATCTAGATCAAGATCGTGTCGCAGATGCACCTGCTTTCCAGGGCTCCGAGGTTGGAAGGTCCGATGGCGCACGTGACCGCGGGTTGGACGTGCCGCTGGCTGCCTTCCAGGATGCCGCACAAGACGCTGCTCGCGATGTTACGGGCGAACAACCAGTCGGTCTTTGCTGGGGCGCTGGTGGGCCGGTCAAGGCTGGCGTTGTCTGCCGCGCTGCTCTTGGTCCGTGTGATTTGGATGAAGTCTGCGATGGCATTCACTCCGAGTGTCCGGACGACAAGTACGCTCCGACCACGACCGTGTGTCGCAAGGCCGCAGGTGACTGCGATATCGCCGAGAGCTGCACTGGTTCCGACCCGAATTGTCCGGACGACGCTGTCATGACCGTGGGTTCCCTTTGTCGCAAGGCCGCGGGTGCGTGCGACGTTGCCGAGAGCTGTTCGGGAACCGACCCCAACTGTCCGGCCGACGGCATGGTCCCGCCCGGGACCACCTGCCGTCCCTCCATTGACTTAAATCGGTGTGATCCGGCCGAGGTTTGCACGGGGACGAGCATCTCCTGCCCGACCGACATCATATACGCGCGCCCGGCCGCGCCCACAGGGGCACAGGCGGCGGTGGGAACGGTCGCAGGTACTGCCAACATCTCGTGGACCGCTCCTGCCGGGGGCGCGCCTACCGGATACAACGTCAAGCGCAGCGCCTCGCCCACTTCGGGCTACACAATACTCGGCGCGTCGCCCACGACCACCGGCGCTCCTTATGCCGACACCGGTCTTGCCGGCGGCCTGACCTTCTACTACGTCGTGTCTTCCATCAACACCATCGCGAGCTGTGAGTCGGACAACTCTGCCCCAGCCTCGGTCACGGCGGTCAATCCTTGCACGCCACCGGCCGCGCCCACTGCGACCGCCTCCTCGGCCAACGGCCAGGTCAGTCTCACGTGGCCAGCCTCGGCGGGCGCCACCTCGTACAGTGTCGGGCGCAGCGTAACGCCCGGGACGGGCTACTCGTCGGCGACCACCGTCACCACGTGTACCGCCACCTGCAGCTACGAGGACATAAATGTCTCCAGCGCGACGACCTACTACTACGTGGTCACAGCCAGCAATGGAAAGTGCAGTTCCGTAGACTCGGTGGAGGTTTCAGCGGCACCGAACTGCGCGCCCACGGCTGCTCCGACCAATCTGAAAGCCCAGGCCAACAATGCCTCCGTGGCCCTGTCATGGGACGCCACGCCGGGTGCAGTATCCTACCGCATCGAGCGCAGCCTGACCTCAGGTTCAGGCTACGATACGGTTTTCACGTCCAGCACCCCAAGCTTCACGGATGCCACGGTTATCAATGGGACCACCTACCACTACGTGGTTGAAGCCAACAACGGTACGTGCCTCTCGGCCGATTCCAACGAAGTGCCTGCCCTCCCAGCCTGTACGCCGCCCTCCGCGCCGGCCAAACCCACGGCCACAGCAGGCGATGGTCAGGTTACGCTCTCGTGGCCGGCCTCGTCCGGCGGCGCGAGTTCGTATCAGGTCCTGCGCGGCACGGCCAGCGGTGGTCCGTACCCCGTTGCCGCCTCGTCAACAAGTACGGGCTTCACGGACACGGGGCTTACCGACGGGACAACGTACTACTACGTCGTAGAGTCCTACAACGGTTCTTGCTATTCCGCCTCCTCGCCCGAGGCTTCTGCCAAGCCCGTGTGCACGCCCCCGTCGGCCCCGACCAACTTACTCGCAACTCCGGGCGACACCAAGGTCACCCTTTCGTGGACCGCCCCGACGACGGGAACTGTTAAGTCGTATGTTGTCACGCGCACCACAGCCGGCGCCGATGCTCACGCCGACATCCCGGTTCTGGCCGCGACGACCTATTCCGACTCGTCGCTGGTCAATGGGACGACGTACAACTACGTAGTCAGCGCCAGCAACGGCAGTTGCCTTTCGCTCCCGTCGACGGTGGTTCCGGCCACGCCGATTCAGGCCTGTGCGCTGACGGCGCCGACAGGCGTGGTCGCCACACCAGGCAACCAGCAGGTGACGATCACCTGGCCCATTTCCGACGCGGGATCGCTGTCCTATGTCGTCTCGCGCGGCACAGCCTCAGGCGGCCCCTATGGCACCGTGATTCCCAGCCCGAATCCGGCGGGGACCATCGACACGGCCGTCAGCAACGGGACGACCTATTACTACGTGGTCACTGTCAGCAATGGCACTTGCACCTCGCCTAATTCGGCCGAGGTTCCTGCCAAGCCGGTCTGCACGCCCCCGCTCGCGCCCATCAACGTCACGGCCGTCGCAGACCCCAACGATGCCACAAGCGGCAACATCTTTGTCTCGTGGACTCCTGCAACCAGTGGTCCCACGCCCACCGGGTACACGCTCTCGCGCGGGACCGGCGCGACGGGACCGTTCACCGCAACGGTCACCAACCAAACTCCTACCAAGTACATGGATTCGGGCGCGAATCTCAAACCCAACGGCACGATGTTCTACTATGTGGTCAGCGCCGGCAATGCGGGGGGCACCTGTGTGTCGGGCAACTCCACCCCAGCTGCGTCTGCCACTTCATGCAGCTCGCCCACAGTTCCTAGCAACGTCACGGCCATAGCGGGGATATCGCGAGTCACGGTATCGTGGTCCCCGTCGAATAACGGTCCCACGTCGTATCTAATCAAGCGTGGAACTACCGCCGCCGCAGGGCCATTCGACACGCAGTTTGGCCCAGTGACCGCCAGTCCCTATGTCGACTCGAGCGTGACCAACGGCACGACCTATTACTACGTGGTGGTTGCTCGGAATGCCAATGGAGTGTGCAGCTCGGCGAGTTCGGGTGCCGCGTCGACAAAGCCCCGGAGTTGTACCGTGTGGTCGGGCACTGCGGTGAACGAGGGCCACCCGGGGCCGATCAACTCAACCAACGGAATCTGCTATGTCACCTGCGATACCATCACGAATTGGGGTTGCGCGAACATAAATGGCGACCGGACAATCACGATCAATGGTGGTCCCTTGGGTTGCGGGGGCTATCCGATCCCCGCGCCCAAGACAGCCGGCTACAATGTGATCGACGTGAGCGCCGGCACCTACCCCCAGGCCACAATTTTTTGGGGGGGAACGTGGGTCAACAACTGTTCGATTCCCGCCGGCGGGCTGGATTTCTAGTCGTAGATTGGGCGCAGCGCGGCGTCGCTACCTGGGCTTCGCGGCAGTCGACGCCTCGTTCAGGGCGTTCCGCACCACATGCCAGGAAACCAGGTTGTCGATGCGACCCACGATCTGGCCGCCAGGGGCCACGAAACGTATCGCCGGTAGGGTGGACACGCCGTATCGATCCTTCAGCGCAGGAAGGGCATCGTCCTGGTCTTCTCGGGTCAGGTCTATCTTCACCAGGACGAAGTCCTTCAGTAGGTCGGCGACTTCGGGCCGGGCAAACACGCTGACTTCGAATTCCCGACAGGGCAAGCACCAGTCGGCCGTGAAATCCATCATGATTGGTTTTCCGCTGACCCGGGCATGAGCCAAGCCGGCGGCTTCCGTGGGTAGCCAGGTCAACGCGATCTTGGGGGTCAGCATAAAGTTGATGGTGGCGAACAGGCCGGCCACGGTCAGCGCGATCCCGACTGTCTTACGCAAGCGAGTGCGCGGAGCCGCGTGGAACGACAGGTGCACCGCGCCCAGCAGAATCCCCAATCCGACGACAGCAATCGCCACGGCCAAGAAAGCGGGAGAGCGGCCGGTAACCTGGGCCAGTGGGGGAAAGACGACCCTCAGGTAGTACAGGCCCGCCACGGTGAGCGCGATTCCGAACAGGCTCTTCACCCCATCCATCCACGCGCCCGACTTGGGCAGGTGAAGCGAAAATCCGGCGATGGCCCAAAAAGGAACGCCGATTCCGGCCGCGTAGGTCGCCAGCAGCAGGAAGCCCCGCACGGCATCGCGCGTGGTTGCGACATAGGCGAGAATTCCAGCCAAGGGCGGCCCGGTGCAGGGGGCGGCGATGAGTCCGCCGACCAGGCCCATGAGAAACGCGCCCAGAAAGCCGCGGCCCCCCACTCGTGCCAGGCGTTGTTGCAGCCCGGGCGGCAGCGCCAGGTCGAAGGCGCCAAACATCGATGTCGCCATGGTGAAGAAGAAGAGCGCGAGGGGCACCACCACCCAGGGGTTGGCCAAGAAGGTGCCAAACGCCCTTCCCAGCAGCGCGAAGGCGGTGCCCAGCGTGCCGAACATGGTGGCGATTCCCGCCACGTACAGCGTGGCCAGGGCAACCGCATGGATGCGCGGCACCCCGCCTCGACCGCCGAAGACGCCGATGGTGATGGGAATCATCGGGTAGACGCAAGGGGTAAGCGAGGTGAGGAAGCCCGCCGTGAACGCGAAGAGAAATGCGCTCAGCACTCCGCGGCCGGCAGCGTCGGAGAACGCCTCGGCGTGGGCCGTGCCCGGGGTCAAGATCGCCGTGGCCAGCAAGACTAGCACGATGGTGGGCACACTGGTCGGCCAGCGGTTGGGGCCGGTGACAAGACGGATGCTCATTCGTGAAATATACAGGCTCCGAGCCATCGATCTGATATCTTGCGCATCGATGACTCATCCACGCGGATTCTTGAGCGAAAGCTGGGCACTGGCGTTGGTGGCCGGGATGCTGGCTGGCTGCGGCGGTAGCTCGACTGGCCCTGCCGCTTCGACGCCGGACGCGGGCGGCGAGGCGGGCAGCGATGCGCCTGCAGCGGCAGAAGTTGGTGTTGATGCGGGTCCAGCGGCAGAGGCAGGTGGTGACACCGGGGAGGGGAACGTGTGCCCTGCTGGGAGCGTGGGTCTGCCTTCGCTCTGCACCACCAAGTCTGCACTGCCGTCGGTAACGGATCTGTCAGGCACCTGGGTGCTCGAGACCATCGGGGCCCAGACTGTCACGGCCCCGATCTACCCGAATCCCTTCCACCTCCAGTCCATCGGCGTGATCTTGGTCCAGGTCACCCAGACCGGGAGCGACGTCGCCCTTTCCGGCCACTACTGCGACCGGATCCAGAACGACAACTCCAACAACCCGGCCAAGGTTGTCATTCCGGATGCTTGGCGGTTGACCGAATTCTCGATCCAGCGCAGCGGAAGCTTTGCTGACAATGGTTTGGGCCAGTTGGAACTCGCGCTACCCACCGCGATCGAGGTTCCCGGAGCAAATCTGGTCGACCCGGCCTGCGACGCCCTGCCCACGGAGCCCAACGATCCGCGCGTGGTCGACAGCGACGACGATGGTTTCCCTGGGATCAGCGTTGGCCTGAAAGGCCTCATCACGGGCGTGCTCAGGTGCGTGCAGAGGCAGTCGACCACGCTTCACGGTGTGGCGGTGGCCGCGGATCGCATCGAGGGCGGGATGACCTTCGAGTCGGACCAGTCGGTCATCGCGTCCGACCCGGCCAACATCACCACCCTTTATAAGATGTCCAAATCGAGCGCCGATCCGGCCGTGTGCGCCAGTAGCTTCGTCATGGTCAAGGTGCCCGATGCAGACGCCGGGGCCGTGGATTGTGATTGGGTGCGCACGAACGAGAGCGCGTTGCTCGGGCTTTGACAGGCCGTTTCAGCGCGCGATGCGCACGCAGAACCCAGCCCCCAACATGTAGCCGTGGCTGTCGAAGCCTGGGTAGCCAGGATTGTTGGTCTGTAGGCCTTCCCTGCCCGCCGCGGGCAGCCCGGTGCTGATATACGTGGTGTTGTCAGGGAATTCGTCGACAATCCGACTGGGATCCTTGTTTACGGAACGCGGGACGAACACCGAACCGAAGAGGTAGAAGCCCGCCTCAATCTCGCGTCCCAGCACTTTGATCGGCGATTCGATGCCTGCGCTAGAAACTATGCGCGAGTTGTCGACATAGTTGGTGCGGCCCGTCTGATCGGGAACCGGAGACGGCGCATAGCCGAGATCAAAGGAGATGCGCTGCTGGCGCCAGGCGAAGTTGCCGCCTGCCACAACCGTAACCGTGTTGTGCCAGGCATCCGCCGGGGTTTCACCGTGCCGATCTCGGTACTGCGACCAGCGCTCTCCCACCGCGACCAGCCCCACCTCCCATGCCGGGCGGCCGCCTTCAACCGGACGCCGGCTGGCCAGACTGGCGCCCAGCCCAATGCGCGTCGGCTCGTTGCCCTGGGTGAGCGTGTAGACCTGGGGAATATAGTTGGGGCCCGGCACCGGGTACTGGTAGCCCCGCATGCGCACCTGGTTCTGGCCGTTGGTGTCGTTGCTGGTGCCCAGGTGGGCCGTGGCTGTGAGCACCACACGCGGCGAGGGCCGAAAGACCGCGCCCAGGTAGGGCTTGAACTTGCTGTTGGTGTGGATGTCCGGGTCAAGGTACACATTTGATTGGTCGCCCGCGTCGGGCATGTACACCGCCATGTTGGAATGGGTGACAACGGCGATGTCGATGCCCGCGCCCACGGAGAGCCAATCGTTGAGTTGGCTGCCCAGCGCAAAAGCGAAACTGGTCGCGCTCAAGCGGTCGCCCAGTTGCTCGAAGTGAAGCTGGTTCGAGAAGTACTGTTCCCGCTCGTCGGCGAAGAATCCCTTTTCGTCCAGGAAGCTGTTGACCGGCAGAAGACTGTAGAAGCCGAAGACCAAGTACTTTCCGGCCAGAGGGCGAACCAAGCCCACGGCCGCATAGAGCACGTGGTCGTTCTCGTCGGTATTGCTGCGCGGGTTGGCCAAACTGTCGGTTGCCATGCCGACCACCGTCGTGTCGGAAATCGAGGTCGGCACATCCGATCCAGGAGGCCGCGTCTTGAGGCGAATCGTCCCGCGCGTGACCAAACCGAAAAAGCCGGCTTCCAGCTTGAAGGTTGCGTCGGGCAGCAGCGCCGGGTTGAAGTAGGTCGCCCCCGCATTGTGGGAGAAGAGACGCGCCGTGAGGGCGTTGCCACCGGTGGGCGCACCCAGCATCTCCAGCGCACTTGAGGCGCGGGCCGGCGGGGTCACAAAGAGTAGTGCCGCGAGTGCGGTCAGAACAAAGGCGAAGAAGCGATTCATGGCGCCATAATGCCACGCAACCAGCGACTCAGGTGGATTGCGTGTGCCGACAGCGAACGCAAGTCTGGGTGCATTTCTTGCAGACTGCTTACCTACGGCGTTTCTTGCTTGTTGCCCGGGACTGCCCCGCACACACCCTCGCGAGAAGGAAGCCAAATGATGGACTTGTCCGCGCAGGCGCGGCGGTAGCGGTCGGCAAGCCGCTTGGCCTGCTTGGACGGCCCGTCGAGCTTGGTGGGCGGACACTTGGGGCGAGTGGCATCGCAGGAATAGGCGCCCCAGCCCTCAGCACCGCCCAGGCCAATCGCAAACACCGTGACCGGGCCGATGCCGGCCATGGGAATGCCGATCACGTAGGACTTGCCCAGCTCGGAAAACCCGTCGTCGAGCGCGGTGTCCGCGCACTTCTTGGTGTCTTCCGCGCTCACGTCCTTGGCCGTGGCTTCCAGACCGCCGCGGTCAAGGCACGATGGCACGCCCTGGGCCGGCCAGCTTTCCAGGCCCAAGACCCGATTGAGCGCTACCACGGCAGCGGCCATCTCCTTTGCGACCGGGGCGGGCAGTTTGGCCACCGGGCCGCCTGCTGCCTGCGCAGCGGCCCACAGCATCCATGCAATCATCACCGGCATGGGCGCTATCATAGATCAGGATCGGCTGCGGCTTGTCGGGGAATTCTGGGCGACGCTTGGCAGCGCCGGGTGGCTAGCCAACGAAGACCCGCGCATTTCGGAACAACTGAATCCAGGGGCCGTCTTCCTTCCAGTCGTCGGGGTGCCAGGAATGCTGGACCGCCCGGAACATGCGCTCGGGGTGCGGCATCAAGATGGTCACGCGACCGTCGGGCGTGGTCAGCGCGGTCATGCCGCCGGGTGAGCCATTGGGGTTGTCCGGGTAGCGGTTGGCGATTGCGCCGTGGTGGTTCACGAAGCGCGCAGCCACCAGGCCAGCCTTCTCCAGCCGGCTCTGCTGTGCGTCAGATTCGAACTCGGCGCGGCCCTCGCCGTGGGCCACCGCGATGGGCAGGTGCGAGCCAGCCATGCCACGCAGGAGCAGCGACGGGCTCTCCTCGATGCGCAGCAGCGCCAGGCGGGCTTCGAATTGCTCGGAGCGGTTGCGCACGAAGCGCGGCCAGTCCTGCGCGCCCGGGATGATTTCCTTCAGGTTGGAAACGGCCTGACACCCGTTGCACACCCCGAGCGTGAAGGTGTCGGGCCGATTAAAGAAGCGCTCGAAGACCGCGCGCGCTCGGGTGTGGAACAGGATCGACTTGGCCCAGCCTTCGCCCGCGCCCAGCACGTCGCCGTAGGAGAAGCCACCGCAGGCCGCCAGCCCGCGGAACGAGTCCAGGTCCAGGCGGCCGCTCAGGATGTCGCTCATGTGTACGTCCACGGCTTCGAAGCCCGCGCGGTGGAAAGCCGCGGCCATTTCGATCTGTCCGTTCACGCCTTGCTCGCGCAGGATTGCCACGCGCGGCCGTGCGCCGCGACCGACCGAGGGTGCGACCAAGTCTTGATTCGGATCGAAGCTCAGCCGCAGCGAAATACCCGGGTCGTTCTCGTCGCAGCGGGCCTCCTGCTCTTCGCGGGCGCAAGTCGGATCGTCACGCAGGCTCTGCATGGCAAAGGTGGTCTCGGACCAGACCCGACGCAGATTCGCGCGCGTGTCTTCAAGCAGGAGCTGATCGCCACGACGAAAGACGATGCGGCAACCAGCAAGGGGACGCCCGATGCTGTGGATGTGCCCGGTCGAACCAGCGAAGGCGGCGCGCACCGCGGCCACGTCCGACTCGCGCACCTGAATCACGGCACCCAGTTCCTCAGAGAAGAGCAGGGCCGGGCTTGCGCAGGCCTGTCCCGCCAGATCCACATCCAGTCCACATCCGCCGGCAAAGGCCATTTCCAGCAGCGTGACCAGTAGGCCGCCGTCGGAACGGTCGTGATACGCCAGCAGCAAGCCTTTGCTGTTCAGTTGCTGAATGGTGGCGAAGAAGGCTTTCAGGACCGCGGGATCGTCGAGGTCGGGCGCTTCGTCGCCAAGCTGGCCATAAACTTGCGCCAGCGCCGAGCCGCCCAGACGATGGCGACCCATACCGAGATCCACCAGAAGCAACTCGGTGTCGCCTTGGTCCAGTCGAAGCTGCGGGGTCAAGGACCGGCGCACGTCGCTGACCGGGGCAAAAGCGCTCACGATGAGCGACAGAGGCGCGATGACCCGTTTCTCCTGGCCGGCGTCCTGCCACACGGTACTCATCGACATCGAGTCCTTACCCACCGGGATGGCGATGCCCAAGGCCGGAGCCAGCTCGGCTCCCACGGCGCGCACGGCTTCGAACAGGCGCGCGTCCTCGCCCGGGTGCCCGGCCGCAGCCATCCAGTTGGCCGACAGTTTCACATCGCCGATGCTCGCGATGGCCGCGCTAGCGATGTTGGTCAGGGCTTCGCCCACGGCCATGCGCGCGGAAGCGGCCGCATCCAGCAGCGCCAGCGGCGTGCGCTCGCCCATGGCCATGGCTTCGCCGGTGTAGCCGTCGTAGCTGGTGGTGGTCACGGCAGCGTCGGCGACCGGAACCTGCCAAGGACCCACCATTTGATCGCGACACACCAGGCCGGTCACCGTGCGGTCGCCGATGGTAATGAGGAAGGTCTTGTCCGCCACCGCGGGCAGGCGCAGCACGCGCAGGACCGACTCACGCAGGTCGAGATCCGCGGTGAAGAATGGCGTCCTGGCTGGGCGCACGCGCTCGGCCCGGCGAACCATCTTGGGCGGCTTGCCCAGCAAAAGAGCGAGTGGCATGTCGATGGGCCGGTTTTCGAAGTGGGAATCAGTCAGCACCAGCCGGCCGTCGGCCGTGGCTTGGCCAAGCACGGCGAAGGGGCAACGCTCGCGGCTGCAGAGTTCGGCGAAACGGCTGAGTCCCTCGGGCGCGATGGCCAGCACGTAGCGCTCCTGCGCCTCGTTGCACCAGATCTCCTTGGGCGACATACCGGGCTCGTCGTTGGGGATCTTGCGCAGCTCGAACAGGGCGCCGCGGCCGCTGTCGTTCACCAGCTCGGGCAGGGCGTTGGACAGACCACCCGCGCCCACGTCGTGGATTGAGTAGATGGGATTGCCTTGGCCCAGCGCCCAGCAGCGATCGATGACTTCCTGACAGCGGCGCTGCATCTCGGGGTTGTCCCGCTGAACCGAGGCGAAATCGAGATCCTCCTCGGACGCGCCCGAGGCCATGGATGAGGCCGCGCCGCCGCCCAGTCCGATGAGCATGGCCGGTCCGCCCAAGACGACCAGCGCTGCGCCTGCCGGCACCTCGGCCTTGTGCACGTGGGGCACACGGATGTTGCCGAACCCGCCCGCGATCATGATGGGCTTGTGGTAGCCGCGCACCTCGGACCCGACGGGACCAGGCACTTCCATCTCAAAGGTGCGGAAATAGCCCGCCAGGTTGGGGCGGCCGAATTCGTTGTTGAAGGCTGCGCCTCCGATGGGCCCCTCCAGCATGATGTCGAGCGCCGAGGCGATGCGGCCTGGCTTGCCAAAGTCGTTTTCCCAGGGTTGCACGGCGCCGGGCAAGCGCAGGTTGGAGACCGTGAATCCGGTGAGCCCAGCCTTGGGCTTGGACCCGCGGCCCACGGCGCCTTCGTCGCGAATCTCGCCGCCTGAGCCGGTGGACGCGCCGGGGTGAGGCGAGATCGCGGTCGGGTGGTTGTGCGTCTCGACCTTCATCAGGATGCCGACCGGCTCGCGATGGAAGGCGTAGATGTTGGTGTCCGGCGCAGGGAAGAAGCGGTTCGCCTCCGGACCCTCCATCACGGCGGCATTGTCTTTGTACGCCGACAGCACGCCCCGCGGGCTGGCCTCGCTGCTGCGTCGGATCATCTGGAAGAGCGACTGGGGCTGCCTTTCGCCGTCGAGGATTAGGTCGGCGTTGAATATTTTGTGGCGGCAGTGCTCGCTGTTGGCCTGGGCGAACATCATCAACTCGACATCGGTCGGGTTGCGGCCCAAGGCCCGGAAACTCTCCGCCAGGTAGTCGATCTCGTCAGGCGCCAGCGCCAAGCCCAGCGTGGCATTGGCGGTTTCGATGGCAGCGCGGCCTTCGCCCAGCAGGTCGATGGTCTCTAGCGGCCTGGGCTGGGAGTGGGCGAACAGCCGCTCAGCCTCGGCTTCGCTCGTCAGTACAGACTCGGTCATGCGATCGTGCAGGGCAGCCCGCAGCGCGGCCTCGTCGCGTACCGGCCCCGCCACGGTGTACCAGATGCCGCGTTCGATGCGGCGCACGCACTCCAGGCCGCAGTTGTGGGCCACGTCAGTGGCTTTGGACGACCAGGGCGAGATGGTGCCGATGCGCGGAACGACCAGAAGACGCCGGGCGTCTATATGGGAACCCTGAGAGGGTTCGCTTTGCCCTTCGGCCCCACACCCGCCACCCCCACCCCGCTCGCTTCGCTCGGCCTCGCCATCCCTCCCGCGATGGTCCGCCGCCGGCGACGAGGGCGCGCGAAGCGCGGGATGGGCGGGGTGGGCTGGCGGTCCCGAAGTCCCCGCAGGGGGAGCCGGCGGGCTCCCCACGCGACTAGATTCAGCCCGAGGGCCGTAGCGCAGCACGCGCGCCAGCACGAGCTGGTCAGCCTCGGATAGGGGCGAGGTCAGTTCGACGAAATGGACGAACTCAGCCGCAAGCGCTGTGACCTGCGGGTTGGCTGCTTGAATCCTGGCTAGCCGTTTGGCCAGCCGGGCAGGGGTGAAAGAGGAGGCACCGGGGAACGAGAGGATGGGCATCGTGAACCGGGTGCAGACTGGCGCGCCCAGCGCGCGTTTGCAATGCCTGCGATCACTTGACCCATTTCAGCTTGGGCGAGATCATCACCTGCTCTTTGGGCAGCTTTTCCAGGGCGGCCTTGTAGCTCTTGGCCTTGAACTTTTCCTGTTCCTTCTCGGCCGCCTCGCTGGACTTCTTGCCCATGCCGATGACCTGGAAGGTGAAGGCGGCGTGGGACGCGATCTGTTCCTGCAGGCGCGCTAGGATGTTGTCGAATTGCTCCCGGGTCACGCGGATTTTTACGGCCGGCTCGTCTTTGTGGACGCCGTTGAAGGTCAGTTCTTTCAACCCGTCGACTTTACTGAAGAAGCTGGTCATGAACTCGGCCCAGGTGCCCAGCGCGGAGTTCAGCTTCAGCTCAGCCACGTATTCGTCCTTGCCCATCTCGAGGAATGGATAGGTGAGCTCAATGGCCGCGCGAGCCTGATCGAGTGTGTAGCTGGTCTTGTGGGTGAACTTCTCATCGTAGCGCGCGACCTTCTTCTTCACAGCGATGTGGCAGGTGTCATTGAGATCCTCTTGCAACTCCTGCTCACCGCGGGTGCTCCAGATGTAGGCTCGCTCGGCCTGCTCGGGGAAGTCGTACTTGACCCGGTTTTCACACCGCGGCGCTTGGTCACTCTGTGTCCGAATGACCTTGGCGATGACGGTCGCCTCGCCGCCGTCCTTGGCCGCGCTTTCGTTGGCATACAGCCAGGCTTCGACGTGAATGGGCTCCAGAGGCGAGCGCTTCATGGCGTAGGCGTAGAGCACCTTGAGCGGGCCATAGATCTGGTCGCGCTTGGCAGGCTGGGTGAGCGCCGCACGCATCACGACCTTGAGGCCATCGCCCGGGCCAGACACGTCATCAGCCACGATGGTGAACTTCGCGACACCTGCGGGGATGTCCGGCTGATCGCAGCAGGGCTTGGGCCCTGCTGCCTTTTGCTCGCAGCCGGGGAATAGAAGCATTGCGCCAAGAATGGCCGCGGAAAAGGCACACGTGCCATGCATCCCTGATTTCATGATGGGGACCTCCGATGTGGGGAGAAACAGGGGGCAGCATACACAGAGAGGTGGGTTGGGGGAACCGAGAAAGGCCCGGTGGCCGGCTCTTCCCGGTCGCGGCAAAACGTGCAGGAGCTTCGCGGGATTCCGATTTTGAACGGGCCGAAAGAGGTATAGTCAGGGGCCGCCCAACCAGAGGCTCATTCCGGGCGCGGGACTTGGATCGCAACCATGAACAACGACTTATTGACCGCACTTGCGACGCTCAGATCGGATCCAGAAGACGGCCAGGCGCTTGCGCTGCTCTCCGGCCTGCAACCCGGCGATGTGTCGGCATCCGAGCGAGATTCCGTTCAGGTGGCGCTGGCTTCTGAACGGGCTTGGCATACCGACCGCGAGAACGTGGAGCCTTGCCTGCGCCTGCTCGACCTGGAGCTGGCTTGGGGGCAAGACCCGATTCGCCGCGCGACCCTGTTCGTAGAGAAGGCGCGTCTGCTCCACCGTGAGATGTGCCAGTGGGAATCGGCCCACGCGTGCGTGAACGAAGCTTTGGAGATCGCGCGCAACCACCCGGCGGCCGTCGAATTCAGGCGGGTGCTCGAAGAGGAAGAGGCCGGCTGGCAGGAGCGGGCCGATGCGTTGGTGCGGCAGGTGGACGAAGCGGGCGACAGCCCCACCGGGGCCCCTTTGCTGGCTGCAGCTGGCGAATTGTATCTACGCTACCGTCCGCTGACCAACGAAGGCGAATCGCTCCTGCGTCGTAGCCTCGCGCTGGATGCTCACCACCACCGCGCTGACGTGCTGCTGGAACGACTGCTGCGCGGGGCTGGCCGCAAGGACGAGTTGGCGGAGCAACTTCAGCGGCGCCTCGCAGCCGCAGGCAGTCCACAGGATGTCGCCGCGGCTCGAGCGGCGGCGGGACGTCTGGCCGAGCAGATGAACCGCAGCGACCAGGCCCTCGAACACTACCGCGAGGCACTGGCTGCTTCTCCCGGACACGAGCGCGCCATCCACGGGGTGGCACGCATCCTGAGTGCACGCGGGAACTGGGCCGAGCTGGTGGCTGTCTACGAGACGGCGTTGCGCATGGGCAAGCGCGGTGTGGCCGAAGGCCCCATCCTGATCGCTCTGGGCGAGCTCTACTGGAAGCGCATGAACCAGGTCGCCCAGGCCGAGGCGTGCTTCCGTCGCGCTCGCAAGACCATGCCTGCGATGGCCCCGGTGCTCGATTTCTATCGTGAGTACCATCTGCAGCGCGACGAGATCCCCCAGCTGTTCGCTCTGTTGGGCCAGGTCCAGAAGGCCGAATCCGACCCCGAAGCCCGCGTGCGCTACGGCATCGAGATGGCCGAACTGGCCGAGCGCCGGCCGCAGCTGCTGGAAAAGGCGGTCGACGCCTGGAAGGCCCTGCGACGCCTGAAGCCGGGGTTGCCGGAGGCGGTGAGTGCCTTACGCCGCCTGTACACCAAGACCGAGAAGTGGAATGCGCTGCTCGAATTGCTCAAGGAGCGCTGCGAATCGCTGCCGTCCGAAGCGCTGGACGAGAAGGTCGCGCTCTACTTGGAGATGATCCCCATCTACCGCGATCACCTCAAGCTGGACGTGATGGTGGTCAACACCTACGCGGCCATTCTCGCCCTGCGCCCCGACCATATCGAGGCTCTTTCCGCGCTGGCTGAGCGCTACCAGGCGCAAGGGCGTTGGGGCGACCTGGCCAACATTCTGGCGCGCCAGGCGCAGACCAGTTCACAGCCTGCCGAGAAGGTGGCGCTGTACCACCGCGTGGCGCAGTTGTGGATGGAGAAGTTCAACAACCACCACAACGCTGTGGCGGCGCTCGAGAAAGTGCTCGAGCTGGCGCCCAGCGACGCGAAAGCGCGGGCCACGTTGCGCGAGATCTACGTGCGCGCACGTTCCTGGCGTGCGCTGCTGGAATTCATGCGCCGCGAGCTACCCCTCTTGGACGCGAGTGCCCGGCAGGTCCGGCTGGCCGAGATGGCAACATTGGCGTCTGAGCGCTTGGCCGATTTGCGCCAGGGCATCGGTTTGTGGAACGAGGTGCTGCAGCTTGCTCCGCAGGATCGCGACGCGGTCGTGGCGCTGTCGGTGCTCTACGAACGCGAGAAGCGCTGGCCTGCCTTGGCGGAGACTCTCGGGCGTCTGGCCGAGTCAGCGGGCGGGGAGGCGACGCCTGATGGATGCGCTCTCCTGGAGAAGCGCGGCCTCATCTTGTTCGAGAAGTTGGGCGCACCCGCGGCCGCGGTCGAGGGGCTGGCGCGCGTGCGACGCAGCCAGAGCGAGAACCCGCGCGTCTTGCGCGCCCTGCGCGATGCCTACACCCAGCTGGGTGACTTCGAGTCTCTGGAGGAGCTGTATTCGGGGCGGGGCGCGTGGGAGGAGCTGTGCGAGGTGCTCTCGCAGGTGGCGGAACGCACCACCGACATGGCCCTGCGCGTGCGCCTGCTGGGGCGGGTGGCCGACGTGGCCCGAGACAAGCTCAACCAGCCCGAGCGCGTGCTCAAGGCCTACGAAGGCATTCTGGCCACCGATCCCGACAACCGCGTGGTGGCGCGGGCTGCGGTCGATCTGTATCAGGCGACCGAGCGCTGGGGCCGCCTGGTGGCGACCTACAAGATCTTGCTCGGTCCCGAGTCAGCGCCGGCGCTGTCGCTGGGCGAGAGCCTGGCCATCCTCGAACGGGCCCGCTTCATCTGCGAGACCAAGCTGGAGGCCAAGTCCTTGGCCTTCAAGTGGTGTGCCCGGGCCTACCGCCTGGCTCCCACCGATCCCGACGTGCGCGCCGATCTGGAACGCATGGGCGAAGCAGCCGAAGAGTGGGAGGCGCTGTTGGGCCTGCTGGCGGCCCGGCTGGACAGCGAGGGCGCGGAGGGGCCGAGCCCGGAGGAGCAGATTTCGCTCCTGCGCCGGTGCTTGTTCATTGCCGGCGAGCGGGTGGATCGTCCCGACGATCTCAAGCGATTCGCCGAGCGCATCCTAGCCTTGGTGCCTGGCGACGACGAGGCCGAGAATGCCCTGCTCAAGCTCTTCACCAAGAGCGAGCGCTGGGCGGACTTGATTGCTTTGCAGCACGCACGCCAGGCGCGCCTGCAGGATCCGTCCTTGCGCGCCGAACTGTTGCTGCGTATCGCGCACATGCAGGAGGAGCGTCTGGGCGACCGCAGTGCTGCTGCGGCCACGCTGCGCGAGGCTTGCGAAGTCGAGCCGCTCAACCTGCGCCTTGTGCGCGAGCTGGCGCGGGTTCTGGAAGCGGTGGGGGACCTGCGGGGTTTGGTCGAGGCTCTCTCCCATCAGGTTGGCTTGTGCGCCGACACTGAGCGGGCGGCGGTTCTTCTGCGCATGGGGCGCCTGCTCGAGACTTCTTTGGCCCAGCCGGCCTCTGCCACCGACGCGTACCTGCAGGTTCTGGAGGTTGACTCCATCTCGGCCGAGGCGGTCGAGGGCTTGGAGCGGCTGTTCGCTGCGGGTGGGATTCGGCAAGGAGATATTGCCAAGGTGGCGGGACGGCTGCTGCCGTACTACGAGCTGACCGAGCGCTTCGACAAATGGGCGGGCATGCTCGAGGCGTTGGTTTCGGTGACCGCGGATGCGAGCGAGCGGCGCGGGCATCTGGAGCTGCTGGCCGATCTGTACCAAGGCCCACTGGCCGATGCGGCAGCCGCCTTTTCTGCGCTGTTGCGGGTGTTCGAGATTGACCCGGCCAATCCGTCGGTGCGCGAACGGCTGGTGCTGCTGGCGGTGGAGGCGGGCCAGCTGCCTGCTCTGGCCGAGGCTGCGCGGCGGGTGCTGGCTGACGTCGAGGAGCCATCGCTGCGGCAGGAAATCCTCATGCACATTGCCGAGGTCGAGGAGCGCCAGCCCGACCGAAAGAGCGAGGCCGAGGCCGCCTTGCGTGCGGTCCTGGAACTGGATCCGCTGCACATGGGTGCCTATCGCGCGCTGGCGCGGTTGGTGCGCGATGGTGAGCGTTGGGGGGCGTTGCGCGATCTGATCGAGGCGCGCGAGCAGCACCTGCCCGACGTGAAGGAACGGTTGGCCCTGCTGTGGCAGGCGGTCGAGATCGACGAAGCGTTGCTCTACGACCGCGACCACGCGACCGAAGTTCTGCGCCGGATCGGGGCTTTGGATCCGACCGACCTGCGCGCCTGTCGCGTGCTGGAACGGAACTATGTGGCGGCCGAGCGTTGGCGCGATCTTGACGAGCTGCTGGTCCACGAGGCCGATCTGGTTCCGCGCGAAGAGCTGCCCGAGTTGAAACTGCGGCGGGCCGAGATCGCGCTGGTACGCTTCAGCAACGCGAGCGCGGCGCTCGATCTGCTGGCCGAAGTCCTGGAACTGGCGCCGGGTCATGCCCGCGCGATTGGGCTCACGGAACGGGTGCTCGACGATCCGGAACAGCGGCGGCGTGCGGCCATGATGCTGGAACCGCTATACGCGGCGGCGGAGAATTGGGCGCGCCTGGTGGAAATTTTCGACATCGAGCGCGAGGGGCAAGAGGGGCCGGCGGCGGTCGCCTTGTTGGTGCGCAGGGCCGAGGTGCAGGAGACGCGCCTGCAGTCACCGGGCGCGGCCTGGGAAACCCGGCGCGCCGTGCTGGCGTTGGATCCGCAGTCCGAGACGGCCTTGCTGGAGGCCGAGCGGCTGGCGGGCGTTCTGGGGTGCTGGAACGATCTGCAGACGTTGTACCAGGAACTTGCGGGCAAACGCGATTCCTCGGACATCGCCGGAATCGCCGACCTGCTGTCGCGCGCAGCCCGGCTCTTCCAGGGCCCGCTCGCGGATCGCAGCGCGGCCATTCGCACTTGGCGGCGCGTGCTCGACTTGGACCTCAGCAACGCGCGGGCCGGTGCCGCGGCCGCCGCGGCGCTTGAGACTCTTTACGCCGAGACGGCCGACATCGAGGGCCTGGTCTACGTGCTGCGAGCCCGCAGTGAATGGAGCGAGGATCATCACGAGCGGGCCGCGCTTGGTCTGCGCATAGCAGATCTGGAAGAGAACTCCCTGCGCAATCTCCCGGCAGCCGTGGCCAGCTACCGCAGCTTGCTCGACGGCGAAGGCGAAGCAGCGGACAAAGCCTTCGAGAACCTGGAACGCATCTTCCAGCAGTCGGGCCAGGCGCGCGAACGGGTCGAGCTTCTGCGTCGCCGCGCGGAGATGGTCGAGGCGGCAGCTCGCAACCAGTTGCGCCACCGCATGGCTGCCATTCTGGAAACCGAGCTTCACGATGCGGATGAGGCCATCGCCACCATCCGCCCGGTGCTCGACGACACCCCCGACGACATCGAGGTTCTTCGCACGCTGGCGCGCTTGTATCAGAGCAAGGGGGCGGCGGCCGAGCACCTCGAGATCCTGGAACGGCTGCTGGTGCTGGCGGCTAACGATCGAGATCGCATCGATCTGTTGCGTCTCATTGCGGGGTTGCTGCAGGGGCCTCTGGGCCGGCGCACCGAGGCGATGGAACGTTGGCGCGAGATCCTCAAGCTGGCTCCCAACGAGGCCGACGCGTTGGCCGAGATGGAGCGTCTGTTGGACGACAGCGACATCTCCCTGCGCTTCGCAGCGGCCGAAACCCTGGAGCCCATCTACCGGGCCTCGGGTGATGGACCACGCTTGGCCCGCGTCTTGCGTGTCTTTATCAAACTGGCCGAGGATGCGGGGGCGCGAGCTGGTTACCGGGCTCGCCTGGCTGAGATCGAAGAGAACAAGCTAGGCGACAAGCAGGCCGCGCTGCACACATGGGCCGCCGCAATTCGTGATGGAACATCCGATCCCGACCTGGGCCAGTTGCTGGACAACTACGAACGGCTCGCGCTTGCGTCGGGGATCGAAAATGTGATCGAGATCATCGATCTCTATCGCGCGATTGAGCCCGATGTCTTGGCCGAGGAAACCCGATTGCGGGTGCAGCGTTCCGTGGCCGAGCACGCCCTGACCTTGGGCGACTTGCCCCTGGCCATCGATTACTTCAGCCGCATCACCGAGCGGCGCCCGGATGACGACGCGGCGTTGGGAGCTCTGGAACGAATCTACCGCCAGCAGGACAATCTGGCCTCGCTCTACGAAGTCATCTTGCGACGGGCGGATTTGGCCGACATTCCCAGTGTCGAGGTGGCCCTGCGGCGCGAAGCGGGCAGCCTGGCGGTTCGTCTGGCCAGAAAGGACGAGGCGATTGCAGCCTGGGAGCGGGTTTGGACGCTGCTGCCGGGCGACTCCGAGGCGGTGGCGGCGCTGTACGCTCTCTATGTCGAGTTGCGCCGTTGGGACGATCTGGTGAACCTGATCGAACGTCGGCTGGAACGGGACCTCAGCCGAGACCAAGACATCGAACTGCGTTTCCGATTGGCGCAAATCCAGCGCATCGAGCTGGCCAACCGCGAGCGCGCCCTCGAGTATCTGGGCCAGGTCTTGGAGCGCGAGCCGGATCACGCGGCCAGCATCCAGATCCTGCAGGACTTGCTGGAAGATCCCGAGGCGCGCATGACGGCCGCCAGCCTGCTGGAGCCGGTCTACATCCGGCGCAGTGCCTGGAAGGAGTTGGTGGGGATCGAAAGCCTGCGACTCAAGTACAGCGAAGATCCGGAACAGCGTCTGACCTGGACCAAGCGGATCGCGCAGGTCTACGAAGAGCAAATCGAGGATCTGGACGAGGCCTTCAATTGGTATGGACGCGTGTTCCAGGAAAAAGCCACCGAGCCGGCGGCCCTGGAGCAGCTGCTGCGCCTAGCTCCCAAGCTGGGTCGCTGGCGTGACCTGGGCAAGCTGCTCGACGAGTTCCTCGACAACGAGCTGTCCAACCCCGACGAGGTGTTGGCACTGGTGCGCGTGGCTATCCGAGTCTACGATCAGGAGTTGGGCGATCGCGACGCCGCCCGCCGGCACTACCGGCGCCACCTCGAGGCCCAGCCGGGCAACCGGGCCGCTGCAGAGCTCTTCGAGGAGGCGTTGGAGCGCTGGGAGGCGTGGAGCGAGTTGCGCGACTTGCTCGACGAGCAGGTGCGCATGGTCGAGTCGCCCGCGGACCGCGCCGATCTCTTGCGTCGCAGCGCCCGCATCAGTGAGGAGAACCTGTCGCAGGGGAGCGCGGCGGTGGATTCATTGCGCGCGGTTTTGGAAATCGATCCCGACGACGCGCTGGCTTCCGCATCACTGGAGCAACTTCTGGCCGCCGCGGAACGCTGGGAGGATCTGCGAGACCACCTGGTCTGGATGTTGGGACGGGCCCAAGAAGTCACCGCCAAGGACGCCATCACCCTGGAGCTGGCCGAGGTGGAAGGCAAGCGCCTTGGTCATGCCTCGCTGGCCGTCGACTACTACGGCGAGGTGCTGGGGCGCACCCCTCGCCATCCCAACGTCATCGCGGCGCTCGAGGGAATGCTGGGAGATCTGGAGCAACGGGTGCGGGTGGCCGAGCTGCTGGAACCGGCCTACCGGACCTTGCGCAACCTGCGCAAGTTGTCCGATATCCTCGAGGTTCGCCTGGAGACAATCGAGGATCCACCTCACCGTGTGGCAGCCCTGCGCGAGAAGGCGGCCGCGGAAGTCCAGCTCGGTCGCGCGGCCGAGGCTCTGGATGCGCTGGGGCGGGCGTGGCTGGAAGATGTGGCGGACGCTGCGACGCTGGCCGAGTTGGAAGGCCTGGCTGGCGCAGCCAACGGTTGGCAACGCTTGGTGGCCATCCTGGACAAGGGCATCGAGGCGACCTTGCTTCCCGACCTGCGCGCGGATCTCTACGCGCGCAAGGCCAAGATTCTCGAGGAGCGGTTGGCGGCCCCCGACTTGGCCATCGAGGCGTGGCGCGAAGCCATCGCCTCACGCTCCGATCATCAGCAGGCATTCGTGGCCATCGAGCGTCTGCTCGAGGCTGCGGGCCGTGCGGCTGAGCTCGCTGAGACTCTGGAGAAGCATGCCGACGTGGTGGTGGAGGCACGCGAGCGCGAGCAGTTGACCAAGCGGGTGGCCGTGCTGCACGAGCGGGTGCTGGGGCAGCCGGAGAAAGCCATCGCGGCTTGGCGTGCCGTGCTTGACCTGGATCAGGAGAACGCAGAAGCGCTCGATGCCCTGGAACGCCTGTACAGCGGGCGAAGCGACTGGAGCAGCCTGGCCGAGGTGCTGCAGCGGAAGATCGAAGGCTGTCACGACGTGGTGACCTTGCGCAAGCTGTGGTTCCAGGCGGCCCACCTGCACGACGACAAGCTCAATGACGCATCGGAGGCGGCCAGCCAGCTGCGCGCGATTCTGGACATTGATCCCGACGATGCCGAGGCTCTCGATTTTCTCATCCAGATCCATGGCCGCGAGGGCAAGCACGCCGAGTTGGTCGATGTGCTCGATGCGCGTGCACGCGGGGCCAGCAGCCCCGAGGAGCGAGACGCGCTGGCGCTGCGAGCGGCACAACTGGTGCAGACGGAGCTCAGTGATGTGGCGGGCGCCGTGCAACGATACCGTATCGTCCTCGAACGGACGCCCAACCAGGAGCAGGTACGCACGGCCCTTTGGGAGCTGGCGCGCCACGAGGACCACCGCGCGCCGGCCATAGCCGTGCTGGAGCCCGTGCTGCGGGCCGGGCAGGAATGGCGCTCGCTGGTTGACCTGCTGGAACTGCGTCTGCTCGGCGAAGATGAGACGGCGCGGCGCCTGGCGACCCTGGCCGAGATGGCGCGGGTCGCGGAGGAAGCTCTCCACGATGCAGGGGCAGCCTTTGCCATGTGGGCCCGGGCGCTGGCCGAAGACGCCGGCGATGCCACTGCGCGCGCGGCGCTGGAACGTTTGGCCGGCGCACACGCTGCGCTGCCCGAGTTGGGCAAGATCTACGAGGACTGCCTGAAGGGCAGCTACGACACCGAAGTGCAACGCTGGCTGGCCTCGCGTCTGGCGGTCCTGTACGAACAATCATTGGGCAATCCGGCACGCGCGGTCGAGCTCTGGCGGGAGGTGGCGGGCATGCCCGGCGGTGAGGCGGAGGCGCTGGGGCATCTGGAGGTTTTGCTGCGCGGGCTGGAGCGCCACGCCGAACTGGAAGAGGTGTTGGCCCGCCAGGCCGAGATGGCGATGCACGGGCCGAGTCAGGCCGATTTTCTGGCCGCCCTGGGTGAGCTGCGCTTGCATCACTTGTCCGATATCGACGGTGCCATTGATGCCTTTCGGGCCTCGCTGGAGCGCGTGCCCACGCAGGTCGCGGCCTTGGCAGCCCTGCGTGCGCTGGCGGCTGGCGCGGAGCCGTTGCCGGCCGTGCTCGACATCTTGGAACCACTGGCCGAGGCGCGCGGTGATTTCGTCGAAGTGGCGGTACTGGCGCAGGCGCGGCTCTTGCGCAGCGAGGATGCCATCGAGCGGGCTGGACTCTGGCGACGAATTGCCGACCTGGCGGAAGTGCGTCTGGGCGACCTGCCGCGTGCGCTGGATGCCCTGGGCCGTGCGCTGCACGAGGATCCCCACGCCTTCGACACAGCCGATCAGCTCGAACGGGTGGCGGAGCGTGCGGGTACGCCGGTGGAGGCCGCTTCTCGGCTGGAGGCCGTGCTGGATGCGCTGGATGGATCGACGTTGGCCCAGATGGGGATGCGGGCGGCCAGCCAGTACTTGAGGGCCGGGGGTGCCGACAACGAGGCCGCGGCCGAGCGGATTTATGCGCGCGTGCTGGAAGTCGATGCGGAGAACGTCGCGGCGCTGGAGGCCGTGGAAGCGCTCTATCGTCGTCGGGGTGATGGGCGGAAAGTGGCTGCCATGCTGGAGCGGCGGGGTGCGCTGGAGCTGGAACCGACGCTCCGGTTGGCGCTGTTTGGCGAGGCCGCCAGTCTGCACGAAGCCAGTGGCGATCTCGCCATGGCCATCGCCGCCTGGCGGTCGGGACGAGAGGGAGACGAGTCCAATCTGCAGGCGCTCGACGAGCTGGCGCGGCTCTACGAGAGGGCGGGCCAGCTTGAGGGATTGGTCGAAGCCTTGACTGACAAGTCGCACGTGATTGACGACAACGTCGAGCGCGCGGCGCTCTACCTGCGCATTGGCACGCTCAAGGCCGGGCCGCTGGCCGATCTCGATGGCGCCGCAGCGGCGTTCCGCGAGGCGCTCGACCTTCAGCCCGAAGACGGCGTCGCTTTGGCGGCCCTGGCCGACATCGAGGAAAGGCGCGGCGACTACACGGCGCTCGAGGAGGCGCTGCTGCGGCAGTTGTCTGCCGTCAGCGGACTGGGCTGCGTTCCGGTCTTGACCCGACTGGCGCGCAACGCGGCCGAGCGGCTCAATGACGCTGACCGTGCACTGGTGTACTTGCACCAGGTGCTGGATGCCGATGCTGAGAATCGCGAGGCCTTTGCCGAGACGGAGCGGATCTTGGCTTCGCTTGAGCGCTGGCACGAGTTGATCGAGGTGCTGGAACGTCGGGCAGAGGTCGAGGCGCGCACGGGCCATGCCCACGAGGAACTGGCTTGCCGCGTTTCCGTGGCGAGCATTTGGGGCGAGAAATTGGGTGCCACGGACAGCGCCCTGGAAGCCCTGCAGGCCGTGCTGGCCCGCGATCCCCGCCACTTCCCGTCGTTGCTGGCGGTGGCGCAGATTTTCGAGAGCGACGAACGGTGGGACGAAGCCGCTCAAGCGCTGAAACAGGCCACGGAGATCGCATCGTCGTCACAAGAGCGGGCCATGCTCTTGTGCCGCATGGCTAGGGTGCGGGCGGCCACCGGAACCGCGGCCGACGAGGTGTCCGCTCTCTACCACTCGGCCTTGGATCAGGATCCCACCTGCATGGTCGCGGTGTTGGCCCTGGAGGAGATGGCCCGGGCCGCGAACGACCCGGGGCAACTGGTGCAGGTGCTGGAGGCGCGCGAGGGGTTGGAAGGCGATGCGGGCAAGCGCAAGGCCTTGCTTGCGGAGATGGCGTCCCTGTACGCTGGGCCTTTGGCTCGACCCGATCAGGCGGTAGGTCCGCTGGGGCGGTTGCTCAGCCTGTCGCCCGAGGATGTGGTGGTACAGGAACGACTGGGCACGACGCTCATCGCGGCCGGGCGGGTGGATGAGGGTGAATTCGCGCTCTCGCAATTGGCGGATCAGTTCGGCCGGGCCAAGCAGCCCAAGAACGTGGCGCGGCTGCAGTTCGTGCTGGGCGGGTTCGCCGAGACGCGGGGCGATCTGGCAGCGGCCAAGCAGCGCTTCCTGGCGGCATATCAGATCGATCCCACGCAGGCGACCACGCTAGCGGCGTTGGCCCATCTGTCGGTCGCACAGAGTGACAGTGAGAACGCACGCAAGTACTACCGCACCTTGCTCCTGCAGAGCTTCGACGAGAAAGCCGTCGGGCTAAGCAAGGCGCAGATCTACCTCGCGCTGGGCAAGCTGCACCAGGAAGCGGGCGAGTTGCCCAAGGCGCGCAACATGTTCGAGCGCGGGCTAGAGATCGACGTCAAGAGCGAGGCCCTCAGGCAGGCGCTGGCAGCCCTGCCAAAGTAGGCATGCCAGCCACAACGGTCCCGCGAGTCCGCCCCAGATTTCACCACAGAGAGCACAGAGGCCACAGAGGCCGGAAGGAAAGGGTTCCGGATCCGGGTCCGAACCCTTCTTTTCTTCGGATCCGTCTCTGTGATCTCTGTGATCTCTGTGGTGAAACTCCGGATCGCACATCTGGTCGCGGTGAATCGCGAAAATGGGTGGCCCTCCCCGGTCACTCGTTTTCGGGGAACAACCGCCAGATGTGGAAGGGCTTGTCCCTGCCGGAGTAGAGCCGAGTAAACGGAGGCTGGGTGAGCGACCCATCCTTGGCGTAGGTCAGGGCGTAGCGCACCCCGAGACGCCTGAGCAGAGGGTTGGTGGGCGAGGCACGCAGGTTGAACGAGCCATCGTTGCCGTTCTTGAACTCAATGCGGGCGTCGTCGAGCGGGAGTTGATAGTAGGCGATCTCCGCGTATCGGTTGTAGATCGGCTCGAAATCGCCCGAGGGATCGAGCGCGCGCCACAGCGCGAGTTGCGGATGGAAATGGACGCCGGTCAAGGCGCGTGCTCCCATGGTGGCTAGCAGTGTGCCAATCAGTGGTTCGGGGGGGCCACCACTCGCGAGCCACAGACTGTGCAACCCGCTGGCACGATCCTCTTGCACCACCTGCTGTACGGCTTTGTAGAGTGGCGAGGCTTCGACGCGAGGAAACCCGATTGACAGGGGGTTGAAGTTGCCAGCCGTCACGACCAGCTCGATGGCCAGAACGCCGGCGAAGATGCGGCGCCTGCCCAGCAGCAGCAGCAGGACCTGCAGTGCGATGCATCCTGTCACTAGTTGCATGGTCACCGGAAACCACCCCCCTCCGAGCAGGACCGTCTTGGGAAACACATTTCTGATGTGTTGCAGAGACACTCCGATCCAGAAATAGAAGCCCGCCGTCGCCAAGACCACGGCAGATGCGGCCAGCCATTCACGCCGGGTGAGTGGCTTGGGCTCGGGATCGGGCTTCAACAGGTAGAGGCTCAACACGATGGAAACCAGCCCAATCGCGAGCTGCGAGCGAAAGCCTTGGGTGTGGGACCACAGCGTGACGTCAGCCAGCCAGTGAGGAAAGTGAAAGCGACAGTACAGAACCTGAACCATCCCCAAGCCCAGAAGCGCCCAGCCTGCGGGATCCAGGCGTCGCCGAGCCCGCGTGAACAAGAGCACGGCGAACAACACGGCAGGAAGAAAAAGGATGAAGCCCGACGATTCGCTGGCGTTGAACACGGCGCTACCGATGGGCGCGATGCGGGTGGTTTGGAAGTTGTACACAGCGCCAAAAAGCTGGGCCAGGGTGTAGTCGCCCCCGTTCAGGCGACGCCGGCCCGGGTAGGCACTGGTGGCCAGCGCCTGCAGATCAGGCCACGCGGCCAGCAGATAGCAGCCGACCAGACCCAGCGCCACGCTTGCCGCGAGAGCCGTGCTCAGCCCGAGTTGACGGCGCGAAACGCCCTGCCAGGTCCGGTCGCGGATGATCACCCCCACCAGCATGGCAGTGAAGGCGTAGACGAGCGGAACCATCCAGGGCGGGTAAAGTTGCAGGACGAAGCCGGCACCGGCGTATCCGGTGACCAGCGCGGCCCACACCGCCTTGGGCAGAGAGCGCGCGGCAAGCAGATGATGAAGACCGACCATGACCATGGCAGCGAAGCCAGCGGTATAGGCCGGGAAATGGCTCCAGCAGATGGGGTAGGCCGAGGCACAGAACCAGAACGCTCCCAATAGCGGAAGGAATCGCTGTTTGGGAAAGACGATCTCGAGCGCGAGATACAGCGTGGTGAAACAGAAGAAGGGAGAGAACCACCACAGCCAGGCCAGGCCCGCCTGTGAACCAAAGAGGAGGTAGCCCCATGTCACAGGCCTGACCACGCTGGCGGGATGCAGAACCGGCACCCAGGAAATGAGCAGCATGTTCTGTCCGTTGCCGATGTTGGTGTTGTGTACAGGAAAACGAGGCTTGTGCGTGAACTGTGCCTGTGACCACAAGCTGGAAATTGCCCATTCGTCGCTGCGGATAGCTTGCGACTTGGCCATGAGGAGATCGCGCAGCCAGGGCGCTCTGCCGTGCAGGGCTTTCAGGATCGGCTGGGCCAGGTAGTGCTCTTCGGCTTCTTGCGGAGCCCACAACTTGGCGGAGAGCGCGATGGACGATCCGTGGATATGCATCGCCACCAGAGCGGCAAAGAGCAACCAGACTGCGCTGAGCAACCGGACACGAAATGACAGATGCGCCACCCAGGCCAGCATTCTGGCGACGCGTTTGGGTGGAGCGACGGGATCGGGGTTGCTGGCGCGAAGCGACATGGAAAGAGGAACGCATTTTGCCACGAGTTGGCCGAATGAGACTCATTTGACAGCAGGCCTGGTAGTGCGTAAGACTGCGTCGAATCTTGTCGGAGCGCGCTGGGAGCCGCTCCTCTGAAAAAGAAAGGTAGGGATACGCAATGACTCGAACACTAAAGGCCGTCATGTCTCTCGTCCTTGGCGGAACGCTCTTCATCGCCACCGCGTGCGAGGACCAGAAGTGCAAGGAAGACCTGCAGGCTGCTCAGACCGCTTCTGAGACAGCTCAGAAGAACCTCGCTGGAAAGCAGAATGAGCTGAACGCAGCCAACGCCAGGCTGGCCGCGGCCCAGGCCGAATCGGCGAAGCTGAAGAAGGATCTGGACGAGGCCAAGGCAGCGGCCAAGCCGGCCGAGCCTGCGGCTCCGGCTCCGGCCGCCAAGAAGGGCAAGAAGTAACCAAGCGGCAAGCGATCGGGCTGGGCCATGGACGCCCAGTGAGGTGTCAACGGACGCCCTCGAATGCCCAAGAAGACAAGCCCTCGACGGGGATGACCCTCGGGGGCATTTTCTTGTCTGGGGCTAGCGCGGCGCGATTTTTTTCTTCGCTGGCGGGCTATTTGGCCAGGAGCCGCCCGCGCAGCAACTCGTGCTGACGCCACATCTCATCCGGCATGCGGGTGCCGAAGCCATCGAAGAACTGCCCCACGGCATCCACTTCCGCCAACCAGTCCTTGCGGGCAATGGCGAAGAGCTTGTCCATCGATCCCTGTGGCATTTCCAGGCCAGTCATGTCGATGTCCTTCGGGTCCGGCACGTGGCCGATAGGCGTCTTCACCGCTTGGACCTCGCCGCGGCAGCGGGCGAGGATCCACTCCACGATGCGCAGGTTTTCGCCAAAGCCCGGCCAGAGGAACTTGCCGTTCTCGTCGGTGCGGAACCAGTTCACATGGAAGATCTTGGGTTGGAACTTGATCCGCGAGCCCATGTCCAGCCAGTGGCCGAAGTAGTCCGCCATGTTGTAGCCGCAGAAGGGGAGCATGGCCATGGGGTCGCGCCGGACCTCGCCCAGAGCGCCGAACTGGGCTGCGGTTCGTTCGCTGGCCATGCTGGCGCCCAGGTACACGCCGTGGTTCCAGTCGAGCGCTTGGTAGACCAGCGGCGCCAAGGTCGCGCGGCGTCCACCAAAGATGATGGCGTCTATGGCCACGCC
>Ga0182021_10001147_pt1 | contig 30027 bp, 25 predicted proteins | sample 612E3MmetaG_FD_120493 | JGI IMG/M metagenome (GOLD analysis project Ga0182021, IMG submission 120493) | Permafrost microbial communities from Stordalen Mire, Sweden - 612E3M metaG (Illumina Assembly) | ecosystem: Environmental > Terrestrial > Soil > Wetlands > Permafrost | place: Sweden... | reverse complement strand
CAGGACGGGGCTGATGACCCCACCCTGAGGCGTGCCGCCCGTCCGTTCCTTCAGTGTCCCATCCGCTAGTTGCAGCGGGGCTTTGAGCCACCGCTCTACATAGAGATGGATCCACTTCAGGTCCCCGACAAGACCAAGAACGGGGATGCCCCTGTGATGCCCATTCCCGAGGCGATGCTGCCTTGGTTCGAAAAGCTGAAGCCGGAGGGTGCGACCTTCGGACTCATCTGCCCTGGGGAGAAGGAGGGAAAGCCTCGTGGCCACGATTTCACTGCCCGTTACATCCGGGCGGCGGCGAAAGCCGTTGGGCTGCCCGAGAACCTGACTGACCACCGCCTCAGGGCGAGCTTCGCCAACATTCTCAATAAGCGGGGCGTGCCGCTCCCGACGATCCAGAAGCTGATGCGGCACTCCAAGGTGGAGACCACCATGATTTACATCGAGACCCGTGAGGAGGAGATGCGCGAGGCCATCAATTTAGTGAGTTGATTGCCTGTGGACCAATCGACGACATAGGCATACTGGTGAAGCACCGATCCACTAACGCACCAGTTGCAGGAGAATTGTCCCTCAAAATTTAGAAGCACCACTCGATGGGATTTAGCAACCAGAACGAATCCCAAGATAGGTCTTAGAGAAAAAGAGGCACGAGATACTGAACAATATTATTAAAAGCTAAATTTACATCTATTGATTATCAAGTGCTCCCGTTTTTCCACAAATAACAAGGATTTCCTTTTCGATTTGCGCCTTGATTTCCACAATAAGTGAAGTCGAATAATCACCGCCACGCCTTGATACTTCTTTAATTTCGGCTAATTCTTGATTATTTAAATAGTCAAGGAAGAGGCGGACTCTTTTAAATCGAGTAGTCAGATCGTGAGCGTCTGCCATCTGCGCAAGGTTCGAAGCCGTCTCCTCGTCTGCAATTGGAGTGTCGATAAATACGAGGTCAAGATATGCAAACGATCGTGCCAAAAACTGCCAGTAGTAAGCTCCACCAGCTGAGATCCTAATCGCATCTGAATGATCGATATCTTCTGATCTAGGTGGTTCTGACTCTAAAAGGTCGCGCGAAAGTAATTCTTTCCCCTTTTCAAGGAAATCATCTGCACTACCAAAAGATCTTCTAAATTCAGCTAAGAGACGAGTGGTATCAACAAATCCTTCACCATGTTGAGATGCTGCGCCTCTAGCAGAGGATAGGCGCGCCAAAATACGACATGCAGTCAAATGAGAAGCTTGGGGAGCGGCAGAGGCAGAAAACAGATTAACAATATGTGATTTGTCCGAACGAAAGTATCTTCGGGAACCTAACATGGCCGATTTTGCAAATTCATGGAATGGAACTACATAATTCCCATGTTCATCGATAGTACGAATTATTTTTTCAAGATCTGTATTCCCAGAGCTTACAAACTCACGAAAAAAACCAAGAGCATGCCGTATATCACTATTGGCGACACATGCAAGCATACGTACGATGTTCTGATTTTTTGAGGTCGCCGATCTAATAAAACATTTAATTAATCTTTCAACCCGTGCATGTTCCTCGATGATTCGCGCATCTTCTTCACCACCTGCTGCATTCATATATTTGGAAAGACCACGCTCAAGTCTTGTCGCTATTACTTCAGACAATTGAGGTGAACCAATATGAAATCGCCGTTCACCATAGGCGTCGAATATTCCTCGACGATATGCAGCGAAATACTTCTCTTCCCGCAAGGCGACTACTGTAAAAGCACTTAAATCTTTGGCCATCCTTTGTGCAAAAAGGAAGACGGCTCCTTGAAAAGCTTCACCCAACTGATCCGTATTGTCCAAGATGAGTACCGGCCGCCGGCCACGGGTTCTGGCCTGCCGAAGGATTGCTTCAACGAAAGCATAGTCATTCTGGAAGAGGCCATCGACAATTTCGTTTACATATTCGTTCCACTTCTCTGATCCCTCGACGATTCCAAACAACCGTGTCTTTCGGTACTCAGCAATTTGAAGGGAAAATAATTCTCGAAGTTTCTCGCCATCAATCGGCACAAGGTCTTTATAGTTTTCATTTAATTGCCGGCGTATTTCCGCATAGGTGTATTCCTCTAGGTGGGAGGTGGCTTCATCAACTGACACCTTTCCAAGAGGTAGAAAGTCGACATGAATCCAAACACAATAATGTTTCAGAAGTGTTGGTTGAGAAATTGTGGCAAATCGTTTTAAAAATGTCGTTTTGCCTGAACCAACACCACCCGTTAAAAGATAAGTTGCAGGTTTTGAACCCTTAATATCACTTTCGAAAGCATAATCAAAGGCAGTACCTCGTGACTGAGCACGCTTAATATCTACAAATTTTGAATCTGTTAGAAATGGCGGCATACCATCTCTGAGAAGAGAATCGATTTCCTTATCTGCCTGATCAGAGATAGGTGTACTTACATAACAATGCCTAAGGATTTCATCCTGAATTTCATTATTCTCTGGCCTATCATCTAATAGCGGGCCAAAATATTTTGAAATTTTCCCCCAGTACTTATTTCTGACCAATTCAGCATCTGGATTTCTGACTCGCGCCAAAGGCAGATAGAAGGACCGCGTTACTGAATCCACATCTTGAAACAATTGATGCAAACTTCCGGAACGCACATTTTCACGAGCCAATGCATCGTAGAACCTAGGAAAGTCAGCCTCGATATCATCAAAATCATGCCAAACAACTGCTTTACCTGATTTCCAGGATTTACCAGAAATCCTGGTTTTAAATACAATAAATTGAGGACCATTAGTCAGAACTGTGAAATCTGTCCCGAGGTCGAATGCATACCGGGCAGCCTGCTGAATTCCTTCTCGCAGAATTTTATTACTCGATCGGAGTAAATGTGGACCGTCGATTTGTAAAATTCTTGCCCTAGATTTGGCTGCCATCTGAAAACGAGGTGTGCTTCTTTTGGCCTCTACATGAAAATACGGGAAATCTGAACCAAAGATGTAGTCAACATATCCACTTGCTACTGGTTCTTCCCTTCTAATGTCGTTTTCACCCCATCCCAGAATTTTCTTAAAAATGGGGTCTATCAATTTGGATCGAGTATCAGACTCAGTTAGCTTTCCCCCAGCGATCTCGGATGATCCAATTTGTACCCGCCATGCCTGGAACCGTTTGAATGCATGGTCAACTTCACTTTGCATCGGCCTTGTCGCCATCTCATTCACCTGTTTCGCGAAATGGTAACAGTAGAGACAGGATCGAAGAGAAATCTCGCCACCAGTGGGCCCGGTTCCAATCGAGGATATTCCACCCCACGGCAGCCTCGCCCGAAGGCCTCGATGACAGATTCAGTTACAGGCTCATGACTTGACTGATGCCACCGCCGTGACCCATTTCGGCCGGATTCACCCCAAAATCAAAGGATGACCTTCACCCTCCGCCACCGCGCCCAGGCCATCCTCCGCGGGGCGGGGTGGGACCTCGCGCCGCCGCCGGTCCTCTGGTCACCCCGCATGGCGCGCTGCGCGGGGCTCTTCGTGGTGGAGAAGGACACCCGGGACAAGTGGCACCCGGAAATCCGCCTCAGCATCCCCCTCCTGCGCCGCCGGGACTGGCCCTGGCCCCAGCAGGTCTGCGGGATGAACTGCCACGCGCCCGAGGAAGTCCAGCAGCGCATCCTCGAACACGAACTCATCCACTACAAGCTTTGGATGGACCGCGAAAAGGACTGGGGCCACAGCGAGCGGTTCCGCCGCCTCGCCTTCGAAGCCTTCGGGCACCAGAGCATCACTCACGGAATCGGAACGGAACCCGATTGATGCTTGGCGCGGTCTGGGCCTGATTCGCTCCCTGTGGGGCCCCGCTTCGCTGGCTCCCCCGGAGCCCGCTTCGCGACCCACATGGTCGTGCGGCATCGGCTCGGAACAGGAATGATCCTCCCGGCGAGGCGGGATTCAGTGGTCCGAGTGCCTCACGTTCAACACGCGGGCCGGCTGGTTGGTGTTGTAGGTGACTTCCACCTTGCCGTTCTCGGCCATCTCGATCTTGGCTGCCTCCAGGAGCTTGCCCTCCCCCTTCCCGTGCGCATCCACTTCCAGGATCACCACACTCCAGGGGTAGTCGAGGGAGCGGGTCTGGTGCCAGGTTTCCTGGAAGGCGATGCGCCGGGCCGCGATCGCCACGATCCTCCGTCCCTTCCCATCGGGTTTCTGCTCGACTCGCACGAAGCAGAGGGGCACCGCCATGGAGCCGGTAGTGAAGATGGCACCCATCTCGACATCCTCCAACCGCTTCATCACCGCGGCTACTCCACCGCTCTTCAATAGCGTCCGAAGGGCCTGAACCTCTTCATCAGAGGTGACCGCATCGATGCCCACGGTCAGGTAGGAGGTGCGCGTCGCGCTGGGTCCATAGAGACGCAATAGGTTTCCGGTATACCGATCCTTGAATCCATCGGCCACAAGCGGAAGGGTAAAGGTCAGGGTCAGGGCAGCAACGACCGTTCGGAACATAGAACCTCCGGGCTTCACAAAGGAATTTACCAGATGAGAGTATGGGCAGGTGACGACTATCCCTGGGAGTACACTCCACCCATGATGTCCTGGGATCCCACATTGCTTGCCACCCCGCCCATGATGGATGTGGATGACCGGCTGCCGCCGGGGCATAAGCTCTATGCGCTGCGCACGCTGCCCATGGGCGAGATCAAGGCCGTGGGCTTTGACATGGACCACACCTTGGCCCGGTACCGCTCGCCTGAGCTCGACGAGCTGGCCTTCAAGAAATCAGCGCGGCTGCTGGTGCGGGACCGGGGCTATTCGCCCTGGTTGCTGGAGGTCGATTACGACCCCGCCTTCGCCGTGCGGGGCCTGGTGCTCGACGGGCTCCGGGGCAACCTGCTGAAACTCAACCGGGAACGCCAGGTGGTGAGGGCCTGCCATGGAAGCCGGGCACTGTCGCGCCCAGAGTTTGAAGCCGTCTACAGCCGGCGGCGCCTGTCCACGGCCGCCAAGGGCTTCCGCAATATCGATACCCTCTTCGAACTTCCCGAGAGCCACCTCTACGCCCGGATGGTGGATGGCTTGGACCGGGGCCTGCTGAAGGCCGAGAACTACCTTGAACTCTTTCACGATGTGCGCTGGGCCATTGACACGGCCCACCGGAACGGCGAGATGAAGGCGGAGATCCTCCATCACCGGGATTTCTTCATTGCGCGGGATCCCCAGTTGGCCCTGGCCTTGGACCGGCTCAAGCGGGGGGGCAAGAAACTCTTCCTCCTTACCAACAGCGACTGGTCCTTCACGGACGGCGTGCTGGGCCACCTGCTCAACGGCCAGGATGAAGCCCGCCTGCACTGGACGGACTACTTCGACCTCATGGTGGTCAGCAGCCGCAAGCCCCTGTTCTTCACGGACACGCCGGAGGCCGTGGCCCTCGGCCATCCCAACGCCTTCTCCGGCGGCCACACGGCCTGGCTGGAGGCCCGGCTGCAGGCTGAAGGCGAGCAGATCCTCTACGTGGGGGACCACATTTATGGCGATGTGCTCCGGTCCAAGAAGAACGCCTCCTGGCGCACCCTGCTGCTGGTCCCGGAACTGGAGCGGGAACTGAAGCTGCTGGAAGCCAAGAGCCCCGACCTCCGGGAGCTGTTCCGGCTGGAGACCGCCCGCCGCCGGGCGCAGCGCCGGGCCTCGGTGCTCCAGGATCAATGGAACCGGAACCGCGCCCGCCGCCATGTGCTGGGCCCCCGCCTCAGCACCGAGGCCATGGCCGCCCTGGACCATGAAGCCGCGCAACTGGCCCTCAGCGCCGAGGCCCTGCATCAGCGGGTGAACCTCCTCACCCTGGAGACCCGAGGCCTGCTGAGTGTCGTGGAAGCCGCCTTCAACCCGATGTGGGGGCCCATGTTCCGGGATCGGGACGAGCAGACCCGCTTTGCGGACCAGATCCAGCAGTTCGCCTGCGCCTACACGGGCCGGGTCGAGAACCTCTACATGGTGGATCCCCAGGCCACGGTCTATGCCCCGGTGCCGACCCTCCCCCACGAGCGCCGGGAGATGGTCAAAGGCTGACCCTGGCCGCGGCGATGACGTGCTTGATGGCGGTCACCACCTGGTCCTGGTCGGCCTCGGTCAGACCGGGCCAGAGGGGCAGGCTCAGGAGGCGTTCGCCGCTCCACTCCGCATGGGGAAGGCCGTCCTTCGGCAGGTGCGAAGGGTGGGCCGCGTAGAAGTCGCGGTACCAGGGATGGACATGGGCCGGGCGGTAGTGGATGCCCGTGCCGATGTTCTCCTCCTTCAGGGCCGCCACAAAGGCATCGCGGTCCAGCCCCACCTTCTCCGGGTGGATGCGCAGCACGAAGAGGTGGAAGCAGTGGCCGTGGTCGGCGTCGCCGGGCCAGGGCAGCATGACCTCATCCACATCCTTCAGCAGTTCCAGGTAGCGGTGGAAGAGCACGCCGCGCCGGACGTTGAAGCCGTCCAGCTTGGCGATCTGATGGAGGCCCATGGCCGCCTGGAGGTCCATGAAATTGGCCTTGCGGCCGGGCTCGAAGACCTCGGTGTGCGGGCTGCCCTCCTTGGCGAAGCGTTTCCAGGCGTCCCGGTCGATGCCGTGGAAGCGGAGGCGCTTGATGCGGCTTTCGTACTCGTCATTGAAGAAGGCGATGGCCCCGCCCTCGCCGGTGGTCATGTTCTTGTTCGGATGGAAACTGTAGACGCTCATGACCGAGCGAGGATTGCCGCCGATCTTGGTGCCCTTGTACCGGGCGCCCATGGCCTGGGCGGCATCCTCGACGACCCAGAGGCCATGCTTTTCCGCGACGGCCCAGATCTCGGCCATGGAACAGGGCAGGCCCGTAAGGTGCACAGGGATGATGCCCCTGGTGCGGGGCGTGATGGCGGCCTCGATCTTCGCGGGATCGATGTTCAGCGTGACGGGATCGATGTCCACCAGCACCGGCACGCCCCCCTGCAGCACCACCGTGCTGAGGGTGCTCACCCAGGTCAGGGAGGTGGTGATCACCTCGTCGCCGGGCTGCAGGTGCAGCACCTGCATGGTGATCTCCTGGGCCGTGGTGGCGCTGTTCATGGCCAGGCAGTGGGGCACGCCGTTGTAGACCTTCAGGGCCTCCTCAAACTTCGCCGACTTGGGACCGGTCGTGATCCACCCGCTGTGGATGGTGTCGATGATTTCCGCGATCTCCTCCTCGCCCACCATGGGGCGCGTGAAGGGGAGGAAGTCCGGGCGGCGGACATAGGTCATGGAAGCTCCGCGAAAACGACCATTGTATCCGGCCGATGGTGGCCTCGTTTCCGCCAGAACAGACCACCGGCGGGCGCTGGGCCCGCCGGTGTGTGCTTTAGCGATGAATCGGCTACTGCATCAGACAGTACTGGCTGCTGCCGACGAACTTCACGTTGCGCTGGATGAGGTAGTTCCGGGCACCCAGGGTCACGTTGTAATAGGCCCCGTTTGAGCCCAGGGTGCTGGTGCCGAAGGTCCAGGCACAGTCGTCGCCATTCTCGTAACCGGTGCGGGCATACCAGGTCGCGCCATCAGGATCCGTGGTGGCCTCCTCGAGTTCATGGGCCATGACGGAAACCATGCCATCCACGCCGGCATTGCCGTTGGGGCCGATGCTCTGGGCGGCGCAAGAGGTGATGCAGCGGGCCGCATTGCCGACAAAGGCGTAGCGGTGGTTGGAGCCGTTGATGGTACCCCAGGAGTGCCACCCGCAGTACTGAGTGCAGAAGCCCGAGGCCTCGTTGACGTCCGAAGAAGTCAGCACGAAGTAGATGCCGTTGGCGTCGTTCGGCAAGGCCCCGCCTGTAATGGCATTCGCCACGATGGTCTGGATGTTGGCGTCCGAAAGGCTGGCACCGTAAGGGTAGGCGACGCTGGTGGCGCCACCGTAGGAGACATTGCCCGTGATGCCCGAGCCGGTGTAGGTCGAATTGATCTTGTAGTAGGGGGAGCCGCCGATGGCGTGGAAGAAGTCGACGATGATCTGCTGACCGGCGGCGGTATCGGTGCCATTGCCCTGGGCCCAGTTGCCGTACCAGATCACGTAGGCCGATGGCGTAGTGATGACCTGACCGCCGTGGTTCGTGAGTTTGCTTCTGGAACTCAGGGCCGCGGTGGAGCCCACGGTGGGGGCGTAGCTGGAGGCGGCATTCATCCGGTGGTGGATGATCTCGCTCCCATTTTCGGAATAGTGGAAAGCGCGTTCTTCCTGCGCAAAGGCAGCTGGCGCGGCGAGACCGGCCAGGAGAACGGCGGCGAGGTGGAGCCGAGTGAGGGTTTTCATGGTGCTCCTACAAAAGATGAGGTGGGAGGAGGGGGGTGGCCCCGAAGGAGCGGCCCCGTGGAAAAAAGGCGGCAGAAAGCCCCCATCACCCGAGAAGGCGTGGGAGCAGGCGAAGGGATCGGGAATCGGTTTTCAGGAATGCCGGAGATCCGAGGGGCCCAGACTAAAAGAACGTTTGGACAGGAGTCTAGGCATTGATATGGTGTCTCACAACATGTTAATTTTTGTCGATTTCAGACACTGCATCATCTTTAATTGGATAAACAAGATCAATTATTCGAATCTAGAATCAATAAACACGTGAAAACGATTAAGCTATCCTGGATGATGTTTCTATTGTTGGCTTCTTTCACGGACTGACAGGAATTTCGCATGCACCCTCTCCGTCTCGTGCCTTGGATCGCCATCGGCTGCCTCCTGGCGTTCGCCTCCTCCGGTCTCGGGGCACAGCCGCAACCTGAATCCCAGAAGAGGCGCCCTGGGACTTCCCTGCAGGCGCAGATCGACAGCCTGCGGGAGGGGCAGGAGAAGCTTCAGCAGGAGTTGGAAGGGCTCAAGGCCCTGCTCGAGGAAAGGGCTGTCCGGGTGGACGCCCCGGTGGCCGCCAGACCCCAGGAGGCGATCACGTTGAATGTCTTCGGCGAGCCCTTCAAGGGCTCCGCTGGAGCTCATGTGGCGATCCTCGAATACTCGGATTTCGACTGTTCCTTCTGTGCGAAATACGCCACCGAGATCTTCCCCCTCATCGACCACGCCTATATCCAGTCTGGCCAGGTGAAGTACTTCTTCCGGGATCTGCCGGGCCCCGAACACTTGAACGCCCTGTTCAAGGCGCGAGTCGCGCGATGCGCCGGCGAGCAGGATCAATTCTGGGGGGCCCATGACCGGCTCTTCAGGGACCAGCGCCCCTTCGACGGCCCCGGACTGACCGCCTTCGGCAAAGCCCTGGGCCTGGACTGGGAGCGATTCAACACCTGCATCACCAGTGACCGGTACCTGGAAGCCATCCAGCGGAGCGCCAAGGGCGCCTCGCGGATGCGGATCAATGGCACTCCGGCCTTCCTCATCGGCACCCTGAGTGAAGACGGAACCGTGCTGAAGGCGGTCAAGGTCTTCCTCGGCGCCGAATCCTTCCAGGCCTTTCGAAGCGTGCTGGATGACCTTCTCAACCCTGCCGAGGCACCGGCCCAGAAACAGGATTGAGCGAACCCGGCAAACCGAAGGGCTCCGCAGCTCTCAAGTGTCGCCAATTCCGCACCGGGAATAGCGACCCGCCAGAGCCTCTTCGATCAAGCGATGGGCATGGTGATCCGCAGAGTGCTACCGGTGCCGAGCCCATCGCTGCTCAGGCTGATGGTGCCACCCATCATCTCCATCAGGTGTTTGCTGATGACGAGGCCCAGGCCTGTGCCTCCATACTCCCGGCTGTGCCCACCTTCGGCCTGGGCGAATTTCTGGAAGAGCCGGACCTGGGCCTCCTGGCTCACGCCAATGCCAGTGTCCACGACGAGCAGGGCGACAAGACCGGGGTGGCGTTCCACCTGCACGGCGACGCTGCCTTCCTTGGTGAACTTGAGGGCATTCGAAAGCAGGTTGAGCAGCACCTGCTTGAGCCGGCTCGGATCCACCACCACTTCAGGGATGCCACTCATGTCAGGCCAGAACAGTTCCACATCCATCCTGCGGGGATAGGCCTCGGCGATGGGTTTCACCTCGTCCAGCAGCACCGCGAGGCTGAAGGGTTCAGGATGGACCTCAAGTTTCCCGGATTCGATCTTGGCCAGATCCAGGATGTCGTTCAGAAGCCCCAGCAGATGCTGGCCTGAAGTGTAGCTGTCCTGCAGCATGGACCGCATCTCCTCGGCATCGTCGTAGAGGCCGTCCATGACGAGGCGCGTGAAGCCAAGGATGCCGGTAAGCGGGGTACGGAGTTCATGGCTGGTGAGGGCCAAGAACTCACTCTTCAACTGGTCAGCCTCCCGCAATGCATCGTTGACGCGCTCCAGCTCGATTGCCTGGCGCTGGAGTGCATCGCGCTGCTGGGACAGATCCCGGAACAGCCAGGCGTTGTAGAGGGAGATGGCCGCCTGCCGCTGGAGGATGGTGATGGAATCGAGATCCTCTTCCTCCCATCGGCGATCCGCAGGCAGGGCCAGAATGGCGAAACCCAGCAAGAGGAGCTGGTGCTCGAAGGGGATGAAAAACAGCTGTGATCCGTCCACGCCGCGCAGGACCCGAAGAATGGCATCATCGCAGCTGGGATCCAGCCACTGGCTCTGGAAAAGAACCAGTGGCGTGCCCGGGAAAGGGTTCGGAGCTGGCAGTCGCATCGGGGACCATTCGGGTCTCGTAAGGCCCGTCCCGTCCTTGGGAATGTACCCGGCGCCCCCGTCCTCCAGCGTCCAAACCACCGCACGCTGGCAGTGGAATTCCTGGGTCAGGACATCGAGCACCACGCTGACGACCTGCCCCCCCTTGGAGGTGGCGGCCAGGATCTCAGACACCTGCTGAAGCACCTGCATCTGGTGAGAGCGGCGGCCCAGCTTGGTCCGCAGCTCCCGGGTCTCCTGCATGGCCTGGGTGAGCTGGCGCTGGGTCTGCATGAGTTCTGCCAGCATCTCGGAACCCTGGGGCCGCTGGGGCTGGGCCCCAGGCACCTGCTTCGGCCCGGAGCTGGCCTTGGTGGGCAGGGAGGTCTGGTGGGGACCAGAGGATGGGTTAGGATCGGCGGACATGGACCTCCAGGATGGCCCCGCTTGGTAATACTGCCAAGAGGCCAGGTTTGTCCCAAGATAGAGGGATGGCGAACCGCGCCCCCACCTTCTCGATCCAGCGCATTATTTTCCTGGCCGTCTCACTGGTACTCTGCGTCCAGGTGGGCTGGTGGATCAATGTGCAGATCCGGGAATCGGGACGGCTGCTCCAGGCCCGGTCCGAGGCCCTCAACGCGAGCCTTGCTGAAGCCTGGCAGATGGACAGCCTCCACATCCTCGCCTTCATCGCTGCCTCACCAGACCCATCTTCCCGCACCGGGTCCGTGCAGGGCCGTTTTGCCACCCTGCCCAGCCTGGAACAGCGCCGAGTTGCCATCCACCGGAGATTCCCGCATGTAGTCCTGGTGCCTTCACCCCTCACGGCCCAGGACCTCGCTCTCCTGGACGGAGCGGCATTTCTTACTCTGCGGCCGGAACCCATGATCGAACTGAGGAACCAGCGCTGGCATTCCGTATTCCGGGCGGCCAGCGAAGGGGCCTTCATGGTGGTGGCCGTGCTGTCGGGCTTCGTGCTCCTGTACCGCAAGCTGGCGGAGGAATTGGATCTCAAGCTCCGCCAGCGCAACTTCACCTCTGCCGTGACGCACGAGCTGAAAACACCCATCGCCTCACTGAGGGTCTGGACCGAGACCCTCTTCACCCGCACCCTCTCGGATGAGCAGCGGCTGCGGATCCGCGACCTCATGGAAAAGGATCTCGCCCGGCTCAACGAGCTGGTGGGCAACCTGCTCGATGTGGCCCGGGCGGAATCCGGCAGCCTCGTGCTGCACATGGCCCCGCTGGACCTGGCGCCCTGGCTTCGGGCTGTCTGCGAAGCCATGGATCTGAGGCTGGAATCAGGCACCCTGGGATTGCAGCTGGAATTCACCTCCGAGCCGCTCTGGGTCAATGCCGATCCGAAGGCTCTCGGAATCGTGATCGAGAACCTCCTGTCCAATGCCTTCAAGTACGCGGCGGAGCCCCGCCAGACCACGGTCACTCTGGACGGGGATGGCGATGATGTGCTGATCGTGGTGAGCGACCTGGGCCACGGAATCGCACCGAAGGATCTGCCCCGGGTCTTCCACCGGTTCTTCCGCGTGGGCGATGAGATGACCCGCCTGGTCGCCGGCACAGGCCTGGGCCTCTTCCTCGTGAAGGAGATCGTGACCCGCCACGGAGGGGATGTGAGCGCCACCAGCCGCGGACTTGGCCTCGGCTCCGCCTTCACGGTCCGCCTACCCCGAATCCCCAGGCCCGAGGATGCCTGATCTCGACCGGACCCGGGATGTCCGCCCCGAGGCAACCCTCATCCTGGCCGCCACTCAGGGGGATCCGGTCGCATTCGAAGTCCTGGTGCGCCCCCACCTCGGCATGCTTTTCCGAGTGATCGACCGAATCCTGGGAAACGAGGCCGAGAGCCAGGACGCCCTTCAGGACGCGCTTCTCACCATCCACCGCGAACTGCCGGGCTTCCAGGGCGCCAGCAAATTCAGCACTTGGGCCTACCGCATCTGCGTGAACCAGGCCCTCATGGCCCGTCGCAAGCGGGTCCGGCGCAGGGAAGATGCCATTGAAGATCTGATGCCACGTTTCGGTGACGAGGGGCATCACATGAGCGTGGACACGGTTCTCGACTGGAGCGAGGAGGCGGAGGCGTTGATGAAGGTCGAACGGGAGGAACTGAAGGCCCGGGTCCGGGCAGGCCTGGATCGGCTGTCCGATGATCAGCGTGCCGTCTTCGTCCTGCGCGACCTCGAAGGGTGGAACACGAACGAGATCGCCCAGCACCTCGGCATCACCCGGGAACTGGTCCGCCAGCGCGTCCATCGGGCCCGCTTGGCTTTGCGCACGCTGTTGCCTGAGTTCGCCCCCAACCAGGAGGGAAGATGACCGTCCTGATTCCCACTTGCGAGCACGTCATCAGCCTGCTGACGGATTATGAAGACAGGGCCCTGGGGCCCCTGGACTGGCTCGGAGTGAGGCTCCACTTGGCCCTCTGCCCCCCCTGCCAGACCGTCCTCGAGGCCTTTGAACGTACGCCCGTCCTGCTGCGCCGGGCGCTGGATGAGGCGGGCGCTACTTCAGCGGCCGAAAGTGCTCTGGCCGGTGCCCTGGCCGCCCTCCGCGAAGGGCGTGTTCCGCGGGGACCCCAGCACCATCCCGAGCCGGAAGCCTGGGCCGCCCTGGATCCCGGCGGCGACCCCCTCAGGGCCGTCCTCCTGCGCCTTCACCTCGGCCACTGTGAAGCCTGCCGCAACAGCCGGGGCGGACACCAGGCCATTCCGCCCGCCGAAGATCCCCTGGAGGCCCTCCGCTCCCACCTGCCCCCTGAGGCCCAGTGGCACTGGATCCGGCATGGGCTGGGAGGGGGGCGAGTCGCGGTGATTCAGCAGGACACAGCGACGGGCGCCAGCCTGAATCTGGCCTGTCTTCCCGGAGGCCGCAGCACCCCCGTCCACACTCACGAGGGCCTCGAGTGTGCGCTGATCCTCAGCGGCGCCCTCCAGGACGGGCCCGCCCATCTGCACGCCGGGGACTGGATCGCCCACGACCCAGGCCACCTGCACGGCCCGACCGCCGATCCCGGCGGAGAATGCTGGGCCCTGATCTCGCTCGATCGACCCATCAGGTTCATGGGCTGGCGGGGAGCCCTCGGCAGGTTCAGCTAACCTGTCCTCGCTGTTCACCCCGGTAGGCGAACACCAGGCCAGGCAGCCAGGAACCACAAGGGCCACGGGCCATGATCCAATGGGTCATGACCCGATCCCCTTCCAAGACCCGGGGTGCCGCCCTGGTGGCCTTGGCGGCCCTGCTCTGGAGTAGCAGCGGCCTCTTCATCAAGGTGCTGCCCCTGGGGGCCCTTCAGATCGCCTTCGCCCGCAGTCTGGTGGCGGCCCTCACCATTGCCACCGTGGTGAAGCTCCGGGGCGGGCGCCCGTTCCCCCGGCCAGACTTCCTGTCCCTGGCCTGCGCCACGTCCTATATCGGGGTGCTCATCTTCTTCGTGGCCGCCACCAAACTCACCACCGCGGCCAACGCGATTTTCCTGCAGTTCTCCGCCCCCATCTACCTGGTGTTTCTCGAGCCCTGGGTGACGGGCCGCGCCCTCCACGGCAGGGATCTGGCGGCCGTGGGTCTGTGCCTGGGCGCCATGGGGCTGTTCTTCGTGGGACGGCTTGGCCCAGGGACGCTCACCGGAAACCTGCTGGGCGTACTCTCCGGCATCAGCCTGGCGCTCTTCTCGTTGACCCTCAAGCTGCAGCGGCACCGACGACCCGAAGCGGATCCCATCTCAGCCATCATCCTCGGGAACCTGCTGGTGGCAGTCCTTTGCGCCCCCGTGGCCCTTCGCGGATTCACCCTGACCCTTGCCCAGGGTGGCATCCTCCTCTTCCTTGGCGTCTTCCAGATCGGCATCGCCTACCTGCTGTTCAACGCGGGGATGCGCCACCTCACGGCCACGGCCGCCGTGGTGACGGGCACATTGGAAGCCGTGCTCAATCCCGTGTGGGTCTTCCTGGGCATGGGCGAGAGGCCCTCCACCTGGGCCCTGCTGGGCGGCTTGATGATCCTCGGCACCATTGCCTGGTACAGCCTCAGCGGGCGGGAACCGCATCCGGAGATACCTCTACCGGGAGCCTGATCGGGACCGCATCTCCAACATCCCAGTCGTCAGAGGCACCAAGAGTGCTACACCGGCCAGCGCCACCACGCCATGCCATCCAGCCAGGTGGTAGGCGTGGCCACTGACGGTGATGCCCGCGGCACCGCCCAAGTAATAGAAAAGCACGTAGAAGGCATTGGCCCGTCCGCGACCGGCGCTGACCTTGCGATTGAGAGCCCCTGCCGCCGAGGCGTGCAAGGTGAAGAACCCCGCACAGACCAGGGCCAGGGCCGCAGCCATGGCCCATCCCCTCGGGATGAGGGTCACCGCCAGCCCCACCCCGAACACCAGGGCCCCCAGCACCATGGCCGTGCCATTGCCCACGCGGTTACTGAGCTTCCCGGCCAGCGGGCCGATCACCACGCCCACGAGGTAGGACAGGTAGAGCAGGGTCACCGCCCGCGTGGACCAGTGGAAGGGCGCGCCATGCAGGTAGAAGGGCATGTAGTTGAACACGGACGAGAACACGAACATGGCACCGGCCCCCACGCAGTAGAGGCGGAATAGGTCGTGGCGGAACAGCACATCCCGGAACCGCACCGACTCCCGCGTGGCGTGGCCATGATCGGCCTCCCGGGGCAGCCCCGCGTAGGCGGCCAAGGTGGCGCCCAGCAGGAGGGACGCCGCCGCGAAGAAGGCCCAGCGCCAGTGCTCGGCGGGCAGGATGAACCCGCCGAGCAGCCGCCCCGAAAGCCCCCCCACCACGGTGGCCGACACATAGGATCCCATCACCACGTTCAGTCGCTCCACTGGCATCACCCGCGCCAGGTAGGCCACCAGGCAGGTGGTGAGCGAAGGGATGAAGAGTCCCTGGATGAAGCGCGCCGCCACCAGCAGCGGCAGGGTGGGCGCCAGGGCCGAAGCCAGGCCCGCCGCCGCGATGACCAGCCCGCCGGTGAGCAGGATGGGCCGGATGGGGAGGCGGTCCGCCAGGGCGCCGAAGGGCAGGTTCGCCAGGGCCATGCCCAGCACCACTGCCGACACCGTCAGCGAAGCAGCGCCCTCGCCCACCCCGAACTGCTGGCGCAGAATCGGCAGCACCGGCTGGGGAATATAGACCGTCGTGAACACCGCCCCCACTAGCGCGAACACCAGCCACTGCAGGCGGGACAGGGGATCATGGGGCATCAAACGTCGGTGGCCAGTCGGTACAGCTCCGAGGCGGACACGCCCAGATGCTTGGCCAGGGGCTTGACGGCCTCACGCAGGGTCATGCCGCCTTCGCGGGCGGCGTTGAGGTAGGTCTTGGCCCAGTCCGGCAGGTCCTTCCCGTCGAAGGCGGCCGCCACTTCGGTCACCACTCGCTTGGCGGCGGCCCCCGCCAGCACCAGCACCATCTCACCGCGATTCTCGCGGCCCAGCTGTTCCTTCACCTGAGCGGGCGTGCCGCGGTACCAGGTCTCGTGCAGTTTGGTCAGCTCGCGGCCCAGGGCCACCTCGCGACCCGGCAGCAGTTCTTCAAGATCCGCCAGGGTCTCGTGGATGCGGTGAGGTGTCTCGAAGACCACCACCGTTTCTTCTTCAGCGCCGAGTTTCTTCAGCATGGTGCGCCGGGGTTCGCTGCGGTTGGGCAGGTAACCCCAAAAGCTGAAGGCATGGCTGGGCAGGCCCGAGGCCACCACCGCCAGCAGCACGGCCGAGGCGCCGGGCAGCACGGTGACTTTCGCGCCCGCCGCCCGCGCAGCCCGCGCGATCTCGAAGCCGGGATCGTTGATGCCAGGCATCCCCGCATCGCTGCAGTAGGCCACGATGCGACCTGAGCCCAGTTCCAGCCCCAGGCGTTCAAAGGCGGCATCGCCCGCATGATCGTCGAAGCGCAGCAGGGGCTTCTCGATGCCGAGATGCTTCAGCAGGCCGCCGGTACGACGGGTATCTTCGCAGGCCACCAGATCGGCCACCGCCAGGGCTTCCTTGGCACGGTCCGTGAGATCGCCGAGGTTGCCGATGGGCGTAGGGACGAGGATGAGGTGGCCAGTCATGATCCATCCAGTCTGGCAGCCCTCGACCAGACGCGGCAGAGGCTCCGACTCCGCGAGCCCCAGGGCGAGTGGGAGCATCCTGCTGCGCAGGGTGCGTCAGGCAGAGGCTCCGACTCCGCGAGCCCTTAGGGCGAGTGGGAGCACCCTGCTGCGCAGGGTGCGTCAGGCAGAGGCTCCGACTCCGCGAGCCCTTAGGGCGAGTGGGAGCACCCTGCTGCGCAGGGTGCGTCAGGCGGAGAGCCGCGTCCTTTCACTCAGGGATTGGGCTCGACCTTGCCGCTGCTGGCAGTGACCGGGATGTTGCCGCTGGGGATTTGAAGGACCGGGGGTTCCCATCGCTGAGGGGTGGAATGAGCAGGAGCCATGCTGCGCTTCGGGGGGAGAGGTTCATCGGCCACGCCTTCCGGAAGACGCCAGACCAGGGCCGGCTGGGCCATGGCCTGGCTTTCCGCCAGCGCCGCATCCAGCCGCGGCTGGCAGGACGCCAGGCCTTGCCCCTCGGGACCGGGAATCCATAGGGTGACCCCCATGGGCGCGCCATCCAACTGCATGCGCAGGCGCAAGAGCAGGATGTGGGCCACGCTGCGAGGCGTGTGTTGGAAGATGATCAGGAACCGCTCCGGCGCCACGCGCACCACCAGATCGCCCGCCCGCACGCCCTCGGCGGCCTTGAGGATCCGGGCCACGTCCTTCCGGTTCCGGACCGCCACCCGGCACTCGGCCACCACCAGCCTCTCGGGGCGATGTTCGGAGCCCAGCATGGCCTTTTGCCAGATTTCCAGGTACCGCAAGTTCGGCAAATCCGTCTCAGGATCCCGGACGGAACTGTCTTCCATCACCGCCCGGGTGATGGCCAGGGCATCCTCTAGCCGAGTCAGGGACTGCTTGAGGTCCTCGATCTCGATCACCTGACCGATCAACCCCGCCACGGCTTCCAGCAGGGCGAACTCAGCCCGGGGAAAGGCCCGCGTCCGACCGAAGAACACGAACAACAGAGCCTTGACACCATCCTTCTGCCTGAGGGCGCAGCCGAGGACGGCCCTGTGAGGAAGTGCCTTGGGCTCGACCAGGTCGGCTGAGTGGGGTCCGGTCTCCATGTCCCGGACCACGAGGGTGCGCTCGGGATTCGCCAACAGCCACTCGCAGAAGGAGGGAATGGCCACGGGTGGCTCTTCGCCTTCCTTTTCGGGGTGCCACCACCGGGTTTCCATGGCGCTCCCGGACACCATCACCAAGGTGGCCAGGGAAGCATCCAGGTGGTCCACCAGCAGCTCCATGCTTTTCGAGAGGAAGAATGGATCGCCCGCGCTGCCCGATCGATGCAGGGCCTGGATGGCCTGAGCCAGACGGTCGAGGGAGGCCGTACCGGGCATGAGGCGCCTTGCATATCGTTTCAGCAGTCGTTGATCCGGCACACCTTCTCTCCAAGGTCCAGCTCCTACCTTTCGGCTGCCTCGCGGGTGGATATGAGCCTAGGTCACGCGTTCCAGCGAACTTTTGCTCCTGATCAGCCGGCTGTACACCATCCCCGTGTGGTACCAGTGCAGCAGGAAGGCCTCCAGGGCGGCGCGCCTCCACCAGGCGAAGGAGCCTGGGGCAGGTGGAGATTCCTGGGCGGGGCTGCAGCGCACGTCCAGATCCAGGCCCTGGGCCGTGGCCCGGGCCCGGGCCAGATGCAGGGGATCCGTCACCATCAGCACGGTCAGCCAGCCCGCCGAGCGCATGTCCGCCCGGACATTGAACAGGTTCTCCAGGGTATGCTGGCTGCGATCCTCCAGGATCAGGGCCTCCACGGGAACGCCCCGAGCCACCAGCCAGTCCCGGCCGGCCTCCGCTTCACTGCGCCGGGCGTTACCGGTAGTCCCGCCGGCCAGGAAGATGTGTGGAGCGAGTCCGCGGCGCCACAAGGCCTCGGCATGGGCCAGGCGGGCTTCGAAGACCTGCGTGAGCTGGTCCTGCTCCAGCCGCCGCCCGAGCACGAGGATGACGTCCGCGGGAGTCAGTTCATCGCCGTGGATCCCGCGGAGGACCTGCCGGAAGCGGAACACCCAAGGGAGCCCGGCGAATCCCAGGATCGTCAGGACTGCCAACCCCAATGTGGCGGCCCCGCCCGGTCCGAGCTTCTGCAGGAAGCTGGCGCGGGGTGGGGCGTGGTAGGGGGATTCCATCCCCACCAGATTAGGGCTTCAAGTGCTTGCCGAGAAACTGTTCCATGGCCCCGTAGAAGGCAAACCGGTTTTCCTCGTTGTGGAAGCCATGACCCTCATTGTCTTTCACCAGGTACTCCACCTCGACGCCCCGCTTCCTGAGCGCCTCGACCATCTGGTCGCTCTCGGCCTTGTTCACACGCGGATCCTTGGCCCCCTGCGCGATGAGCAGGGGCGTCTTGATGCGGTCCGCGAGGAAGACTGGGCTGGTGGCCTCCATGCGGGCCTTGTCCTTCTCGGGGTCACCGACCATCTCGTGCATCATGTCGAGGAACGGCTTCCAGTAGGGCGGGATGGTGTTCAAGAACGTGAAGAGGTTGGAAACGCCCACGTAGTCCACTGCCGCCGCGTAGAGATCCGGCGTCAGGGTAACCCCGGCGAGGGTGGCGTAGCCACCGTAGCTGCCCCCGTAGATGGCGACCCGTTTGGGATCCGCGATCCCCTGCTTCACGAGCCAGTACACACCATCGGTGATGTCATCCTGCATGGTGCCGCCCCACTGCTTGAAGCTGGTCTCCCAGAACTTCCGTCCGTAACCCGTGGAGCCGCGGAAGTTCATCTGGAACACGGCATAGCCACGGCTGGCCAGGAACTGCACCTCGGGGTTGAACCGCCAGGTGTCGCGGGCCCAGGGTCCGCCATGGGGATTCACGACCACCGGGAGGCCCTGGGCGGCCTTTCCGTTCGGCAGGGTCAGGTAGCCGTGGATGGTGAGCCCATCGCGAGAGATATAGGTGACCGGCTTCATCTCCGCCAGATCCTGCTCCTTGAGCCAGGGAGATACTTCTCCCAGCAGGGTGAGTTTCCCTGTGGCCTTGTCGAACAAGTACCGGCTTCCGCGGGTGCGGTCGCTGGTGGTGGAGACGATGAACTTGTCCTCGGCTTTGTTGTTGGCGCTGAAGGTGACCTCGTAACCCGGCAGCTGGGCCTGGACCTTTTCGAACATGGCCTTGGCTTCGGGATCCAGGAAATGCCGCTGTTCCTTCCATGTGGTGAAGGTCGCCGCCTCAAGGACCTTCCGTTTACGCGAGTAGGCCAGGCCCTCCACATCCACCTCAGGATGCTCGAAAATCAGCTTCCCCTCCTTGGCAGTGGCGGGATCGAACTCGAAGATCGCAGCCTTGTCCCGCCCTCGGTTGGAGGACACGTAGAGGCGCTTGTCATCGAAAGTGAAGAGGAGGGGGGAGACGCTTTCCTTGAAGTTCGTCGTCAGGATCGGCTTGAAGGGATCCTGCTCCTTCTCGCGATAGAGCAGCGAGGTGTTCACGCCATCGGTGGTGGTGGCCACCCGCAGGCGTCCGGCGTGATCGGTCATCCAGCCAGTGATGTTCCCGGGGTTCTGCGCGACTTGGCTTTCCTTGCCCGTCTTGACATCCACGCGATACACGTCGGAGACCCTGGCATCCCGACGGTTGTGGGAGAGAAGCACGAACTGATCGTCGTCCTCCAGGACATCCACCATTTCAGCTCGCAGCTTGTCACCGGGAGTGAGGTCCTTGAGATCCTTCCCTGCTAAATCGACGCTGACGACATGGAAATTCTCGTCTCCACCGAAATCCTTCACATAGAGGATCCGGTCCCCCTTCCAGAAATAACCTGAGATATCGCGGGCTGTTTCGGCGGTGACCCGGGTTTCTGTCCCCCCGGCCAGTGGCCGTACGAAGACGTTCAGGCGGTTTTCATAGGGAGCGACCCAGCTCAGGTACTTGCCATCCGGTGAGATGGCAAACCCTGCTCTCTCCGGGTTCCGGAAGAAGTCCTTCAGGGTGGGTGGGGTGGCCAAGACGGGCCTGGGGGCAAGGACCAGACCCAGGGCGAGGCCAAGGAGAAGGGTCCGGATGGAAACCCGTGACATGGGACCTCCGATCGAGGGTGGAGGGTTTCAGGAAACGGGCAGAAGGAAGCCCTGCCCGCAGGTGGGATGGACCCAGGCTACGCCCTCAGAAGCCTAAGGATTAGGCAGAAAAAATCCGCCAAAGGGTCATCCCCATGGCGGATCAGGAGGTGGGGAAGTCTATGCTTCGGAGCGCTTCTCGGACTTTTTACGGTCGCTGGTGTCCAGCACCCGCTTGCGCATGCGGATGAAGTTGGGGGTGACCTCCACCAGTTCGTCGTTTTCGATGTACTCCAGGGCCTGCTCCAGGGTGTGCTCCCGGGGCGGGGTGATGCGGGTGGCCTCGTCGCTGCCGCTGGAACGCATGTTCGAAAGCTTCTTGGCCTTGGCCACGTTCACCACCAGGTCGTTCTCGCGGGCGTGCTCGCCCACGATCATGCCCTCGTAGCACTTGGTGCCGGGCTGGATGAAGATGACCCCACGCTCTTCGAGGTTCATGAGGGCGAAGCCCACGGCTTCGCAGGTCTCCATGCTGATGAGGACGCCGTTCTTGCGGCTGGTCAGCTCGCCCTTATGGGGGCCGTAGTGACTGAAGAGGCTGTGGATGAGGCCCTCGCCGCGGGTGTCGGTCATGAACTCGTTGCGGAAGCCGATGAGGCCCCGGCTGGGGATCTTGAAGTGCAGCCGCATGCGGCCCGATTCGTTGCCCATGTCCTGCATCTCGGCCTTGCGGCTGCCCATGTGCTCCATGGTCACGCCCATGTAGGCCTCGGGGATGTCGATGGTGACGTCCTCGAAGGGCTCGAGTTTCTCACCTTGGTCGTTGTAGTGGATGATGACTTCGGGGCGGCTCACGCACAGCTCGAAGCCCTCCCGACGCATGGATTCGATGAGCACGGAGAGGTGCAACTCGCCGCGGCCGCTCACCTTGAAGGAATCGGGGCTGTCCGTATCCTCCACCCGCAGGGCCACGTTGTGCTGGAGCTCCTTCTGGAGGCGCTCCCGGATGCGGCGGCTCTGGATGTACTTGCCGTCCTGGCCGGCAAAGGGTCCGGCGTTCACCATGAACATCATGGAAATGGTGGGCTCGTCGATGTCCACGTATTCCAGGGCGGTCGGATTAGCGGCGTCCGCGATGGTCTCGCCCACGCGGATATCCTCGATCCCCGCGATGGCCACGATCTCGCCGGCGCTGCCCTCCTGGAGCTGGATGCGGGTGAGGCCCTCGAAGCCGTAGAGCTGGGTGATCTTCTGCGGCTGCACGGTGCCATCGCGCTTGATGAGGGCCACGCTGTCCCCCACGTGGATGCGGCCGTTGACGATGCGGCCGATGCCGATCTGGCCCACGAAATCACTCCAGTCCATGAGCGTGACGAGCATCTGCAACGGTGCATCGGGGCTGCCCGTGGGATGGGGGCAGTGCTTGACGATGGTGTCGAAGAGCGGGTCCAGGGTCTCGCTGGCATCGTTCATGTCCAGCATGGCGTAGCCCAGCTTGGCGCTAGCGAAGACGCAGGGGAAGTCCAGCTGCTCCTCGGTGGCGCCCAGTTCGATCAGCAGGTCGAAGACCTGGTCCTGGCACCAGACCGGGCGGGCGCCGGGGCGATCCACCTTGTTGATGACCACGATGGGCCGCAGGCCCAGCGCCAGTGCCTTGCGGGTGACGAACTTGGTCTGGGGCATGGGGCCGTCGAAGGCGTCCACCACCAGCAGCACGGAATCCACCATGCTCAGCACCCGCTCGACCTCGCCGCCGAAGTCGGCGTGACCGGGGGTATCCACGATGTTGAAGCGGTAGCCGCCCCAGTGCAGGGAAGTCGTCTTGGCCAGGATGGTGATGCCCCGCTCGCGCTCCTGGTCATTGCTGTCCATGGCCCGTTCCTGGACCCGCTGGTTGTCCCGGAACATGTGGGCCCCCTTGAACAGGGCGTCCACGAGGGTGGTCTTGCCGTGATCGACGTGGGCGATGATGGCAAGGTTGCGGATCTTCTCAAGAGGGGTCATCAGGATTCCCTGTAGGGCCCAAGCAAAGGCCGGGCAGAACCCTCGATTTTACCAGAGAGCACGACCATTGCCGAGATCTAATCGGTAGGGTCCTGTCCAGGCACTGGAATGCCCCGCGCGTGCGGCGCCGCGCGAGCCAGGCAAGGAAGGCGGGGTGAGCGTAGCGGGTACTATGTGATCCGAGCCTGACGCAGTATCGCGATGCGCGCCGCCGCATGCCCTCCGGGATGGGCCCAGGTGGGCGCCCCGCGGTGTCAGGGCCCTTGAACGATGCCACCACATCGCCCTGCGGGTCCTTCCTGGCGGTGCATCCCGCCTGGACCCATCGCGGGGCCCTCGAATGCCTGGACAGGACCCTGCCCCCTTCCATTGTGTTGATAGGGGTCTAAGATAAGCGGACCCACCCCGGGAGATCTCATGCACATCAACGAACTGCTCACCGTGGTCTGCGAGCAGGGCGCCAGCGACCTCCATCTGAAGGTAGGCAACCACCCCATCGCCCGCATCCGGGGGAAGCTCACCCCCATGACCCAGTTCAAGCGGCTGGTGCAGGAAGACACCATCGCCATGGCCTATGCGATCCTGGCCAGCGAAAAGCAGAAGGGGAAGTTCAAAGAGAACCTCGACATCGATATAGCCTACTCAGTGCCCAGCCTGGGCCGGTTCCGCTGCAATATCTTCAACCAGCGCGGCACTGTGGGCCTGGTGCTCCGCGTGATTCCCCGGAAGATCTACACCATCGATGACCTGATGCTCCCCAAGGTCCTGAAGACCATCTGCCAGGAACAGCGCGGCATGGTCCTGGTGACCGGGACCACTGGATCCGGCAAGTCCACCACCCTGGCGGCGATGATCGACCTCATCAACGCCACCCGCACCGAACACATCCTCACCATCGAGGATCCCATCGAGTACCTGCACCGGGATAACCTCAGCATCGTGAATCAGCGCGAGGTAGAGGCCGACTGCAAGACCTTCTCCTCGGCCCTGCGCGCGGCCCTCCGGCAGGATCCTGACGTGATCCTCGTGGGCGAGATGCGCGATCTGGAAACCATCGAAACGGCCCTGCATGCCGCCGAGACCGGCCACCTGGTCTTCAGCACCCTGCATACCCTGGACGCCACGGAAACCATCAACCGCATCATCTCCGTCTTCCCGCCCCACCACCAGAAGCAGATCCGGTTGCAGATCGCCGCCGTGCTCAAAGGCATCATCTCCCAGCGGCTGGTGCCGCGGGCGGACGGCCATGGCCGCGTGCCCGCCGTGGAGGTCATGGTCACCACCGAAACCGTCCGCGACTGCATCGAGGACAAGGAAAAGACCAAGATGCTGAAGGATGTCATCGCCGCCGGCACGGCCCAGTACGGCATGCAGACCTTCGACCAGAGTCTCTACTTCCTGTTGCGCCAGGGTCTCATCACCGAAGAGGAAGCCCTTCTCCGGGCCACCAATGTGGGCGAGTTCAGGCTCCGCCTGGAGGGTGTCATGGCCACGGCCGACATGGCCAAGACCAACATGGAACGCGGCATGGCCATCGCCCAGGGCGGGGGCCGGGAGTCCAGTGGACCTCCGCCGCCACCCGCCCAGCCCCAGTCCCCTGGCATGCCCCTGGCCATGCCTCCGGCCCCGGATGTCAAAATCACCCTGGCACGCTGATCCCCCTTCCCCTATTCTGGCTCTCCCACCCCAAGGCGAGGTTCCCGATGATCAAGATCGACATTGCCAATTCGCTGATGAAGGTTCATCCCTGCTCCCGCGCCACCGCCCTCCAGGTGGTGGACCTGCTCACGGAGCGCCTGAAGGACGCCCTTCTCAACGGGCACCGCATCGAGATTCGCGGCTTCGGCGTCTTCGAACCCCGCCCCCGCAAGCGCGGCATGGGCCGGAACATCAAGACCGGCGCCAGCGTCCAGATCCCCAAGGGCAAGAGCATCCGCTTCAAGCCGGGAAAGGATCTGCGGGAGATCGAGGTCGCATAGCCGCTCAATGCTGCGCATTGAGCGTAGGTAAACAAACTGGGAGGATGAGGGATGGAAGAAGTTCCCCGTCGTCCCGAGATCACCTATCCTGCCCGGGTGCCCATGAAGATCATCGGGCGCCTGGAGGAGCTGCGCCCTGACATGGTGATGGAATTGATCCTCGCCCACCTCGGGCCCCAGGCTGAGGGTGACGAGCGGCACCAGTCCAACTGCAAGGGAGCCTTCATCAGCTACACCTTCTGGATCACGTTGCCGGATGACAAAGTGGAGACGCCCCTGAGGGAGGCGATTCAGAAGCTGCCAGGGGTGGTCATGCAGCTGTGAGGGCGAAAATCGCTGCGCGATTTTCGTTAGTGCGCTGGTGCAGCCCACGCGCTGGAACCCCGGCTGGTTAAGGCCTCAATGTCCCCTTCACGCGGCCCTTCCTAGGCCGCGCCCTGCGGACCATGCCTTCGGCACAGTGGGCCTCCGCTTCCTGCTTCGGCCTCATGCGGGGCTAAGGACGGAGGGTGCCCATCATCCTGGGGTAAGGAATCGTTTCGCGGACATGGGGTAGCTTGCAGATCCACGCCACGGCTCGCTCGAGCCCCATGCCGAAGCCGGCGTGGGGGACGCTGCCGTACTTGCGGACATCCAGGTACCACTCATAGTCGGCGCGGTTGAGCTCGTGGTGCTTGATCTGGTCCAGGAGGAACTGCAGGTCGCTGGCCCGCTCGCCGCCGCCGATGACCTCGCCATAGCCCTCGGGGGCCAACAGGTCCGCGCCCAGCGCCAGGCGGGAATCCAGGGGATCCGGCTCCATGTAGAAGGCCTTGAACACCTTGGGGAAGCGGTGCACCCACAGGGGCCGGTCCGTGGCATTCATGAGAATGGTCTCGTCGTCGTTGCCGAAGTCCTCGCCCCATTGGATGTCGCTGCCGAGGGTCTTCAGCTTCTCCACGGCGTCGGTGTAGGTCATGCGGTCGAAGGTGTTGTTCAGGGCGGTTTCCAGGGGCGCGAGGTCGCGTTCCAGGATCTTCAGCTCCTCCTGGCGGCTTTCCAGCACGCGCTGGATGAGGAACTTGGTCATGCGCTCGCCCAGCACCATGACATCGTCCAGGTGGGCGAAGGCCACTTCCGGCTCCACCATCCAGAACTCCGTGAGGTGGCGGCGGGTCTTGCTCTTTTCGGCGCGGAAGGTGGGCCCGAAGCAGTAGGTCTTGCCGAAGGCGGCGATGCCCGGCTCCTGGTAGAGCTGGCCTGACTGGCTGAGGAAGGCCATGCCCTCGTGGAAGTACTCGGTGCCGAACAGCGTGCTGGTCCCTTCGCAGGCGCTGGGCGTGAGGATGGGTGCGTCGAGCAGGGTGAAGCCGTCCTCGTCGAAGAAATCGCGGATGCCCTTCACCAGGGTGTGGCGGATGCGGAGGATGGCCCACTGGCGCTTGCTGCGCAGCCAGAGGTGGCGGTTCTCCATGAGGAATTCGGTGCCGTGCTCCTTGGGTGTGATGGGGAAGTCCGTGCTGCCGCCGATGAGTTCCAGGGACTTCACCAGCAGCTCCGGCTGGCCCGTCTTCGGGTGCAGCTGGACGACACCCGTCACGGAAATAGCGGCCTCCTGGGTGAGCTTCCCCGCCAGTTCGTAGCTCGCCGGATCGGCCTCGGTGGCACCCACCACGCACTGCACGAAACCGGACCCGTCCCGCAGCTCGATGAAGCGGGTCTTGCTGGTGCGGGCATTGCGGACCCAGCCCCGTAGCCGGACGGTCTCACCGACTTGGCCGGCGAGGAATCGGACTTCGGTGAAGGGCTGGCTGCTCACGAGGACTCCAGAACCAAACCCCTATTGTGCCCGGGGAACCTCGCTGGCTCCAGAGGCAGCTCTTGTCAGCCTACTTGGCCTCGCGGAACTTCCCGGAAATCGCTCCCTGCATGCCCCTGAGATGGACCATGACCCGCTCGAGCTTCTGCCGGGCGATATCCTGGAACTGCATCTGCTGGATAAGGGCGAACACCGTGTTCTGCATCTCCTGATTCGTGCGTTCCAGTTCCGCGATGTCGCGTTCGTGGCCCTTCAACTTGCCAAGTCCCGCCTCCTGCTTCAGGTAGCCGAGGCCGCTGAAGGCCTTGTCGGTGCTGGACAACATGGCTTCCACCCGCTCCAGCACCTTGGACATCTCCTGCTCCGTGTAGGAGATGGAACTCTCGATCTGGGGCAGTACACGCTGCTCACCCTCACCTTTGGAGGGTGCCACCTCAATGAGTTGCTTGAGACTGTCATCAAGACGCTCCTCAAGGCTGAGGGTCGCCAGGACTTCCTTTCCCTGGGTGCGCCTGATACCACGGTTGGCGATGAGGGCGGCATCGAGGAGGGTGATCACGCGCTCGCCCTGAACGATGAACCCTTCTACCCAGGCGCCATCCAGTCCGGCAAGCAGCGGGCTCGCCGGGACAATGTCCTCCTCGGGGATGCTCACGACGGCATCGACGGCGTCCACCAGCAGGCCCGTGGCCGTCCCAGCCAGATCCAGGACCAGGATGGTGCCGGTCTTCGAGGGGTCCAGCGGAGGCATGGACATTCGCACCCGCAGGTTCACCACGGGAATCACCCGGCCACGAAGGTCGAGGATGCCCTCCACGGACGGGGGCATGTGCGGCAGCTTGTTCAGACTCTGGAAGGGCGTGATCTCTGCCACATGCCGCAGCCGAAGCCCATAGGCCCGGTCGTTCAGGAAGAAGGTCATGAACCGGTGCTGGACCGACCCCTGGCCCTTGGCGCGGACCCGTGCCTCGAGTGAGGGCGAGGGTGCTGCGCCAAGGTTCACACGGCCTCCTGGACGGCGAGTTGCAGGAGTTCCGCGGGATCCAGGATCAGCACCACGCCCCCGTCACCCATGATGGACGCGCCGCTGATGCCAGGCAGGCTGGCGAGGTAGGGCGCCAGGGGCTTGATGACCACTTCCTGGCGGCGGATGAAGGCATCCACGATGATGCCCATGCGCCGGCCAGCGGCGGAGACCACCACCACGCAGAGACCATCGGCCTCGCTCGCGGTCTCGTCCGGGGACGCCGACTTCAGCAGGCGTTTGAGGCGGCAGACCCCCAGGACCTCGCCACGCAGGTTGATGGCCTGCCGGCTGGTGAGGTGGGAGATGTTCTCCGGCGGGATGATGAGGGTTTCCTCGACGGAGGTGCCGGGGAGCGCGAAGACCTGGTTGCCGCTCTTCACCAGCAGAGCGTCGATGATCGCCAGCGTCAGGGGCAGCTTGATGGTGAAGATGGAGCCCTTGCCCACGGTGGACCGGACTCCCACACGGCCATTGAGCTTGCGCACATTGGAGCGCACGACGTCCATGCCCACACCCCGGCCCGAAATGTCCGTCACCTTGGCGGCGGTGCTGAACCCGGGAGCGAAGATCAGCTCGATCACCTCATCGTCCGGCATGGCATCGACGCGCTCCGCGGAGAACATGCCCTTCTCCACGGCTTTGGCGCGGATGACGGCCGGATCGATGCCCTTGCCATCGTCCTCGATCTCCACCACGACGCTGTCACCTTCGTGGCGGGCCCGCAGGATCACGGTTCCCACCTCGGATTTGCCCGATTTGACCCGCTCTCCCGGCAGCTCAATGCCGTGGTCCGCGCTGTTGCGGATGAGGTGGATCATCGGGTCGCCCAGTTCCTCGATGATGCTCTTGTCGATCTCGGTGTCCTCCCCGACGAGCTGGAGGTCGATCTTCTTGCCGCTGGCCTTGGCCAAGTCACGGAGCATGCGCGGGAACTTGGAGAAGATGGTCTTCACGGGCACCATGCGGATGCCCAGCACCGAAGCCTGGATCTCCTTGCTCACGTGATCCAGATACACGGAGGCGTGGGTCAGCTCCTTGGCCACGCCCGCGGCGGGATGGCCGTTGACTTGGGGCACGAGCCGCTCGACCAGGTGGCTGATCATGGTCTTGCTGATGATCAGTTCGGCCACGATGTTCATGAACTGCTCGAGCTTGGCCTGGCTCACCCGGATCGTGTCGGTGGCAGCCTTCTCGTCCGTGTTGCGCCGCCCGGTCTTGCGGCGGTCATCGGCGTCAGCCTTGGGCGCGGCCCCTAGGCTCAAGGGATGGCAGGTGAGAGTCACGTTCGAAAGCGCCCCGAAGACCTTGCGGATCTCTTCGATGGGCTCCGTGGCCTCGATGATCATCACCAGGTCCAGGTGGAAGGTCCGGGGATCGAAACTGTCCAGATCCACCAGGGGCTCCCGCGGAACCATCTGCCCGTATAGGAGGCGCCCCACCAGTTCGACCATCTGGAACATCGAGAAGGGATTGAACGCCGTCCCATAAATGGAGCCGGCCAGTTCGGCCTGGATCCCGACCACCGACTTCCCCTCGGACAGGGCGGCGGCGGCGGCCTTACGGCCCGCCTCGTCCAGGCCGGACAACGCGGCGGGAAGATGCAGATCGCCGCTGGAGGCCACAGCGGCCACGGCGGCCTGGACGGCCACCGGGACGGCGCCACCTTTCTTCAGCGTTTCGAGGTTGCGGATCAATTCGCTGGGATCCGGGTCCTCGGCCTCGCCCTGCTTCTTCACCTGGACGCGAACGTCCTCGACCAGGACTTTCAGCATGTCCACGGTCTCGAAGAGCAGTTCCATGACGCGGTCGCTGAGCTCCATGCGGGACTTGCGGAGGTCGTCCAGCACGTTCTCGCCCATATGGGAGAGAGCCTGGACCTTCTCGAGCCCGAGGAATCCGGCGGCACCCTTGATGGTATGGACACTCCGGAAGATGGCATTCAGCAGGTCCAGATCACCGGGCGACTCCTCGAGGGCCAGGAAGTTGGTCTCGATCTGCTCGAAATGTTCCTGCGCCTCGACGAGGAAGTCCTCGTAGAAGCTGGGATCGTCGAGGGCGAAATTGCTCATGGTTCACCCGTCCTGTTCGCCGCGCCGCGGCGCCCCTGGAGGCCCTGGAGCTGTTCGGTCTCCCCATCGGTCAGAAGCTGCTTGAGCTCGAGCAGAAAGATCATGCCATTGTCCAGGCGGGCCACCTTCTCGATGTACCGGTTGGCGCCCACGGCAGTGACGGCAGGCGGGGGGCCGAAGCGGTGCAGATCCACGGGTCGGACTTCATCCACCGCGTCCACCACGAGGCCCGTGAAGACACCGCCGATGCTGGTGATGAGGATCCTGGAGATGGTGGTCGCTTCAACCCGCTCCAGGCCGAACCGGGTGCGGAGATCCACCACCGGCATGACCTCGCCGCGCAGATTCAGCACGCCGTCCACAAAGTGGGGCGCCCTGGGCACGGGCGTGATCTGGCCCACCATGATGATCTCGCGGACTTCGTG
>Ga0182021_10001146_pt1 | contig 30034 bp, 22 predicted proteins | sample 612E3MmetaG_FD_120493 | JGI IMG/M metagenome (GOLD analysis project Ga0182021, IMG submission 120493) | Permafrost microbial communities from Stordalen Mire, Sweden - 612E3M metaG (Illumina Assembly) | ecosystem: Environmental > Terrestrial > Soil > Wetlands > Permafrost | place: Sweden... | reverse complement strand
TTCTTGCTCGAACCGTATAATATTATTTTGGTTTAGTCAATTTGATTGTCTTGGATTAATTGCCGGCTTCTTTTTTGGGGATTATAAGATAATACTTCTTTTAAATCATGCTGTTTGGCAATCAGACCAAAATGGTTGACTTTAAAAAAACTATGTGTAAAAAAACAAAATCTTTTAAAATTACAAAAATGCTGATTTTACCTGTGAAATAAAAAACTCGTTTGATAGAGTAGGGAGGGAGGATTTTTTATGTCGAAAGTGCCGCAAAAACTGGAAAGAAAAAAATCAGAAATTTATAAAGACGCGCCCATCGCGAAATTCGGTGAGAGAAAACCGGATTTTACGACAATGGGCAGAAAAATGAAAAATCCGCATAAAAAATTCCGGGAAGTGGTTTGCGTGGAAGCCTGCCGGACACCGTATGGAAAAGCGGGAGGAGCGCTCAAAGATTTTTCAGCAATGGAACTTGGCGCGCTGGCGATTAAGGAAGTCCTGCGCCGCACCGCAGGCAAGGTAAAGCCCGCGGATGTGGATTATATCTTTATGGGACAGGTTGTTCCCGCGGGTTGCGGCCAGATTCCCGGACGGCAAGCCACAATTCTGGCGGGCGTGCCGGAATCCGTTCCTTCCATTACGGTCAACAAGGTTTGTTCTTCCGGCATTAAGACAATTGATCTGGCGTTCCAAATGATTCTGCTGGGGCGCGCGGATATCTGCATTGCCGGCGGTCAGGAGAGCATGAGCAACTGCCCGTTTGTCCTGCCGGATATGCGCTGGGGAGCCAGAATGGCTCTGCCCAATGGCCGCGTGGTGGATTCGATGGTTTATGACGGTTTGTGGGACGCCTTCTATAACAGGCATATGGCGATTCACGGCTCGGAAGTAGCTGATGAATTCGGCTTTTCCCGTCAGGAACAGGATGAATGGGCGCTTAATTCCCAGATGAACGCGGTGCGCGCGATGAATGAAGGCAAACTGGACGATGAAATCTTCCCGGTGGAAGTAAAGCAGGGTAAAAAAGTAATCGTTTTTGATAAGGACGAAGGGCCGCGGCCGGAGACGACACTTGAAGGTCTGGCAAAACTCCCGCCTGTGTTTAATCATTTAAGTACCGTTACCGGCCAGCCGGGAAGCGTCACCGCCGGAAACGCTCCAGGCGTCAATGACGGAGGCGATGTATGTCTTTTGATGAGCAGAGAAAAAGCCGATGAACTGGGTCTTAAGCCCATCTTTACCATTGTCGATTATGCCGAAGTTTCACAGCCGACCAAAGACATCGCGACTGTGCCGGGTTTAGCCATTAAAAAGATTCTGGAACAAAACGATATGACGCTCGATCAGATGGATGTGATCGAGATCAACGAAGCCTTTGCCGCGGTGGCGCTGGTGAGCTGCCGCTCGATCCTAGGAATGTCCAAAGAAGAGATGTTCAAGAAGGTGAATATCAACGGCGGGGCGGTTGCCTACGGCCATCCCATCGGCGCGACGGGAGCCAGGATCGCCATGACGCTGGGTTATGAGTTGCGGCGGCGCGGCGGCGGCTGGGGTGTTTGCGGCATTTGCTCGGGGCATGCGCAGGGCGATGCGATGCTTATCCGCGTGGACTAAAAAGCTGCCTTCGTACGGCTACCTTGGTTGGCAGCGAAGCCCGGCGTATGCCGGGGGGGAATCCAGTCCTCATACTTCTTCCCTCCCTTGAGGGCCATGGTGCCCTTTAGGGTAGAAGGACTGAGGGAGGGTGAAATTATCAGTTAAAGGAGCGTCCAAACGCTCCATCCCTGCAACTATGGCTCTAAGGCTCATTGCGCGACAGTCGAAGAAAAGAGTTGTCGCTCCAAAATCCTTTTCGCTGCCGGAAAGCATTTTGGATAAATCTAAGGCTCGCTTCAGGCGATTACAAAACTCGCCTTCGGCTCAAACACTTGTAATCGCCGATCTTACGCTTCGCCAAGATTTCTTTCCAAAACGCTTTCAATGTCAGCTCAAATGGATATATTTGGGGCAACAGATCGTTGTTCTGAATAGATGTCCTAATTCCCGCATCAGATTAACGTATTTCCCATTAACAAGGGTATTTAGTTCACTGAAGAAGATTGTTAAAACCTTTCCAATGAATAAACTGCAAATATCCGAAATGGACCAGGTCAGAATTCTTAAATTGACCACTTTCGAGGCATTGCTTTGCTTCATTCAAGGAATTCAAGAGGCAATGTGTGTTGGTTTTGATGATTGCTGCAAGCGCGTTGCACGAAAGTGGTGAACATTCAGGGCTAGTACCAACTGAAAATGTTGTTATGTCATAACCCTCAATAAATTTTTTATTTGGTAATTTTACATTTGTTTCGAATGAGGGATCTGATTGAAAGCTATGCCATTCAGAGTCATCATCATGGAACTCAAGCTCGTAGACTTCGTAATAAAAAAACTTCGTTCCTTGTAAATCAATAGAATTTTCCCTTGCAAGATTATCAATAATCTCTGGTGAATCAAAAAACCAATACCCGTTGTGTTTCCAGTATTTGATATAATCTGCAATGTTCTTGGACATGCAGTCAGTTACTGAATATATATCCTTGACGTTACCGGCATTCAGCAAATTCGGCTCTGCAATCACCTTTTTTGCCATGTATCCAACTGGAATCATACTTATCCTGATTATTAATTAATCTCATTGCCTAAGGCATAGCTCAATACTCTTATGAACGTGCCTGTTCCCATTTAGGCTAATATTTTTTTCACCACGTCCGCGATTTGGCGGCAGTGGGTTTCGGTTTCTTTTTTGGTGGGGCCTTCGACCATCACGCGGCACATGTTCTGGGTGCCGGAGTAGCGCACCAGCACCCGTCCTTTATCACCCAGTGCTTCTTCGGCTTTTTTGATGGCGGTCATAATTTCAGGAATAGTTTCTATTTCCGGCTTTTTCTTGACGTCAATATTGATGAGCATTTGCGGAAAGACCTTCATTACGCCCGCCAGTTCCGACAGCGGCTTGCCTTCTTTTTTCATAGCGGCCAGAACCTGCAGGGCGGTAATCAAACCGTCGCCTGTGGTGTGATAATCAAGAAAAATTAAATGGCCGGAATCTTCTCCGCCGATGATCGCGCCGCGGGAGAGCATTTCTTCCAGAACAAATCTGTCACCAACCTGAGCAAACACGGAGTCAATGCCGAGTTTCTGAAAAGCGACGGACAGGCCCAGATTACTCATCACCGTGCGGACAACCAGATTGTTTTTCAGGTTGCCTTCCTTTTTCAAAATAACCGAACAGATGGCCAGCATTCGGTCGCCGGTCAGAACTTTGCCCTTATCATCAACGGCAATGACCCTATCGCCATCTCCGTCGAAAGCAAAACCGGCATCGGCCTTTTGCCGCAATACTTCCGCGGCTAGCGCTTCGGTATGCTGAGAGCCGCAGTTGAGGTTGATATTTTTGCCGTCGGGTTTGTCGAAAAGAGTTGTAACTTCGACACCCAATTCGGCAAAAACTTTGGGGGCCACGCGATAGGTCGCGCCGTTGCTGCAATCGAGGACGATTTTTATTCCTTCAGGATTTAGCTTTTTCGGAAACGTGGTTTTCAGGAAGTCCACGTAACGTCCTGTAGCGTCATCTAGCCGGGATAATTTACCCAATTCTTTCGGGGATGGATTGAGTCGATGCATATTGTTGGCAAAGATAAGTTCTTCGATCTTGTTTTCTTTTTCGTCGGAAAGTTTAAAGCCGTCTCCCTTGAAAATTTTTATGCCGTTATCCTGTGAAGGATTGTGAGAGGCCGAAATAACGATACCCGCGTCGGCGCGCATGTCCTGAGTCAGAAAAGCGATGCCCGGTGTAGGAATTACGCCCACGGAAATGGCCTCGACGCCCATGGAGCAAATTCCCGATACAATCGCGCTTTCGAACATATCGCCGGAAAGCCTTGTGTCGCGGCCGATAAGGATACGCGGTTTATGTCCTTCTTTTTTGGAAAGATAGGCGATGGCCCGTCCTACATTTGCGGCAACTTCCGTTGTCATGGGATATTCGTTGGCAATTCCCCTGATGCCGTCGGTGCCGAATAGTTTACCCATATTTTTCTCCTGATTATTTGTATTTTTCTACCTTAGGGGATTTATTTTTGCAACAGAGAAAACATTCATGTTTAAACACGCATGGCGACTGCGCAGGTAGTGATGTTTCATGGAAATGGCGCGGAATAGAGAAAATCCTGTCCTGACTGCGGCGGAAGAACAAAACGGTAATATTCCCCTTTTTCGTCCGCCGGTGGGTTATACCACCGGGCTTCATACAATCCCGTTTGGCCCTTATTGATTACATCTTTGCAAATGACAGCAATATCATATCCGCTGTCATCCAGCGGCTGTCCGTTTTGCCGGGCTTGCGTCCAGGAATTCCTATCGTCACTTTGTTCGATTCTTACAATTGTCTGCTCCCATGAAATAAGACGAGGAGGCAGATCCTGCCAGACAAACGACCAGTAGGGCTCTTCATTGATTCTCGCGGCAACAAATACCGGACCGGCCTTCGTCTTTCTTTCTGCGTTACTGGCAGATTCACCGGTAATAAATTTTCTCACCCGTAAATTATAAAACCATTTTTCCGGGAAATTGTTTTCGCTTTTACTCTGTCCCATTTCCGTCGCCAGTTTACTTAATTGTTTGGCCAGAAAAGGCTCGGTTTGCGGTCCGTACAGCGTATGTCCGCCCTCATAACGCTGAATGCTGTATTCTTCCGGTGTCGTGACATAGCCGTAATAACCGTTGGCGCAGCTGATGATGACAAAAGATTGCAGATCATTTCTGTTTTCAGACGCAAGTTTATCCCTGCACTGCGCCGCTATTCGGATTCCCGCTTCTTTTGTTGTTTCGAAGGGCAGAGGTAGAAGCAGCATATCGTCAATCTGAATCGTTTGCAAAAGCAGTTGATGGGGGAAATCCTTTTTGGGAAGGATGATTGGTTGCAGAGGTCCGGCCAGAATACGTTTATGACCCTGACCGGAATTTTTAAAAAACCATCGCGCAGATCCTTGTCTCAGCCAGGGGAGTTTCTTGATGACAGGAGAAGGGCCGTCATCCGCTCCCGCGGCAAGCGCGCAACCAACGGCGGGTCTTTTACAAAGACAAATATCATCAACGCATGGTTCGGAAAAAATATCTATCTCCCGGGCCGCAAAACGAACGGTCACCTCATTTTTTAATTTTCCGTCCAGTGAACGGAAAAGTTCCAGGGCCTTCTTCCCTATGGATGTTCCTATCCGGCGCGCTTCAATAAAGCCCTGTGTCTGATAATTCGGCGAGCTGTCGGCGTGTGTGCCGTTGAATGCGGCATGGATGGGTTCCCAGGGTGTTTTATAATAATCTTTTATGCCGTATTCGACTTCCCGTTCAATGTAAGCAAAGACATCGCCGTTGTAGAGATTATTTTTCGGTGGGACCGCTGTTCCATGGATGGAAAAGCTCGAAACAGCTGCAAGCGGCTTATATTGTCCGTCATTAGCGAGTCCATCCACACGAATCAAATGCATATCGGGATTGACGGCCTCATAAATATCCGGCGGAGTTTTTGCAGGAATATTTTTATTGGCCCGATAAGATTCAATGCTGCGGTTACGGGTCATTCCCGTTATCGGCGCTTTTCCTGCGGCAATTTTTGCCGGTTTCTTTTCTTGGAAGGCGCGAATCACCGCGCCGGCGATTTGTTTCGACAGATAATTAAAATATTCGGGAGAGAAGCCGGCCGCGTTGGAAGCATTGTCATTGTAGAAATTATTTTCAAAATAATTACCCGGTGCTGAATGGGTATGGGTTCCCGCGATAAGCAAACCGTCTATTCCGATATCAGTCTCTCCGGCGATAAGCTCTGCCACGCGGTGATTAAGCAGCAGGGATCCTGTCAGAAGATCGCACTGAACAAGAGCGACAGCCCGGCCGGATAAAGGCTTTAAATACAAAACACGGGTATAGAGTCTGGTGCGGAAACCTTTGCCGTAATTGGCCCACATGGAATATCCGCTCATGGGCATGCCGGGAGGCGGCGTGATGTCGGCTCTTGCCGCGCCGGCTATCAGCGTTGTATTTTTCACATCCGGCAGGGGCGTTTTTCTGCTGATTTCCATTCCTAAAACTTTCCTTTTTTTTAAAATGTTCATACAAATCCTTCCGGCAGGTTATTTAAATATCATTACGGTAAAACAAGATAATCTGAAATCAATAAATTCACCATGTTTTCTTCTATCCGATAATAGCAGAAAAATTGTTGAAATCAATAACCAGTTATGTAAGGATAGCTATCGGATTTTGTTCAAGGATATTGCGTTTTTTCACAATTATCAAAGGTAAAGAGTCTTTATGGCGGATGCTCCTGATATTTCCATTGTTGTGCCGGTATATGGAAGTGACGACACACTGATGCCTCTCTATGAAAGAGTTGCCGCGTCGTTGAGTCAAATTCCGGCCCGTTTCGAGCTTATTTTTGTTGATGATCGCGGGCCGGTGGACGAATACACGGGGGTTGATGTCGGGTCATCTTATCTGCCCAGCGATATGATCGCCGCTTTATCATGAAATGACGGATGAAGATATCGATTCTGTGATCGGGGATATCAAAAGATTTTATAAGCTATGATGATTAAACATGACGAATTCGACAATCAATAAATATTTGTTCGAAGAAAGAAGGAGGATAGCGCTTATATGAGTGATAAGCAGAAAAGAGGGAATAAGGATGCCATCGCGGTTAATGATTTGATTGATGCCGCAAACAATCCTCCTTCAAAAAAATCATCTTTTTTTGCCTTTTCGGAACAGCTGGCATCTTCAGTATATTTGAGATGGGCGCTGATATTGCTTTTGCCTGTTTTGATTCTGTTGAGATATCCGGTCGACAGAGTGGACTATGACTTGTGGTGGCAAATGGCGCATGGCAAATATTATCTTACTCATCATACCCTGCGGATGGATCTCTCGATGTTTTCCTGGACACCCACGGACCCCACCTGGATTTATAATACCTGCCTGGGAAGCATTGTCATGTATTTATTTTACAATTTGATGGGCGGTTTCGGACTGTGGCTTTTGCAGTGGCTTGTATTCGGTGGAGTTTTTGTTTCATTTTATCTCTTCCTGCGTCTGAATAATAAGCGACTGGACGCAAACAGTGTGACGATCATTGCCGCCATCGGCATCGCCTGTTCCATGGCCTGCCGTTATTATAAGCCGGAATTGTTTTCCCTTCTTCTGTTCTGCTGGACGGTGTTCATCTTTTTTTATATCAAAATAACCCGCAGGAAATTTCTTTTTTATCTTTATCCCTTGATTTTCGCTTTCTGGGTTAATCTCCACGGCGCTTTCGTTGTCGGTCTGGTTTTTCTGGCCATGGCCTTTGCCGGAGAGATTTTAAACAGGATTTTCTTTCCCCGGGAATCATTTTCTACCGGAGATCTGGTTCATCTTGGAATCGCGGGCCTTCTATCCGGAGCCGCTACGGTGCTTAATCCCTATGGTCTTGATTATCTGGTGAGCCTTTTCCCGACGATTATGAGTTCAATTAATTATCAGAAATATTCCGGAATGTACGACAAATTTATTTTAGCCTACCAGAGCCTCTGGCCGTATTTAAAGGATACCAGTATTAACTTTTACAATGTTGGTCTTACCGTATGGATAATGACTTTAATGATTATTTCCATCATAGGCCTTTCTGTTTATGAATTATTTAAAAAGAGATCAGTCGATTTTACTTTGCTGATCGTCAGTCTGGCTTTGTACTGGAAAGGTATGGAGACAAGCAGGGCGACTTATTTTTTCCCGATAGCTTTTTTCTTTGTTTTTTTCTATCTGCTGAGTCACCGGTTAAAATTTAATAATTTTGACGTCAAGGCGACGATCTTTTCTTTATTGATCTTCATTTTCTTTTTTGTAAGCATTTCCTATTTCGATTTAAGATACGCCTCGGATAAAAAATGGTTTGGAACCGGACTTGATAATTTCGTGCCGGTGAATGAAGTGGCTTATTTAAAAAAGTACAAATTGGAAGGGCAGGTATTCAACGACTATGTCATAGGCGGTTACTTGCTATGGGATCTTTATCCTGATTACAAGGTATTCATTGATCCCCGGGGAGGACTGTACCGGAACAAAGTCTTTCCTGATTACATCGAGTTTACCATGAAGCATGTAACAACAGAGGATATCCGCCACTTTACGGAAAAATATCCTTTCAAGATAGTTATCCTTCATTATCGTCAAATGGCTCTTATTTTTGATTTTTTAAAGTGCGACGACTGGCGTCTTTTGTACTTCGAAAAAAATGCGGCTATATTAATTCATAAATCACTTCTTCCCGCTGTTCGATCGGAAATGGGCAATGTCAGCCTCAGTCCCGTGCGTTTCAAAAATGTTACAAATCCTGATGTTCTGCTTAATGTTTTTAATTTTTATGTCCGTTTTGAGCCTAAAGCGGGACGGTATATTTATTATGTTTTCAAAAGAAATGTCAGCGATTATTTCAAGCTAAAGCAGGAAATTATGAATTATATGGAAATTGAAATACGGATTAAAGAAAATGATTTTCAAAATAGAGCCAGCTGGCTGGCTCCATGAATTTAAAAGGGTCATTGAGTTTAGTGAGGTTGTAATGATATATAAACGAATAATCGAAAAGAGTAAATTTCAGCGGCAGAATGTGGTCAAAGAGCAGGACGCGTCCGTGTTTGGAATACTGGAGAATTAATGAGTTCGGTGGCATTGGAAGTATTTATATCAGAAATTGATAACGAGCGTTTTGGGTTTAAAACGGCCAGAGTTATCGGGCTGACCACGAATAGTTTACCTTCCATACTTGATTTTTGCGGCAGAGAAAAAGTGGAACTGCTTATTGCGCGCTGTAATATGTCTGATCTTGAGGCGGCTCAATCCATGGAAAAGCAAGGGTTTCTGCTGATGGACACACTTGTTTATTATAGCATTGATCTTACCCGGAAAGCTGTTCCCGCCGATAATTGTGTGGCGCTGGTCAGGCCTGTTCTAATTGACGAAGAAGAAGAAATGATATCGGTGGCCAGAGAATCGTTTTGCGGTTATTTCGGCCACTACCATGCCGACCCACGACTGGAAAAAAATAAATGCGATGAGGCTTACGCCGATTGGGCGCGCAAAGCTTTTGCTTCCAGACATTCTGAAAATTTTCTAGCAGGAGAAATAGACGGTAAAATAGTCGGCTTTGGTGTTTTGAGAATCAATAATCCGGATGAGGGTGAAATGTTTCTTGGCGGAATTCATCCGGATTTTCAGGGGCAGGGTATATATCATTCTTTTTTGTGCAGGGGGATGGAGTGGTGCCTGTTGAAAAACGCCAAAAGAATGGTTATTTCCACCCAGCTTAAAAATATTCCCGTGCAGAAAGTTTTAATAAAATTCGGTTTTGAAATTTCCAAAGGATATTACACCTACCACAAATGGTTTAATTAATTTCTTATCATATTCATTTTCGAGCAGGAAGAGAAGTGTAAGTATGTTAAGTTAATTGAAATAAAAATTATTTACGGCAACATTTTTTGTTATGAATGAAAAAAAGACAATTACAGAAGATCAACCGCACCATAATACAATCGGTAAACAAAAAAAATCCTTCGTGATATTTTCATCCCTTATAGCTTTTTCGGAAAGATTAGCTTCTTCCCGTTATTTAAAATGGATTTTAGCGGCTCTTCTTCCGGTTTTGATACTGCTTAAGTATCCCGTGGATCATTTGGATTATGACTTGTGGTGGCAAATGGCTTTGGGTAAGTACTATTTGACCCATCACACTCTGGTTGTGGATCATTCAATTTTTTCATGGACACCGGCAGATTCCATCTGGATTTATAATACCTGCCTGGGGAGCATTATTCTTTATGTGATTTACAGCTTTATGGGCGGGTTCGGTTTATGGATATTTCAATGGCTCATATTCGGGGGAATCTTTCTGTCCTTCTATGTTTTTCTGCGCTTGATTAAACAACCTCTTGATATAACGAGTTTGACTATCATAGCCGCCATTGGCATTTCCTGTTCAGCCTCATTAAGCTTCTATAAGCCGGAGTTGTTTTCTCCTCTTATTCTTTGCTGGATGGTGGTTGTCTTTGTGTATGTAAAATTTACCCGTAGAATATTTCTTTTTTATATCTATCCCTTTATCTTCGCTTTATGGGTAAATCTGCATGGAGGCTTTCTTTTAGGTTTCTGTTTGCTTGCCTGTTTTTTCATTGGTGAGATTTTAAACAAGCTTTTTTACCCCCTAGAATCATTTAGCAATAAAGAGCTGATGCATATGGCGGGCGCCTGTTTTTTATCTTTAATTGCTATTCTGCTTAATCCTTACGGCATAAATTACCTGTTGAGTATTTACAATGGAATGACTTCCGAATCGTTGGCAATAAACACCAAATATATTCAGGCATATGTCAGCCTGTGGCCGTATTTAAAGGATATAAAGGATTTCAATATTTCTTTTTTCAGGATGGGCCAGATTGCCCTGATAATTATTATAATGATGTTGTCTTTGGGTTGTCTTTTTCTTTATGAATTAATAAAAAAAAGATCATGCGACTTTTCCTTTCTGCTTCTTGCCATCGTCGCATTTACGACAAGTATGTTGGTAGTCAGGACAATTTACATTTTTCCACTTGGATTTTTCTTTTCATTTTTCTACCTGATTTATCGTTTAAAATTAAAAAATATTACAGCAAAAGTAACCGTTTTATCTTTAATCATTTTTATTTTACTTTTTATGGACATTTCCTATTTTACCTTCAGATACGGCGCGGATAATAAGTGGTTTGGCGCAGGACTGAACAGTTTCGCGCCAACGAAGGAAGTTGCCTTTCTGAAGAAATACCGACTGGAAGGTCCGCTGTTCAATGACTATCTTGTAGGCGGATATCTGATCTGGGCATTATACCCTGATTACAAAGTATTCATTGATTCCCGCCTAGTGCCTTATTCCAGGCAGGTCGCGCCGGACTACTGGAGTTTAGTCGGCAAACCAGCGACCGCGGAGGATATCCGGCGTTTTACTGAGAAGTATCCTTTTAAAACAGCGATAATTCATTACCGGGAACTGCCTTTGATCTTTGATTTTCTGTATGCCGGATGGAGACTTATATATTTTGAAAAAAACGCGGCCATACTGGTTCATAAATCACTTCTTCCACGGATTCCTCCGGAAGTCCGGTTGGTTGATCTTGGTCCAATGCGCTTTAAAGATGTAAATAATCCACAAGTTCTGCTTAATGTATTCAGTCTTTATGTTAATTTAAATCCTCAGGCCGGCCTGGTAATTTATGATATTTATAAGAAAAATGTCAGTGATTGCTATAAACCGAAAATGGATCATTTGCGGGTAATGGAAGATGATATAAAAAAGAAGAAGCTTCCAATCATGGATAACTGACAATCACTGACGTTTATCCAATTTTAGAAACTTCAAGAGGGCAATCTAAATAGTTTGAATATTACTCGCTGTCTTCCGTGTAATAGTATTTATCCTCAAACCGGAGATTGTCAACAACCTTTGAAGATGAATCCACCGGTTGTTTTACCTCCGCGGCTTTTAAACCTTTGGCTGTCGCTGAGGAGCGCCATTTGGACGGTGTCACTAAATCCAGGCTGCTGTAGAGCAATCCAGTCATCATTTCCAGAGGCATGGTGGCTTTTAATCCACCTATGATAATGGATGTTTCCTGCTCGTAATCAAGTCCTCTATAAGGAATGTTTACTCCGGCGCCAAGTTGTTCCGAATTCATATTCACGCTGGTATTGCTGGTGAGTTGATAAGATTTATTAACCATGTAACCGATAGCAAGGTCAATATCTATACGATTCCATTTTATTCCTAATCCCGCTCCATAATACTGCATGGAGGGCAGGGCGTAGAGCAAATCGTAATATTCGTCCACAGTGGATCCTGTGCGATTTTCATAGCCGGCGCGAAGTGTAAGCCAGTCCAGCGCCTGATATTCGATGGCAGCCGACCAGTTCAAAGTGTCCTTTAAGTTTCGCTGCATTATCAAATTATATGCTCCTCCGGTGTAGCCCATGAATTTGGCGAACTGAAGGAGTTGAATTTTTTGATCGAAGACAATGTTGTTTTCTTTAACGGATGACCAGTTTGCCCAGTGCCCGTCGGCCAGAAGAGCAAGGCGTTTAAACGGCTTGAGCTTGACTCCAAAATTGACCAGTTGCGGCCATTCCACATCTGTGGTAACTGATCCGGTTTGGTTCGCCGTAGCTTGATAAGGAAGATCGAATATCATGGAAACGATTTGCATAATCGCGGTGCTTCCGCTCCAGGCAACCATTCTCTGCCATTCCGGACTGTACTGAAAATCGTATTTTCCGGATAAATTTGCTTTGATAGGACTATTGTAAGACGCTCCGAATGTTATCCAGTCATAAGGTTCCCACAACACGCCTAAATTAAAAGAAGGGGAAAAATCATCACGCAAGTCCATCGATACAGTTCCTATACGATCGTAGGGGCCCATTCCTCCTCCGAAAAGGGGCATGGGAATTGTAAGGTCGAAGATAGGATTGGACATGCCCTGCGTGGAGTCTCCGAGAACTTTTGTTATATTTACCATTTCGTTGGGAGCTCTAAAATCCGTGTTTATTCCCATTGCTGTCTGTCCCAATCCGAAGGCGGCGCCGATAGAGAGGTTATTATTAACCCGGTAGCTTACTGCCGGGCCGGCGTAGATCAGGTGCTGCAAATACACGGATTTGCCGCCATAGTGTGAAGGATCATCGTCATCACATTTCCAACCGCCGCCGAAGGGGACGTAGGCGCTGTAAGCAAACGTCCATTTTGAGCCGGGACTCCGATGGGAAACGCCAAATACAGGGGCAACCAATGCATCTATGGTCGTGTCCAGGAGGGGGATATACATCTGACCCTTTGCGGTTCCTTGTTGGCCTGCTACCGGGTCGTGGATAACGTTGCCATGAAAATCATGAAATTCTTCAAAGTCGGGATTTTTTTCAAATCTCGAAGTTTTATTTAATAATATGGGCATAGCTCCCAAGCTGATATAATTACCATCACCCAAGAGTGAAAGTCCGGCAGGATTGTAGTGGATGGAATTTATGCCGGGCGGGTCGGCTGTAACGGTATTGGCAAGTGAAATTGCCTTCGGATCAATGGCAATAGACTCCATAAAAGCGCCCTGGGCCTGCGGAAGTCGGATAAATAAGCTTGCGGCTATTATTACGGATATAACGCAAAAAGATTTATGTAGAACATATAATTTATTTTTTCTCTCTCGAAAAAAGGAAAATACCGATAATGGCAGATGGGCAATAAACGTTGTGATTTTTAAAATTCTTGTCATTATTACTGCTCCCCCATTGCTTTATTATAAAAGTAAATCTTGGAGAAAAAATTTTCTGCTAATTTATACGGGAGAAGAAAATAAAATATTTTCTTTTATATATCCCGTTATTTTCATAATTTCAACTATTTAATTTGTTTATAAACAATTACAGAAAAGTTGTTCCTGTCTTTCCCTATTATTGAATTTTTAATCAAGCCTCCAGTATTCTTGTCGAATAAAAATCACTGAAATTCATACGGCAATTTAATTGATAAGGACACATCAGGATCATTATTGGTCAGCCCAATACCCAGCGATACGTATATGGATCTTGCCGGACTTATCCTCCACCCGGTTCCGATATTGAAGGAAGAAGAAAGCGAGGAGCCGCTTTCAAGTGTTGAAGTATCATTTATGGTATACTTGCTGCCGAAAGAGTAAGAAAACTGAGCGCCTATGTTCATGGAAGCCTCATAGGAAAGAGCATAACCGAATCCAAAGGTCAAGCCTATACTGCTGCCCGGGTCGACTCTTGTCAGATATTGTGATGTGCTCCAATATTGATTTATGCCAGTTGCCGGGAGACTGTAACTGTAGCTCAGGTTACCGAAAGCAACGAGAGGATCGAGAACTTTGCTCAAAGAAACTCCGCCGCTAAATCCATAAGTTCCTGAGCCTGTTGCCATTGCTTCCTGCAGGTTAATGTTATAAGGACTGCTTCCGGTAGGTATAGAAACGCCGAAACTTAATATAGTCGTGGGAAGTTTTGCTGAGGCAAACGGCTGCCAGGTTAATCCTAAAGATATATCTCCGAAATCTGTGGATTCCTGGGAAGATGTAGTGCCCACCTTGTTGTATTTGTAAGCAAAGGGAACACCCGTGCTCATTGTAATATTATTCCGCAGAGCGTATTCAGCGGTAATTGTATTGGTTAAGTTGTGATTGTACCTGCGTTCAACTTTGGTTGCCTCATCGATTACATCCCCGGAATAGTATGAGTAATTAAAAGTATATGAAAGCGCTATAGTTCCCTTTTTCAGCAGAGAGTACTCACGGCCTACAGCCGAGAGAATGTCATCCACCGACTTATTCTTTTCCTCTTCAGGCACTTCCAGTCTTTTGCGTGCTTCGTTCTCACTGCGTATTTTCTGGATCTCCTGCTTCAGGTCCTTTATTTCCTGTTCGACGCTTTGAGGTTGACTGGTTGTTTTCTGCTCTTTTACCTGCGGTTCGATGCTTTTAGCTTGACTGCTTGTTTTTTGTTCCTTTCCTTCCGGCTTAGAACTTTTAGGCGATTCATCATCAACAGCCGATTCTGCGTCATCCGAGTTGACGCTTCTTAAAGCAAGTTGTGTTCCCCGGAGGGGTTCCTGCGCCATAACGGGAAAGGAGGCAAATAATATAAAAGTGAAAAATATAACCGACAATAAATTAACAGCAAATCTGATTTTCATTACTATCCTTGTTTGTTGGAATACCTACGAATCCGCTTTATCACTTTAAAAACAACGGAGATAATTTAATTCAACAAGTGCTTTGCTGCACTGCGATTTTTGACAAGTCGCCCAAGTTCATTCGGTGCAAGAAACATCAGTGTAAAAAATTTCCTGAAAAAGCATTGAAAAGAGTATGAGCAATTTTAATTTTTTATAATTACTCAGTTAATTTAATTGTCAATCAAACAAGCGATTGTTGTTCCTATTTTACAAAAAAGCAAACAGGCGCTTTTAATAATAAATTCAGCGTTATAATTAAACAAAAGTCTCTTTTGGGTAAAGTTGCGAAATGATATACAAGCAAAGCCACATTGTCAAGGGGAAACAGCATTTTATTGATGAAAATATGAATATTTCTGATACATTTAAGTATCAACATTTGACACTGTTTCTTGACAGGAATGTCTTTTAAAAATCTTACATAAAATACTTAAATTGAATCAATTTTATATGATCCTCTTATTATCTAAGTACCTGTATTAGAATGATTATTCTTCCAAATCAATTACTGTTATTTCCGGCGGAGCGAAAAGGCGGACAGGCGGGCCCCATGTTCCGGCTCCTTTGCTTATATAAATAGCTTTGTTTTCACTTTATTTATAATAACCATAGTCTTTAGGGAAAAAAAGACGAGTGAAAAACATGAAGGGGAAAATCTGACCGCCATGTGTATGACCGGAGAGCTGTAAGTCAAAATTTCTATTTTCATTAATGGTAGGCTGATGCTTTAGCAGTAATATAAATTCCTTGCTTTGTTTTTCCGGGAAAAGAACAGATGTGCCGGCGCTTTCTTTTATTAAACCCAATTTTCTGCCCGTTGGATCGTCAAGTCCGATAATATTTATCCCGGCAACTTTTTTACTCTCATCGCGTAAAATTTCAAATCCGGCATTCTTGGTAAATTCCAAAGAATTTTCGATTCCGGCATAATATTCATGATTACCCAGAATAGCATATTTACCGTACTTTGGTTTTATTTGAGAGAATTGCTCTGCTTCCAGCTTGACATTATCCAACTCGCCGTCCAAAAGGTCTCCTGTCGAAACAAGAATATCCGGATTGGTCTCTTTTACGCGATCCAGGATTAATTTCAGGCGCTTTTCCCTGATAATTAAACCGACGTGTACGTCGGATATTTGAACAATCCGTATTTTGGCATGATTGGGCAGAAGTTTTTCAGTATGGATTTCCAATTTTTTAATCCGGATTCTCTGCGCGTCAAAGAATCCGTAAACTACAAAAGCAAAAGAAAGAAAAACAGCCAGACTGAAAAGAAGATTTCTGAGCAGGACGCTGTCCCCGTTCTGGTAAAATAACTTTAATGCATATCTGGCTATGTCGAATGTAATGTTCATAAAGAAGAACAAAAAAACAAAAGCCATCCAGAGATAACCGACATAGGCTACAGACCTGGTGAATGTTTCCCAATGAAGCTTTTCTACGAATCGAATTATGATTGGGGCGAGAATCAGCAAAAAGATTAAAGTTATTATTATAATTTCTGTTTTTCCCGAAAAGTGAAAAATATTTTTTGCCCGGGAAAAAGCGTAAAAATTAAGACCGCCGTAAAGACATAAAAAAATTAAAAGAAAAATAATCATAATAATTCCCCTGTTTTTGGAATCACGTAAAAACTTGACAAGAGATAACCCATAAGATAAATATTGTGCCCCTTTGATTAATATTGATTAAAGGGCGGATGCCGATGTAGCTCAGCCGGTAGAGCAACTGATTCGTAATCAGTAGGTCACCAGTTCGATTCTGGTCATCGGCTCCAGTAAAATATTCTTTAAACATTTCCCATCTGGCAGAAAAACACAGCCTCTAAAAAAATAAATATATTAAAGTGTTCTCTGAATCTGTTTTATTGCTTGACGGGAGAAATCATTCAAGCTGATACCCTGAAGAATGTAAATTAAAATATTCTTTTTTCCCCGGACTTTATTATCAAAAACAAGAAAGAGCATTTTAAAAACAAAAATCATCCTTTCGATTAAAACGTGAAAAGAATTAGTCAGCAGTAATTGGTAGATGAGTCTTATAATGATTTTCAAATTTATTATTATTTGAGAGAAACTTATATTAGTTTCAGAAGAATTCCGCTTGCTAAAAAACATATATTCGGAAAGAGCTGCCCGAGCGCGCCGGAACAGCGATTTGAAATTATAGATTTCCTGATAGGTTAGACATAATCCTCTTTCCAAGTCCGAAGAACTCATTTGTGCGGGAGAATAAACAGCATGTTGCGCATCATAATGGTTGAAGTTATAATCAATAATGCGGGATGTATCAGACATTGTATGAAAAAGTTCTGTTCCGGGTAACGGAGTTAAAATATTGATCATGGCAAGCAAAATATTGTTAGCTTCAATGAAATCAATAATCTGTTTGAAAGAATCTCTGTTGTCTGAATCATTTCCTATTATAAAGGAAGCCATGATTTCTATACCGTAGGAACGGATATTGGAAAAAACTTCATCATATTTGTCTTGATAAGACAAGTTTACTTTCTTGTTAAATAATTGGAGAGATTCTTTTTGTGTCGATTCAACACCCAGGAAAAGATATTCACAACCGGACGATGCCGCCAATTCGAGAAGGTCTTTTTCAAATGCAATGTTTATTGAAGACTGGGAAATCCAGAAAATATTTTGTTTGGCCAGTGCTTCAAATAAATCTTTTGCATATTCTTTATCGCCAATTATATTGTCATCGACGAAAAAAAAATCATTGTTTGTTTTCTTAGCATATTCAATTTCATTAATAATACTTTCTATCTTCCTGTGTCTTGTCTCTCTTCCGTTGAATTCTTTAACCGCGCAGAAATTGCAATCATAAGGACAACCCCGAGTTGCTTGTATGGAATAAAAAGTATATTTTGAAAAATCGATATACCTGCTGACTTTTTCAGCATTTATCTCGACCAAAGGAGAATGCTGATCATTATGGTATAATGATTTTAATACTCCGTTCCTGTGATCATGGAGTATTGCCTTCCAGAGATCTTCACCCTCCCCGATTACTATGGATGAGAATGGATGTTCTTTAATATTTTTATAAAGAGATACATGAATACCTCCGCATATCACGGGAATATTTTTTTGTTTAAATATTTGTGCGATTTTGACAGCTCTTTCAAAATAACATGTCATAGCAGAAAGAACGACGAGAGAAGGCTTGATATCGTAGTTGATCTGACTAATATTTTCATCAGTAACCAGAATGTTCCATTGAGTTTCATCAGTTAGATTAATTAAAGATGTGAGAGATAATGGAAAAGAGAATCCTTTTTTGTTGATTGTTTCTCTCACGAATTTCAGATCTGTAACAAAACGATATGGAAATCGTGGAACGATGAAATATAAGGTTCCTTTTTCTGTGTTTGCGATCATAATAAAAGTTTATAAGCCTTGAACCAATTTGTTTTCTTTTACGAGGTGATTGATTGAAGAATACTTGCTAAACAAATTATTCTTAATTTCCCATCCAATCCAATGAAGTTCTATTCTACATATTTTTGATGAAAAAGCTTCAATTTTAATAACCAGATCATTTGTTTCAGGTATAAGGCAAAAAAAAGTTTTATTCGGGGGCTTTTGTGTTTTATAGCCAGATAAAAGATAGAATAAACAAAAATCGGCAGTTTGATGAAGTAAGGTATCTTTCTGGATACATTGTAAGTTAATTTCTTTCTTAAAAAGACAGGTACGGCGGGAAGAACTTTCAGGATGAAATAATACTCGCTGTGAAAATCCTGAGAAACCGTAGAACTTTCAAAATAGCCGTGATGAATCCTGCCTTTGTTAATTGAATCCATTTTTTCATCATTCAATATATTGTGTTCAAACCCTTTTTCTATTATTTCAGTTTGGGGATGATAAGACATCCAGTAGGGCTCGATAATATCAGGCATGTTTTCAATAAAGAATAATCTGGCTTCTTCATAATGTTCTATCGTGTCTCCCGGCAATCCGATAATGTAATCGGCAAAAGAAACAATTTTATGCTTTTTCAGAATGTGCAGGGCTTTGATGATATCTGCGTTTGTTTCGTTGCGCTTCAAATATTTTTTACGGTAATCTTCATTAATGTTTTGAATTCCAAAATCCACCCATTTGCAGCCGGCATCCTTCAGTTGTATCGCCACGTCTTCGTCAAATAGATTCACGTGTATGTAACATTTGAAGGGAATTGAGATTTCTCTTTTGTATGTTTCCAGAAATTCTTTGAGCCATTTTTTGTCAAAAATAAAAATGTCATCCCAGAACTCAATTATTTTAATTTTGTATTTTTCTTTATAGGCGATTAATTCTTCCATTACATGTTTGACGCTTCTTCGCCTGATGTAATTTGATTTTTCCTCGGGAAGATCTTTGAAAAAATGATTGAAACAGTATGAACAGTTGTATGGACATCCTCTGGAAGTCATTGTCAGATAGTATGCTTTTAAGGGGAATGTTTCTTTCCAGATTTCATTGTCGAAATGAGGAAGGGAATCCAGATCTTGAATAAAACCAGTCTGTCTGCCTTTAATAATGATGTTGTCTTTGGATCTATACCATGTGTTTACTATCGGCTCGGATGAAGCGCCTTTTTCAATATGTTTGATAATTTCTGGAAAAGCAATCTCTCCTTCGCCGATGACTATATAATCTATGAATTCGTTGGCGATAACTATTTCAGGGACGGAAGAAACATGGATGCCGCCGAAAACAATTTTTGCCTGAGGGCAAATCTTCTTAAAAATTTCAGCGTAATGCAGCGCTCGCTGATAATCAAATGTTACCACGGAAAACGCTATCAGATCGGGCTGATAGGCCTCAAGTTGTTTAAATATTTCCTTGTCGTTGCTAAAGAATCTTGCCAGTCGTTTGAATTCTCTGGTGAGGCCGTCTTTAAACAGAGTAGGCGTATGCAGTAATTTTACGGAGTGTCCTTCTTTCTTGGCGATGGCTGACAATATTGATATTGCCAGGGATTCATAAGCAATAGAGGCAAAAGCTATTTTCATTTAATTTACCGGTACAAAACTTTATATCGCGCATTTTTAATTATATATGGTTATAGAAATAGAAAATATTTTATCCTAAATTGTTCTTTATATTGAACAAAAAATTGCTTCTAAGGCGTCGAAGTATAAGTGGTCTGATATTATGTGTCAAGGGCTATGTCGGCATGCTTTTGCTGAAAGTATTTCTGCGGAAATTTCATAAAGTAGTGTGTGGAATACAGAATAATCTTAATTATTTTTACAATATTTGTTAGAGATTTTTAATTTTAAGACCCAGAGAATCTGCTTTGGATAAAATGTTGTCAAATATTTTGTTCGGGGGTTATTATATTTAAACGAAAGATAAAAGAAACAGTAAATGAATAAAGGAAATTTAATAAAATAAGGTATTTTCTGAAAGACTTTATAGGTCAACTTTTTTCTTAAGAATGCCGGCAGAGCGGGAAGAAGCTTAAGAAGTAAATAATATTCATTATGAAAGTCTTTGGAAGCAGGAGAACTTTGAAAATAACTGTGAGGACTTCTTCCCTGATTAATTAAATCCATCGTTTCATCGTCCAGAATGTTGTGTTCGAGACCTTTTTCAATGATCTCTGTTCGGGGATGATAAGACATCCAGTAAGGCTCGATAATATCGGGCATGTTTTCAATAAAGAACAATCTCGCTTCTTCGTAATGCTCTATCTCGTCTCCGGGCATGCCTATTATGTAATCGGCAAAAGAAACAATTCCATGCTTTTTCAGAAGCTTAAGTGCTTTTATGATGTTCGCATTGGTTTCATTGCGCTTTAAGTAGTTCTTGCGATACTCTTCGTTAATGCTTTGAATTCCAAAATCCACCCATTTACAGCCGGCATCTTTGAGCCAGACAACCATTTCCTCGTCAATTAAGTTTACATGAATATAGCATTTAAAAGGAAGAGCGACTTCCCTTTTATAGGCTTCCAGAAATTCTTTGAGCCATTTTTTATCAAAGATGAAAATGTCATCCCAGAATTCAATCCTCTTAATGTTGTATTTCTTTTTAGCTGCGGTCAGCTCTTCCATGACATGTTTGACGCTTCTTCGCCTGATGTAATTTGATTTTTCTTCAGGAATGTTTTTAAAAAAATGGTTGAAACAATAAGAGCAGTTGTAAGGACATCCACGGGACGTCATCGTCAGATAATATTCTTTTAAAGGAAAGATATCCGCCCAGATTTCTTTGTCAAATTGAGGGAGGGAATCGAGGTCCTGGATAAAACCGACCTGTCTGCCTTTAATGATGGTGTTGTTTTGGGGTTTGTACCAGGTGTTTACTATAGGTTCAGAAGAATCTCCTTTTTCGATATGCTTAATGATCTCGGTAAAGGCGATTTCTCCCTCGCCGATTACCGCATAGTCTACGAATTTATGGGCTATTACGATTTCCGGAACGCAGGAAACATGGATACCGCCGAAAACAATTTTTGCATTAGGGCAGATCTTTTTGCACATTTCAGCGTAATGAATGGCCATCTGATAATGAAATGTTACCACGGAAAAGGCTATTAAATCAGGCTGATAGGTTTTAAGCTGTTTGAAAACTTCTTTCTCGGTGTTAAATAATTTTGCCAGCCGCTTAAATTCTCTTGTATAGCCGTCTTTAAATAACATTGGCATGTGCAGTAATTTTACAGAATGACCTTCTTTTTTAGCGATGGCTGATAATAATGATACTGCCAGATTTTCATGAGCAAAATTGAAGAAAGCTATTTTCATATTATTTGTCTGCACTAGTTTAATATGGAGGAAGTTTGTGAAATATAGAGAATATGACTTTTAGAGTCAAGGGATATATGGTGTTAGAATCGCGTTGGTGAAGATGGTTCCATGACTATATATAAAAATCACTTCATTATTTTGAAAATCCTCTGGAGAATATATTTTAATTTTTCTATTGACTTTGTTGCCAGAAGAACATTCAAAATAATTCCGGGTCTCATGTAAAATTTAATGAATGCCAGAAAAAATAACCATGTAAATTTTTGTTTGGATATACCCTTCGGGACATAAGTTATTATATCCAGTCCCATAAGTTTCCAATTGATATCTTTAATTTCTTTTTTTGCAATCAATTCGTCGAAAATTTCAGTGCCGGGCGTGGGATGAAAAGGGAAGAAATTGGCGCCATACAGAGGAAGACTCTTGGCAAAATTAATTGTTTTGTAAATATCTTCTTCTTTTTCCATAGGATAACCCAAAATGAAATTGCCGATAACGTTGATTTTGGTTTTTGTTTTAATAAGTTTTATTTTCTCTTCTATTAGATCAAGAGTCAGATTTTTTTTCATATGATCAAGAATTCTCTGTGACCCGGATTCTATTCCCACGGTCAACAAGTAACAGCCTGATTTTTCCATTAAACTTAATATTTTCTCATCAATCATATCCAGGCGAATACCGAAACAAGACCACTTGATATCAAGTTTCTGTTTAATTATCTGTTCACACAAATCAATGATCAAATTTTTAAAAACGAGAAAATTATCATCAATAAAACATACCTCTTTTATTCCGAAAATTGATTTTAGAAATTTGATTTCCTCTATTATATAGGAAACGCTATGAGATCTTATCTTGTATCCCGATATCGAGCGGACAGCGCAAAATGTGCAATGGTAGGGACATCCCCGTGTCATAAGAAGAGGTGCCACTATTTTAGATTTTGTGAGGTAAGATGTCTGGAAAGGATAGTCGCATGGATTTATTAAATTCCAATCAGGAAAATCCAGTGAATCCAGATCTTCTGTAAAAAAGGGAGAGTTGCATTTGATTAACCCGTTTTCCCTCCAGATAAGGCCCGGAATGTTTTCTCTCTGGATTATATCAGGATTAGATAAATATCTTATTAAATCCGCCAGGCCTTTTTCCGCTTCGCCCCGGAATGCAAAATCGGCCTCTTCAAAAAATTGCAGAGTTTGTTCAGGAAAATAAGAAGGATGAGCTCCGCCGAGAATAATTTTAACATCAGGGAGCTTATTTTTGACTATCGATAATGATTTCTTAACGGAAATCAAATCTGTGGAAAAAACCCTGAAGCCGATAACGTCAACATGAATACCGGCAATATAATCTTCAAAATTCTTAAAGGTCATTTTGAGATTAACACAATCAAGTAAATCAACCTGATGATTCTCTTTTTTCAGGGCAGTGGCTAGATACCCTAATCCTAAATCCGGCGACGATAAAGAAATATTACGAGTTATGGGGTTTACCAGTAAAATTTTCATGCAGAAAAATCAGAACTTTCAAAAAATGATTTGATAAAAAAGAGATTTATCATTTTTAAATTTTAAGAACTTGCATTTTTTAAGTCAATGGATATTAAACAAGAAAGCATTAGGCAATTTTCTTAAAATATAATTATAGTTATTTATGTATACCGTCACTGTAACGCAGCAGTCGTGTTTTAGGCTGGATAATATCACCCCCACTGACGTTTTCTGAATTCACAAAAGCGTCAGGCAATGTGGTTTGTCAGATCTGTGAAGATATTCCCACCCTCTATATTCAGTTTCAACAAGACGAAACCATATGCTGATTTACTTTTTATTATGGGAAAAAATATTGCCTTCAAGGCGTCGAAGTATAAGTAATATGATTTTTAGTGTCAAGGAAATGTTGTATTGTGAAAAACATAGTTTAAAAAATGATAAAACGCTCACCAGCACAGGCAGGGTAATTATATCATCGCCGTCTTCTATCCTGAAGAAAGTCTGTTTTCTAACGAACAGTTCAAGAGCGAATACCCTTTAAAGAGAACGGCGGGGTATCTTCCATTTTGCCGGGGTTAAAATGAAGTTCTTTTCTAGCCAGGGATATATCATTGCTTTTTTCGCAGATTAATCTGGGCAACTGATCTTTTACAAGAAAAGTGTCTGCAGTTAATGAAGCTAGTACAGCGGATAAAGCACGAAAGGCGATGATGGGAATATGTATTTTTCTCTTTTTTACCATTTTAACAGCCAATATCCTGTCGATAAGCTCATTATAACTTACAACTTCAGGGCCCGAGATCGTATAAATTCTGTTATGGATATTCCCGTTTTCTAAAACTTTGATAACGGACGAAACAGCATCACGAATGTAAACAGGCATTAATGTGTATTTGCCGTTACCAACGATCGGGATGAAAGGAAAACGGTCAACATGATTTAAAAGAGCATCAATGCCTTTATTGCTTCCGGTTCCGTAGATTTCGCCGAAACGAAGAATCACCCAGTCTACCCCGCTTTCCCGGACATATTTCTCCGCAATGTTCTTGGAACGGCTGTAATGTCCGCCGTCAAATGAAATAGCTCTGGTGCTGAAAAAAATGAATCTTTTTACGCCATATTTTTTACATAATTTCAGTAACTGTAATGTGCCGAAAGAATTAACCTTGTAATAGAGATCAGCGTTGTTCGTATGAGTTATGCCGGCGGCGTGAATTACCGTAGAAACATCTTTCAGCGCTGAAACATAACTTTCGGGTTCGAGCAAATCAGCCTTGAAAAAATCTATATCGTTACTCTCTGATTTTAACGCGCCTTTATGATAAAGCGCGCGTACTGAATATCCCTTGTCCTTAATTTCATCCAGCAAATATCTGCCGATTTTGCCTTCCGAACCGGTGATTAAAATGGTTTGATTATTCATTTTTAATAAAAAATTCTTTTATTCTGGCGCGTAATAAATTTTTAATAAATTCAAATATAGCGTCAATTCTCACAAAAGACTCTCTGGTTACACATTTATCAAACGTGACGGGGATTTCTCCCATCTTGAGTTTGAGCCTGGCGCACTGAATTAACATTTCTGCGTCTAAAAACCAGTCATTGGCTGTAAGGCGCATTCTGGAATATGCCTCTTTAGTAAAAATCTTCGGTTTTGAATTAGCATCCTTCACCCTGACGCGAGGAAACAAAATACGGAACGCTATATTGTATGTGTAAGAATTAACTTTCCTTAATAAGCTGTCTCCTCGCTGAACTCTATAGGTTGTGACAAAATCCAATTTATCACTCTTAATCTTTTCATATACGCTGATTATATCTTCCGGCGGTATCTGCCCGTCTCCGTCAATAAGGCAGATGAACCTGCCGCCGGCCTCCTTAAAACCGTTGCGGGCATCCCATCCCATTCCTCCCTGCTTTAACATTGTTACAGCCTTGATATTACTTCTTTGCGAAGCAATCTTTCCGGCTTCCGCCGGAGTGTTATCTGCTGTATTATCCCAATAATTTGCGACAAGCACTATTTCCCAGGAAATACGACGCTTCTCCAATAGACCAACTGTTTTATTAACAAAAGAATTTAGTCTCTGACCTTCTTTATAACATAATATGACTACAGATATTTCCGGAATCATCTTTTTCTCTCAATATTGATGAGTCTATTTATTGTGTTTCTACAATGGCCTATCTTTTCCCGATTCCTCCCAAAGAAATTCGTAAACCTTCTTTCGCCGGTAAAGATCAGAATCATATGATAACTATTTCCCGAAATGATTTCTTTAATCATTTTTTAAGGTATTATTAGAAGATAATTCTTTCACTTTGTCGCGTAATCTTCCCGGCTCCGACCAGTCTGGCGCCAGCCGGACCGCTTCGTCAAGATGCTCAAGTGCTTCGTTGAAAAGCCCTTGTTTTATTTTTATTGCTGCCAAATGAAAATGCGGTTGGGCTATGTCAGGATTCAATAAGATCGCGCGCCTGAAACAGGCCTCAGCCAGAGAAGTTTTTTTCTGTCTGGCGTATGCGACACCAAGGTTGCTATAAGTTGTGGCATCATCGGGATTCATCTGAGCGGCGGCTGAAAAATGGATGATGGCTAGTTCCAGTTCGTTCTTCTGCAAATATGTCACGCCAAGGTTGAAGTGAGCCAATTCGTTCTCACCGGCCACAGCAAGGTTATGGTTGAATAGCGTTTCATTATCTTTCCAGCAGGAAACCTGCCGGAATGTCAGAACCATAAGAATTGTTATGACAATCGTCATGGTAATTGCCGCCGCGCGGCGGATTATTTTGTCTGTCATGATCTTGTCCAGAAAAAGGCCTACGGCCAGAACTAGTCCCAATTGGGGAAGCAGAGTATAACGATCGGCATGGGACTGGCCGCCCACCTGGATAAGTCCAATGACCGGAAACAAAACGCCCAGATAAAATAACCATCCCCATAAAAGGTAAGGACGCTTCTGCCGTTGCCTGATGACAACGATGGTGATGAGGCCTAAAAAAAGGCAGGCCAGTATAACGCTCATCATATCAATATAATAAGGGTAAGGATAAAAGACGGTCAAACCGGAGGGCCAGAAGCTTTGGCGTACATACACCATATAGGATATTAAAGCGTTGGCCAGTCGATCCGTAAAGGGAAAGTCAGCAAGAGATCTAACGGCCGCACTTTTACTTTGGACGACGATGGTAATCATTGACGAGATTATGGTGAGGATGATCCATGGTATTTTTTCGAAAAATACTCGTTTCCATTCGTTATTAAAACGCTGGAGAGGCCAGTAATCCAAAAGCAGAGCCACACAGGGCCAGGTAACGGCCATGGGTTTGGAAAGCAGTGATAAAACAAGCAGAACCGTTGTTAAAAAGTAGAAAGACATTTTTTTCTCGCGGGCGTAATACAGATAGGTCAGTGTGGCAGACAGAAAGAAGAAGGCGCACAGCAGATCTTTACGCTCGGACGCCCAGGCCACAGATTCAACATGTAGGGGGTGTAAACCGAAAAAAGCGGCCATGAAAAAAGCCGCCGGGGGAGATGCCTCGAGACGTAAAAACAGAAAAAAGGACAGCAGTACGCAACCAATATACCATAACATATTAATCATATGAGTGGCTGCCGGCGTAGGACCAAAAAGACTGGAATCGAGCATATGACTTATCCATGTCAATGGGTGCCAGTTGGCCGTAACGCCTGTGATAAATGCCCAGCCCACGCCCAGCCAGCTTAAACCTGCACAGACCATAGGATTATTATAAATATAATAAGGATCATCCCAGATGATAAACCCGTGCGCAATCATCTGCGCGTAAGGCAACGATATTAATATGGCTAAAATAACCGGCAATGACCACAGCTTTGTTTTTTTCATGATGAATACGTTAGTGACCATTTTTTATTTTGAAGGATTCATTATTTATGATTTTTTCATAAAATTATGCCTGTACGGATCGAATGTATATGAAGGCGTTCTTACGTGTCAATAAAAAACTGACCCAAGAACATAAAATGGGAATGCAATACTTTGCGTATATATCCAGTTTCCCATTGACACATAAGTGCGATATTCCTATACTTCCTTGCAATACGCTTGAGTTTCTGTTTATGCCGTATGAATCGTTATTGGAAAATATGAAAAAAAGATTCACATCCCTGTCGGGCATTTTTTATAAAGGCGTCTTGACAAATGATTATAGGTAAATTTTCTAAAATTTTTAAAAAGCCTGTTTTAGTAGCGGCCTTAGCGGTTGTCGCGGCAGTTGCTTTGGTCGGATTGAGGATAATGTTCTATGTGAAATCGCCCGATGTTCTGCTTCTTGTCGACCGTGCCGGCGCTCAGTGGATTAAGTATGATTCGGATTTTGTATTGGAAGCGAAGCCGTCAAGTCGAACGGAATGCAAATTCAAATATATATTTAATACAAATACAAAAATAAGTAACGCCACGATTAATTTGCAGGCGTTGAAGAGTGCCCGGGTCTTTTTTGATGGAGAAAATATATTTTCCTCAAAGTATGCATTTGATAAGTGGAAGCATGTTCATAAAATAAAAATACCTTTTACGGTTGAATCCGGACCTCATGAAATCATTATCATTGCGGCGAGCGAGAGTTCTTATCCTTCTGTCATAGCTTATAGCGAAGCACTGCCTATAAAGACAGGAGCAGGATGGTTCGCGTCCAATGACGGTAAAAACTGGCGGATGGCTGTACCGGCTTCTCAGATAAAACAGGCGGCTCTATCTAAAAGCTTTCCATCGTCAATTAAATCTCTTTTCGCTGTCTTGCCTTATCTGGCGTTAATATTTGTAATTGTATTTTTCATTTCTTTGTTTGCCTCCTGGCAAGAGGACAAGGAAATGAAATTTTTTCATTGGAAGCCTGAACCCTCTCACATCCGTTGGCTTATGCTGTTCTTATGGGCGTTATTAGCGGTCAATAATATGTTCAGGCTTAATTTTCAGTTTGGCACTGATGGCTGGGGGCATATCGAATATATTGATTATATAGTAACAAGAGGATCACTTCCGTTGGCCCCTGAAGGCTGGCATATGTTTCAGGCGCCTCTTAACTACATATTAAGCGCGCCGCTTTATGCTTTGCTGATAAAATGGTTTGACTTGCCTTCGGTTGTTAAAATAATGGGTATTATTCCTGTTATATGCGGACTTTTGCAGATTGAGATCGTGTATCGCACGGCGAGACATGTATTTACACAAAGAAATGATTTGCAGATAATCTCCATACTTGCAGGTTCATTACTGCCTATTCACACATATACATGTCAATATGTGGGCAATGAACCCCTGGCCGCTTGTCTTATGTCGCTTGTAATTCTTTTATGCGTACCCCTTGTTATGCCGGATCAAAAAGAGCGTCGATATGGATATTTTATTCTTATAGGGTTTGTCTGGGGGTTGGCACTTCTCTCAAAAATGACCGCTTTCTTACTCGCTCCTTTTTTGGTGTTTGTTATAGCTTTTCACACGAGGTTGGTTCAAAAGTCTTTGAAATTTTCGTTGAGCCCGATCATTATTATCTTCAGCGTTTCAATAATGATTTCCGGTTGGTACTATTTAAGAAATTACCTGAAACTGGGCAATCCTTTTATCGGATTATTTGATCCCCTGCAAATGTTGAGTTGGTGGCAGGATCCCAGTTATAGAACATTTTCGCATGTTTTATCTTTCGGTCAGTCATTATTTCAACCAGTCTACACCGGTGCGACCAGTTTTTGGGATATGTTTTATTCTACGTTATGGCTTGATGGTATGAATTCAGGGGGGATAGATTTCATGCCCTGGAATGAAAATTTTATGATTGCCGGGGCACTGTTAGCTATATTGCCCAGTATGTTTATATTAACAGGTATTATATCCATATGGTTAAATAAAAAAACAGCCTACAAAAACGCTGTCATATTATCCGTAGGCACGTTAATTCTGTTTCTGGCCGCAATGATTGATATGTATATGGTTTGTCCGATATATAGCAGAACGAAAGCCAGCTACACGCTGGGTATTCTTCCCTGTTATGCGATACTCATAACCGCCGGAGCGGAACCTTTCTTGCGAAACAGAATCATTCGTTCCTTTGCCTTAGCTTTATTTGCCTGTTGGGCATTCGCGGCTTACGCGGCTTACTTTGTCATTAAATTTCAATAAATAATTTGATGCTCGCGAGAGAAACTCCAGGCGGATTTTTCCGCAGTCAAAATTATTCCTCTGTCAGATAGTTTTGCCGACTGCAAATTAAAACAATGAAAGTAGAATTAAATCTTGTTTTATCGGAACTGGCTATTGTCGTTCATGTCTCTTGTTTTCCAGGGTTCACATGATAACTCCACGTATGTGCCTCTGATATGATCAATTTTTCTGCGCAGGTAGAAATATTCATTATAAGGTTTGTCATCGGTGATCGTTATTCGTCTGTCGTCATTCAGTAATTCGGATAAAGATATCTCGCTTTTTAAAATAAATCGAATGAATCCCTCAAAAGTATTTTTTTCATCAACCTGATACCATTCTGTAATATCTTTTCTGGCGGTGTCGGGGATTCTGGAGAGCATCGTCTGAATGGATGGCTCTTCTATCGGGCTCATGGAAGCGAGAAAATGCAATCCCCAACCTTCTACTGATTTATAAATTCTAATATACGGGAAGGAATTGGATAAAGCTCTTGCCACCGCCTGGGCAATTTTGTACTCGCCGCAGGGAAACCATAGTTGAAAAATTCCTCTTTGTTTGAGGTGTTTTTTGACCAGTCCATAGAATTCTTCTGAATACAAAAGACTGGATCCCGCTGATTCCAGAGGCGGAGTCGGATCTATGGTGATTACATCGAAAGTGTCATTTGTTCTTTTTAAAAACCGCCTGCCGTCGTCGATAATAATTCTGCCATTGGGGTTGTTTATGATAGATGCGGTATCAGGGAAATAATAGCTCATCG
>Ga0182021_10001145_pt1 | contig 30040 bp, 23 predicted proteins | sample 612E3MmetaG_FD_120493 | JGI IMG/M metagenome (GOLD analysis project Ga0182021, IMG submission 120493) | Permafrost microbial communities from Stordalen Mire, Sweden - 612E3M metaG (Illumina Assembly) | ecosystem: Environmental > Terrestrial > Soil > Wetlands > Permafrost | place: Sweden... | reverse complement strand
CTAACTGCAGCCCCATTTCCAGGCCGATCCGAGGCGCCGTGAGCGCAACCGGCAGCGCGGCGGACGGCGAGCGCGAGCGGAATCCGTCCAGCCCAACAAGGAGGAGCAGCGGCGAGAACCCGCGCGCGAAGCCGTAGGCATGCTCCCACACCTCCGGGCTCGATACCACGGCCACCAGCGCGACGAAAGCGAAAGCGGCCACGCCCTCCGGTTGCCTGAGGAGACGGCGCCAGTAAACGCCGCAATACACGATGGCGGCGACGATACCCGCCAGGGCGGCGTAATCGAGAACCGTGGCCAACGCGTTCGCGGCAAAGAAGAAGCGATACGGGACGGGATGCAAGAGCCTGGTCAGGATTCCGGCGAAGGGAATGGCCGACACCAGACCGCCCGTCCCCACGGGAGCGGTGTGCAAAACCACGTAAAGGTACCAGGCCAGTGCGGGAACGACCGACACCGCCATGCCCGCCGCGCGCAGCCACCGCCGTTCCATCGCGCACCACGCGACCAATGCCGCAGGAAGAAGCAGGCCGGTCTCTCGAACCAGGCACGCCAGCGCGCAGACCGCGGCCGCCGCCAGCCAGTTCTGCCGGCTCGTGTAATAGACAAGGCCCGCCGTCAGCGCGACCAGAGCCACGTCCATCGTGAGACGGTCGAGCGAGACGGTCACGGCCGGGACGAACAGGAACGCGAGCGACCACCCGGGATGCGCTCCCCGCTCACGCGCAACCAAGCCGGTCCACAATGTGCCGGCGAAGACCCAAAGCCAGATTGTAACCAGGTAAGCGCGATCTACGAAACGGTCCTGGCCGCCTGCCAACAGCCACGCAGAAAACGGGACGAGAATGCGCCGGTAGCGGAACCGCGGGCAATCGAGCGACGACTGGAACCCGCGCTTGAAAAGCGGGTCGTGCGCGATGTAGTGATAGCTCTGGCCATCGTATCCGAGAGAATTCGGGAACAGGTAGATGCGCTCGGACGACAGTTCGGCGGGCGCTGCCGCATACCTGGAACCGGTACAGAATAGCGCCGTCCAGTTTCCGCGGTAGTTATAGTGAACGGTCAACGCCTGCCACGCCGCGGCAGAGAAAACGGCCACCAATGCGAACCAGATCGGACTGCGTGTCCACGACATAGACTCTCCCTCTCACCGGGACATGGATGCCCGCGGGTATGGACCGATCCGCGGCGGCGTCTCATCGGGCTCGAATAACAAGGCCGTACGATTGGAATAGTATCGCAATAACTCCTCGTCGCGCTGCGCACCCAGCTCCCTGGCCCATACGACGGGCGACTCGTCGATGCGGGCGCGATTGTAGATCACGGGAAAATGAAGGTTGTGATTCGGCCCGTAGCGAACGATCACAAGGTGCTTCCCGCCCGAGGCTCGAAGGCGCTCCCATACGACTCGCCGCCAGCGAGCTCGGCCACCCGCTCACGGACGATGCGTTCGCTTCCGGGCGCGCCGCGGACCCGCCTGCCAGAACCCGCCTGCCTGTAGACATGTGGGAAGGCCACATAGTATGCTTGCCTCGAAACGTCGGCGTGGGTGGGTGAAGGTGCGAGTGTGAAGCTCTCGATTCTGGTACCGCTCTTCAACGAGGAGGAGTTCGTCGGCACGCTGCTCGAGAGAGTGATCGCAGCCCCGTTGCCGGCGGGCTGGGAGCGGGAGATTATCGTCGCCGACGACGGGTCTACGGATTCTTCCGTCGAAGAAGTCGAGGCGGTTGCGGCAAGGCATCCCGGTGCCATCCGTTTGCTCCGGGGCGAGCGCAACCAGGGCAAGGGCGCGGCCCTTTGCCGGGCCATCCGAGAGGCGACCGGCGAGTTCGCCATCATCCAGGACGCCGATCTGGAATACGACCCCAGAGACTATCCGCGCATCCTCGGCCCTCTGGCGGACGGCCGTGCGGATGCGGTTTACGGCTCCCGGTTCGCGGCCTCCGGCGAACGGCGCGTGCTCTATTTCTGGCACTCCCTGGCGAACCACCTCCTCACGGAGATGTGCAATGTCTTCGCCGACTTGAATCTCACCGACCTGGAGACATGCTATAAGGCGTTTCGCACTTCACTCCTGCAGAGTATCCCGATCCGGAGCCGGCGGTTTGGGTTCGAACCCGAGATCACGATGAAGCTGGCAAAGCGCCAGGCGCGTATCTATGAAACGCCGATCAGTTACAACGGGCGAACCTACGAAGAAGGCAAAAAGGTCGGGCTGAGAGACGCTTTCGAAGCGTTTTGGGTGATTCTGAAGTACTGGCTTACAAACGATACTTACACTCAAGGCGAGAAGGAGATCCTGGATGCCTTTTCCGATGCTCCTCGCTTCAACCGCTGGATTGCGGACACCATCCAGCCGTACCTCGGGAAGCGTGTTCTGGAGATCGGAGCCGGCATTGGCAACCTGACCCGGGTCCTCGTGGCCAACAGGAGGATCTATTTTGCCACCGACCTCGACGCGGAACACCTCAGCCGGCTGAGCGTGCGCCTCTCCGGACGCCCAAAGCTCGCGACCGCGCTGCTCGATGCGGCCAGGCAGGAGGATTATGGGCAGTTTCGGAACCGCGTGGACACCATCGTTTGTGTGAACGTGCTGGAACACATCGAAGACGACCTCGGGGCGTTGCGCAGCATGCACATGACGCTTGAGGATGGGGGCCGGGCCGTAATCCTGGTGCCCGAAGGCCAAGGCATCTTCAATTCGCTCGATCGGGAACTGGGACACCGGCGGCGGTACTCCGAAGGGCAGTTGCGCCTCCGGATGAGCGAGGCCGGGTTCGTGGTGGAAGAACTACTCCGCTTCAACCGGATTTCGCGGCCGGGATGGTGGCTGAACGGCAACGTCCTTGGGCGTCGAACCATCGGCCGTTTTCAGCTCAGGCAATTCGACCGGCTGGTGTGGCTGTTCAGACGGATCGACCGCGCTCTGCCGTGGTCCCCCACTTCGCTCATCGCCGTCGGGCGCAAGAAGTCGCCCGGCTGAGGCCACTCGGGACCCGCGCCAGTCATCCGCCGCATCGAGCGCGCAGATCACGACGGCCATTCGCGGGCGATGCCGGGCGGGCTCGGCGCGCCGAACGGGCGCGTCGAGATCGGGTTCGTCCCGGTTCGCCGCCCGGCGTGTCGAATCCGGCTATAGCGGCCGGCGCGGCCGGATCTACGCTCCCCGGTCGTTCTCCGGCGGCATGCCAAAGCGGCGCAGGAGCAGGAACTCGGAGAGGTTCTCCGACGTCAGCAGGCCGACGAGCCGGTCGTCTTCCATTACCAGCACGCAGGAGCCGGCCTGGGCCAGCGTGGGGATGGCTTCGGCCAGATCCTGGTCGGGCGAGACGCGCACGAAATCGCGATTCATGGCGCCGGCAACGTAGGAATCGGGACCGCTCGATGCCATGGCTCGCAGCAGGGCGCTGCGGCCGAGAAGGCCGATCGCCTGGTTGCCAAGCATGACCGGAAAGTCCTGCTGGGTGGTCGAGAGCAATAGGTTGGCGGCGTCGCGGATCGAGTCGCCGTGCGAGAGCGTGCGGAAATCGGTGACCATGGCGGCGCGCACCGGCGTCCCCTGGGTCAGGATGCGCCCGACCGCCGCCGCGCCCTCCTGGGCGGCGCCCAGGTACACGAAGAAGGCGATGAACACCAGCATGAAGTTCGCGGCCAGCAGACCGTAGAAGCCGAGACCGATGGCCAGAAACTGGCCTGCCCGCGCGGCCAGGCGAGTGGCCTGTTCCGCGGGGCGCCGCAATGCCAGAACGGAACGGAGAATCCTGCCGCCGTCCATGGGGAATGCGGGCAGGAGATTGAAGGCCGCCAGGACCAGGTTGCCGGTCGCAATCCGCTCGAGCAGGTTGGCGTCGGTCGGTGTGGCCAGGCCCTCGATCGGAATCCAGGCGCCGCGCCAGACCAGCGCGCCAAACAGTCCGGCGGCGATGGCCAGGTTCACCGCAGGGCCGGCCAGGGCGATCCAGAACTCCTGCTCCGGTTTGGGCGGCCGTTCCAGCCGGGAGACGCCGCCGATGGGAAACATGACGATCTCGAGAGTGCGCACGCGGTAACGCCGCCCCGCCAACGAATGCCCCAGTTCGTGCAGGATCACCGAGCCGAACAGAGCGGCGATGTAAACGACGTTGCTCAGCCCGGACTGGCGCTCGCCGATTCCCGCCACCACCAGAAAGACGAAGAGCAGGACAAAGGTGAAATGCAGGCGGATGGGCACCCCGAACAGGCGGACGGTAGCAATGGAGCCGGGGATGAAACTCGAGTCGGGCTTTGGAAGAGTCGGCGTTTCCATCCGCTACCTCCCTCACCATACCAAAGGGTGAAGCTGCGGGTGTCGCGAGAGCCACACGCGAGAGCCACCGCGGCTGGCCGGACGGGGCAGGCCGTGCCGCCTATCGCCAATCGCGCGGCCCGCACGCGGAACGCTGACGCCGATGGCTGGCCGGAAGGGTCAAGCCGTGCCGCCGTCGCCAGTCGCGCGGCCCGCACGTGGAACGCTGGCGCCGGCGGCTGGCCGGAAGGGTCAAGCCGTGCCGCCGTTGCGAGGGCGCGGGTGCGAGAGCGTCGTAGCTGACCGTGACGGCGTGACCGGGCAGTCGAGAGGGGCGCTTGCCGCCGCGCGCGGGTGGAAACGGGGAAAAATGCGGCGCTCGCATTCGTCTTCGCTTTTTGTTCGCAAGAATATTAGCTCTGGGGCCTTAGAACGTCTTGAAAAGACTATGAGGCGGGCAATACAATCAACTTGGTGGACAACATTTGGCCACAAAGGGGCCAAGAAGTGGAATCGTCTCAGGATCAACTCAACTCGGGCCGGCCTCCCCTCGGCATATACACGTCGCGCTGCGACGACAAGGGACGTTTGCGACTGCCCAAAGAGTTCGAAGACTTCCTGCGGACGTTTCCCGAGCCGGAGTTCTTCGTGACCAGCCTGGACGGGAGCATAGCTCGAATATACCCGATCCGGACCTGGATGGAGAACCAAAAAGTCCTGGCCGACTTCGAAGACGACCCAGAGATGGCTGAAGGCCAGGGCTTCCTGTCGGATTACTGGGGCGGTATTTCGACCATCGATGCGCAGGGCAGGATCCTGGTGCCGCCGGTGTTGCGGCGCAAGATCGGGATCGAGGACCAGAAGGTGAACGTCCGGTTCTACAGAAGCGCGGTCGAAGTCTACAGCGAGGCCGAATCGGAGCGGCGGCTCGAGCGGGCGATGAACGCTCCGCCGGCCAGCCGCACGGCCCTGTTGAGGAAGGGACTGAAGTAGCCGTGTATGCACGTGCCAGTCATGCTTGCCGAGTCGCTCGAGTATCTGGCGGTGCGGCCGGACGGGACCTACGTGGACGTGACGGCGGGCCTGGGCGGCCACACGGGCGCGATTGCGGCGCGGCTGACCACGGGGACGGTGATCGCGCTCGACCGGGACGCCGAGTCGCTCGATTTGGCGCGGCGGAACACGGCCGGGTGGGCCGAACGCATACGGTTCCGGCAGGCGCGTTTTTCGGAGTTGCGGCAGGCGCTCGAGGCGCTGGGCGTCGGGAAGATCGACGGCCTGCTGGCGGATTTGGGCGTGAGCCGGTATCAGTTGACGGATCCGGAACGGGGTTTTTCATTGGCCGCCGCGGGGCCGCTGGACTCGCGTATGGACAGGAGCCAGGAGCTGACCGCGGCGGAAATAGTCAACACGTGGAACGAGAGAGAAATCGCCGATCTGGTCTTTCGGCTCGGCGAAGAATGGAGGTCGCGTCAGATAGCTCGAGCGATCGTTCGGGCGCGGCCGCTTCGAGACACGCTGCACCTGGCGCGCGTCGTCGAAGGGGCCGCGCCCCGAACGGGCCGGCTGCACGGGGCGACCAAAACATTCATGGCGCTGAGGCGCGCCGTAAATCGGGAAACGGAAGAACTGGATGCGCTCCTCGAAACGGCGCCCGGCCTGATGGCCAGCGGCGGGCGCGTGGCGGTGATCGCGTTCATGTCGCTCGAAGACCGGCAGGTCAAGGAAGCGTTTCGCAGCCTGGCACAACAGGGGCGCGCGCGGCTGCTGACCAGGCACGTGGTCAAACCGGGCAGGGAAGAGATCGAATCCAACCCGCCTTCGCGATCCGCGAAGCTCAGGGTTGTGGAGATGGGCTAGGGGAGGTTTTGTAATGGCGACTCGTGCGGCATTCTTCAACTTCAAGAGGACGGGCCAGCCGGCCACGCCGGCCGCGCCGGCCGGGGGCGGGACCTGGACGAGCGGGCCGAACCAATTCCATCTGCGGCCGCTTCCGGCCGAGGACGTCTACTTCTTCACCAAGAAGATCGACAACGAGCGCCTGGCCCGCGAAGCGGACCCGGCCGCGCGCAGGCGGGCATGGCAGGCGGGGTTGAAGGGCGTTGCGGTGGCCGGGCTGCTGATGCTGCTCCTCATGCCGAGGGCGCTCCAGGTAGTGGCCGGCTACCGGATCCACGCGCTCGCCGCCGATCGCGCCAGACTGGCCAGCGAGAAAGCGCTGATCGAGCTCGACGAAGCGCGGTTGCGCAGTCCGGACCGCCTGCAGCAGCTTGCCGGTGAGCTGCGCCTGGTCAATCCCGACCCGCGGCGGGTGGTGGTGTTGAACAACGCCCGGCCCGAAAGCGCGCTGGCGATGAACGTCACCAGGTAGGGGGTCGGGGCATTCGTTTTTTGCGGAACTTCAGGCGCGCCGAGGATACCGTGCTGGCGTGGGGTGGTCGGGCCGAGAACGAGCGGGTTCGGGAAAGGGCGCATCCAACCACCCGGTTGATGGGTCTGGCGCTGGGCGCGTTCGTGTGGGCCGTTCTGGTTCTCCTCCGGCTGGTCCAGGTCCAGGTTGTCTCCCACAAGACCTACCTCGAGATGGCGCAGCACCAGCAGAACCGTCCCATGCCGGTAGACGCGCCGAGGGGCGCGATCTTCGACCGGGAAGGACGGGCGCTGGCTTTGAGCGTGCCCGCCGACAGCGTCTCCATCGACCCGCTGTTGGTTCCGGACCGGCCGATGGCGGCCGAGATCCTGGCCCGCGCGCTGGGCGTGGATCGTGAGGACCTGCTGGCGCGGATGAACCGGGCCGTCGAGGAACAGCGCCGCGCTCGCGAGCAGAAGCGGAAGCCGAAGGGCACCGGGTTCCTGTGGGTGAAACGCAAGATCAGCCCGGCGGACGCCGAAGCGCTGCGCAGCCTGAAGCTCGACTGGATGGAGTTCCAGAAAGAACCGCACCGGTACTATCCCGACGGGCCGCTCGCCAGTCACGTCGTCGGCACGGTGGACTTTGAAGAGCGCGGCAACCTGGGGCTGGAGCAGAAGCTGGATCGCGACCTCGCCGGGCACCCCGGCAAGGTCTCCATGCTGACGGACCCGCTGGGGCGGGCCATCGATTCCACGGTCCTGGCCGAGGCCGAGGCGGGCCGGAACCTCACGCTGACCATCGACGAGAGCATCCAGTTCGTGGCCGAGCGCGAGTTGCGCGCCGCCTGCGAGTATTACCACGCGGCCAGCGGAAGCACGGTGGTGATGGACCCGAACACCGGCGAGATCCTGGCCCTGGCGAGTTACCCGGTATTCGACCCCAATCGGCCGCCCGAGGCCGGCGAGCAATCCACGGCGCGGTTCAACCACCCGGTTTCGGTGGCCTTCGAGCCGGGCTCGGTCTTCAAGATCGTCACGCTCTCGGCGGCGCTCGAGACCACCAGCCTGCGGCCGGAGACGCCGATCAACTGCGGCAACGGTACCATCACGCTGTTCGGGCGCGTGATCCACGAGGCGCACCACGGCTACGGCACCATGCCGATGGCGGACGTGCTGGTGCATTCGAGTAATATTGGCGCAATCCAGATAGGATTGAAGGTTGGGGAAAAGAATCTCCTCGAATACGTCCACAGGTTTGGATTCGGCAGGGCCACTGGGATCCCGCTGCCGGCCGAGTCCACGGGGATGGTGAGGGACTTGAAGCATTGGGGCGCGACCTCGCTCGCTTCGGTCGCCATGGGACATGAAGTGAGCGCCACGGCTCTGCAACTGGCGCAGGCATGTTCGGTGATCGCCAACGGCGGCGTGCTGGTGAAGCCGCGGCTGGTGCTGAAACGGCAGCGTCCGGGCGGGAGAACCGAGAACGAGCCGGTGCCGGCTCCGCAGCGGGTCCTCAAGCCCGAGACTGCTATCACCATGCGGCAGATGATGGAGGGGGTGGTGTTGCGTGGCACGGGAAAGGCCGCGCGGCTGGCCGGGTACACCTCGGGAGGCAAGACCGGCTCGGCGCAGATCTTCGATGTGGTCGCGAAACACTACACCCATCTCTATAACGGATCGTTCGTGGGCTTTGCCCCGGTGACGAACCCGGCCGTAGTGATCGCGGTGACGCTGAACGGGGTGAAGATGTTCGGCGGCGTGGTGGCCGGGCCGGTGTTCAAGAACGTGGCGACGGAGACGCTGCGCCTTCTGGCGGTTCCGAAGGACCTGCCCGATACCGAGCCCGCGCCGCTTACGGATCCGGAAGAAGCCAACGATGTGGCGATTGCCGACATGAGCACGCCCCCGGAAGATCTGGCGCCGATCGAGCAGCCGCCGGCCTCGGCGCCGGCGGGAGTGGCGCGGGCGGGGGCCTCGGCGGGTTTGGCGCCGGCGGCGGTGGCGGTGGCGCGGGCGGGAGCGGCGGTGGGGGAAGTTCCGCTCGGGATCGTGGCCGTTGCCGGCCCGGCCGCTCCGAGGTTCGAGGGCAAGACGGTGCGGGCGGTGCTCGAAGAGTCGCTGGCGATGGGCGTTCCGGTGGAAGTGGTGGGAAGCGGGATTGCGCGCCAGCAGGCGCCGGCGCCGGGCAGTCCGCTGAATCCGGGGGAAAGAGTGCGGGTGATGTTCCAATGAGCACGCTGAACGAGATTCTCGCGGGCGCCGGGCTCAAGGAAGACGCGCCCCGGGAGATCGCCGCCGCCCAGGTCAAGGGAGTAGCCTACCACTCCCGCAAGGTAGGGAAGGGCTTCCTGTTCTTCGCCTTTCCGGGGAAGCACGTCGATGGAGGCGCATTCGCGCAGCAGGCCATCGAACGCGGCGCGCTGGCGGTGGTGGGCGAATCGCCGCGCCCGGCGGAGTTCGCGGGCCCCTGGATCGAAGTGGAGCACGGACGGCGCGCGCTGGCGGTGGCGGCGCGCAACTTCTTCGGAAAACCAGACCAGCGGATCGCCATCACCGGCATCACGGGCACGAACGGGAAGACCACCACGGCGTACGTGCTCGATTCGATTCTGACCGGCGCCGGGCTGACGACCGCGCTCGCCGGGACCATCGAGTACCGCATGGCGGGCAAGGCTGCGGCCGCCGTGAACACGACGCCGGAATCGCCCGAGCTATTCCGCCTTTTCTCCGATCTTCTGGCGGCGGGCGGCAGCCATGCCACCATGGAAGTCTCTTCCCACGCACTGGCGCTCGAGCGCGTTTACGGGATCCGGTTTCACACCGCCGTCTTCACCAACCTGACCCGCGATCACCTGGACTTCCATGGCACCATGGAGGAGTACTTCGCGGCCAAGCTGAAACTGTTCCAGGGCGCCGGCGCGCCGCCGCCCCCCAACGCCATCGTCAACAACGACGACGCCTTCGGACGCCGGATCGAGGCGGCGCCGGGCACCGAGCGGGTGACCTACGGAATTGGAGAGGGCGCCGCGGTGCGCGCCTGCGACATTCGTTCCGTCTTCGATGGCCTGCACTTCGAGATCGTCGCGGGGAACGAGCGGTTCAGGATCGCCGCGCCGCTTCCGGGCCGCATGAACGTCTACAATATTCTCGCCGCGTGGTGCGCGGGGCGCAGCCTGGGAATCGCGCCGGAGCTTCTGGCCAGCGGCATCGCGCGCTGCCGGGCGGTTCCGGGCCGCTTCGAACGCGTCGACGAGGGGCAGCCGTTTCTGGTGGTGGTGGACTACGCGCACACGGACGACGCGCTCCGCAACGTGATTGCGGTGGCGCGCGGGCTGGAGCCGAAGAACGTGATCACGCTGTTCGGCTGCGGCGGCGACCGCGACCGCGCCAAGCGTCCCATGATGGGCGAGGCGGCCGCGGAACTGAGCGACTTCGTGGTACTGACCTCGGACAACCCGCGCTCGGAGGACCCGCTGGCGATCATCAACGACGCCCAGGTGGGTCTGGGGCGGCACGATACGCCGCACGTCGCGGAGCCGGACCGCGAGAAGGCTATTCGCCTGGCGCTGGCGAAGGCGGAGCCCGGCGACATCGTGATCCTGGCGGGCAAGGGGCACGAGACCTACCAGATTCTGAAAGACCGGACCATCCCTCTCGACGACCGGGAAGTGGCGCGCAAGGTGCTGCGCAGCTTCGGATACGGAGTGGCCAAGGGATGAACCTGGAACTTCAGGACATCGCCCGCGCCATCTCGGCCGCGCCGCCGGACGGGAACCCGGTGATTGCCGATTACAGCACCGATTCGCGCACGGCCGTGCCGGGCTGCCTGTACCTGGCGTTGCGGGGGCCAAACTACGATGGCCACGCGTTTGTCCAGGCCGCGTTCGACCGGGGTGCGGCGGCCGCGGTGGTGGAGGTGGAGCGTGGGCAGGCCAAACGGCCTGCCCCACCGGAGTTGCCGGCGGCGGGGCAGCCGCAGTTGGCGGTCCCGGACGTTCAGGGTGCGCTCGAAGCGCTGGCCGCCTGGGCGCGGAGGCGGTGGCAGGGGACGGTGGTCGCCATTACCGGAAGCGCCGGGAAGACCACGACCAAGGAAGTTGCCGCACGGCTGCTGGCCTCCGAGATGGCCGTCGGGAAGACCGAAGGCAACCTGAATAACCACATCGGAGTGCCGCTTTCGATCCTGCGTCTGCCGGAGCAGGCCCAGGCGGCGGTGATCGAGATCGGGATGAACCATGCGGGCGAGATCCGGCGGCTGGCGGCGATCGCGCGGCCAACGGTCGGGGTTGTCACCAACGCCGGTTTCGCGCACGCGGAGTTCTTCCGGTCCGTGGACGAGGTAGCCCTGGCGAAGCGCGAGCTGATCGAGGCGCTTCCTCCCGACGGCACGGCGGTCTTGAACGCCGACGACGAGCGGGTGGCCGCCTTTGGCGGAGTTTTCGGCGGCCGGGTGGTTACGTTCGGTTTTGCGGAAGACGCGGATGTGCGCGCGGAGGCCGTCGAATACGGCCCCCAGGGCGTTCGTTTCCGCGTGGATGGGACGGAATTCGAGAGTTCGTTCGTGGGCCGGCACGGTGTGATGAACATCCTGGCGGGGCTTGCGGTGGCGCGGGTTTTCTCGATCCCGCCGGCGCGCCTGGCCGCTGCCGTGCGCTCGCTCGAGCCCGTGCGGATGCGCGGCGAGCGGTATGCCTGGGGCGGCGCGACGATTCTCGACGATTGCTACAACTCGAACCCGGAAGCGGTCCGCGCGATGCTGGACGCGCTCCGGGTCATGCCGGCGCGGCGGCGCATCGCCGTGCTGGGCGAGATGCTCGAACTCGGAGACTGGTCCGAGCCCTTGCACCGCGGCATTGGCTCTCATGCCGTTCAGTGCGGGATTGACGTGCTCGTCGGAATTCGCGGCGCAGCCCGGCAGACGATCGATGAAGCAGTTCGGTCTGGGCTGCCGGCCAGCGCCGCGGTCTTTTTCGACGAACCCGAGGCGGCGGGCGAGTTCCTGCGAGGTCTGATTCGGCCCGGCGACGCGATTCTCTTCAAGGGCTCGCGCGGGACCCAGGTGGAAAGGGCGCTCCAGACGCTGACCGGCGCGGGCGGCGGGAATCACTGATGCTCTACTGGCTCTTATACGAACAGCTCTATCATTTCTTCAGTCCTCTGCGCGTATTCCGGTTCATTACGTTCCGGACGGCGTTCGCCAGTCTGACGGCGCTGTTCCTGTCGATGGTTCTCGGGCCGTGGCTGATCGCGAAGCTGCGCGAGTTCCAGATCGGGCAGATCATCCGCGAGGAAGGGCCGAAATCGCACCTGAAGAAAGCCGGCACGCCCACCATGGGAGGCGTGCTGATCGTGATCTCGATCGTAGTGCCCACGGTGCTGTGGGCGAACCTCACCAACGCCTACGTCTGGGTCGCGCTGTTCGGCATTCTGGCGTTCGGCGCCATCGGCTTCTGGGACGATTACTCGAAAGTCCGCAAGCACAGGAACCTGGGCCTGACGGGGCGGCGCAAGTTCGCGGCGCAGTGCGTGGTGGCGCTGGTGGTGGGCGTTTTTCTGCTGCTGCTTCGTGCGCACGGGGCCTACTCGACGGCGATGAACGTGCCCTTCTTCAAGAGCTTCAAGCCCAGCCTCGTGATCGGCGGCCTGCTCGGGAATCCGTACACCTGGGCCTTTGCGTTCGTCTTCTTCTTCCTGTTCATCGCGTTCATCCTCGTGGGCAGCACGAACGCAGTGAACCTGACCGATGGGCTGGATGGCCTGGCGATCGGCCTCATGATCGTCGCCTCCGGGGCGATGACGGTGCTGACGTACACGAGCGGCCACGCCGAGTTCGCAAAGTACCTGGACCTGGTGCGCCTGCCGGGAGCGGGCGAACTGACGGTGTTCTGCGGCGCGATGACGGGCGCGTCGCTGGGCTTCCTTTGGTACAACGCCCACCCCGCCGAGATCTTCATGGGCGACGTCGGATCGCTGGCGCTCGGCGGCAGCATGGGCGTGGTCGCGATCCTGATCAAGCAGGAGATTCTGCTGGTGTTCATCGGCGGAGTCTTCGTGATCGAGACGCTATCGGTGATTCTGCAGGTAGCCAGCTACAAGCTGCGGCACGGCAAACGGATCTTCAAAATGGCGCCGCTGCACCACCATTTCGAGGCGCTGGGATGGACGGAATCGAAGATCATCGTGCGGTTCTGGATCGCCGGGCTGGTGATGGCGCTGTTCGCGCTGACGACGTTAAAACTGAGGTAGACACAGTCGTGGAGCTGGAAGGAAAGAACGTGGTGGTAGCCGGGCTGGCGGCCTCCGGGCTGGCCGTGGCCGAGTTCCTGGCGGCGCGGGGCGCGCGTGTGGTGGCCGTGGATCTGAAGCCGCTGGCCGAGCTAAAGGGCGCCGAGGAAGCGCTCGCGCGGCTGGGCGTGCCGTTCCGGTCGCAAACGGCCGAGGCATTCGAGGGCGCCGACGCCATCGTGATCTCGCCCGGCGTGCCGGCCGATATCGAGGAACTCGAGGCGGCGCGCCGGCGCGGCATCCCGGTGATCGGCGAAGTCGAACTGGCGGGCCAGTTTCTCGCCGGGAACACTATCGGCATCACCGGGGCGAACGGAAAGACCACCACGACAGCGCTCATCGGCCACATACTCAAAGAGGCCGGCATTCCGGTGCAGGTGGGCGGGAACATCGGCACGCCGGTGACGGCGATGATCGCCAGCGCGCGCCCCGGCCAATGGAACGTCCTCGAGCTTTCCAGTTTCCAGCTCGAGACAATCGACCGCTTCCGCGCGCACATCGGGGTCTGCGTGAACGTGACGCCGGACCATCTGGACCGGCACCACACCTTCGAGAACTACGCCCGCGCCAAGGGACGGCTGTTCGAGACCCAGCAGCCGGGGGATTTCGCCGTTCTGAACGCGGATGACCCAACCTGCGTTGTTTACGCCGAGCGCACGCGGGCGACGGTGGTGTGGTTCGGCTTCGAGCGCGCCGGCGATTCGGGAATGCGCGCGGACGAGCGGCAGCTCTCTTACGGCGGCCGGCCGTTTTTGGCGGTGGCCCAGATCCCGCTGCGTGGACGGCACAACGTCGAAAACGTCATGGCGGCCGCGGCCGCGGCGCACCTGGCGGGCATTCCGCTGGAGACGATCGCCGCGGCGGTGAAGACGTTTCCGGGCGTCGAACATCGCATCGAGTTTGTCCGCAACCTGGATGGCGTCAGCTTCTACAATGACTCGAAAGCCACCAACGTGGATGCCACGATGAAGGCCATCGACGCCTTTCCGGGCGGGCTCTGGATCGTTCTGGGCGGCAAGGACAAGGGCAGCGACTACACGGTGCTGCGCGAGCCGCTGCGCCAGAAGGCGAAGGCCGTGCTGCTGGTGGGTGCGGCGGCGGCGAAGATCCGTGCGCACCTGGGCGAATCGGTGCGGCTGATCGAAGCGGGAACCATCGAGCGGGCCGTCCGCGCCGCGTGGCGAGAAGCAGCCGCGGGTGACACCATCCTGCTGGCCCCGGCCTGCGCCAGCTTCGACCAGTTCACGGGATACGAGCAGCGAGGCCGCGTGTTCAAGGATCTGGTGCGCGGGCTGGAGCCGCGAGTCTGATATGGCACAGCGCGTCAAGACCGATTGGGTGCTGCTGTGGGTGGTCATCGTCCTGGTGTGTTTTGGGCTGGTGATGGTCTACAGCGCCTCCTCGGTGGTGGCGCAGCAGAAGTTCGGATCGAGTTTCTATTACATCTATCGCCAGCTCGCCTGGGCGGTGGCCGGCTTCGTGGCGATGATGCTGCTCAAGCGGCTCGACTACCGCCGGCTCAACAGCCAGGCCTGCGCTTTTGCCGGCGTCATTCTGGTGCTGCCGCTGCTGGTGGCGGTCTATTTCCTGGACGGCCGGGCGCACCGTTGGCTGCGCATCGGGCCGGTGGGCATCCAGCCGTCCGAGTTCGCCAAACCGGCGTTGATTCTGTTCCTGGCCTACTTCGTGGCCGAGCGCGCGAAGAAGATCAACAACCGGCGGACGCTCGCGGGCGGCCTGCTGACGGTCGGGTTCCTGGCCATCGCCGTGGTGGTGGCGGATCTGGGGACGGCGGCGGTCCTGGTGGTGACCGCGGCGGTGGTGTTTTACGTGGCGGGTCTGGACAAGAAGTACATACGGATCGCGCTCCTGGTGGGAGCGGCGGGCGTGGTGGCGGCGGTGGCGCTGAAGCCTTACCGGCTGGTGCGGGTCTTCGGTTTCTTCGATCCCCAGTATTCGACGCTGGACAGGTTCGCGTGGGGCGGAAAGGTGAAGGCGTACCTCGAACAATCCTCCTACAACCGCGATCCGGGTTATCACGTGCGGCAATCGAAGATCGCGGTGGGGAGCGGCGGCGTGACGGGGCTCGGCTTGATGCAGGGCAAACAGAAGCTGCTGTACCTGCCGGAGGCGCACACGGATTTCATCTATGCGGTGGTGGGCGAGGAACTCGGCTTGTTGGGCTGCGCCGCGCTGCTGATCCTGTTCCTGGCGATCCTGTGGCGCGGGCTGCAACTGGTGCGCGCGGCGCCGGACGATTTTGGCCGGTATCTGGCCCTGGGTGTGACGTCGATGGTGGTGGTGCAGGCGCTCATGAACATGAGCGTGGTGCTGGGAATGGCGCCGACCAAGGGCATTCCCCTGCCGATGATCAGCTACGGGGGCAGTTCGTTGCTGAGCACCCTGGCGTCGATGGGTTTGTTGTTGAGCGTAAGCGAGCAAGCGGGATGAAATTTCTGCTGGCGGGCGGCGGGACGGGCGGGCACGTGATTCCGGCGCTGGCGGTGGCGCGGGAGCTGCGGCGGCGCGGGCACGAGTCGTTCTTCGTGGGGACGGCGGCGGGCCTGGAGGCGAAACTGGTGCCCGAGGCGGGCTTCCCGCTCGAATTCATCGAAATCGGCGGTCTGAACCGCGTCGGACTGGTGCGGATGGCGCGCACGCTGGTGCGGCTGCCGGTCGAGACGGCGCGGACGGCGGCGCGATTGGGCCGGTGGCGGCCGGCGGCGGTGTTCAGTATGGGCGGCTACGCGGCCGGGCCGGTGGTGCTGGCGGCGTGGACGCGGCGGATTCCGATGGCATTGATGGAACCGAATGCGGCGCCGGGAATGACGAATCGTTGGATGGGGCGGGTGGCCGGGCGCGCTCTGGTCAACTTCGAGGAGACGGCGCGGTACTTTCCGCGCGGCAAAGCCGAGTTGACGGGCGTTCCGGTGCGGCCGGAGTTCTTCGCCATCGCGCCCAAGCCGCGGGGCGAGACTCTGACCGTGCTCATCACCGGCGGCAGCCAGGGCTCGCGAACGCTGAACAACGCCGCCCGGGAGAGCTGGCCCCTGTTCCGGAGGGCGTTCTTCCGGGTGCTCCTGATTCACCAGGCCGGGCGCGAGGCGTACGCCGGGATCGCACGCGAGTTCGCGGAGAGCGGCGTCGAGGGAGAGGTGCTGCCGTTCATCGAGGACATGCCGGGAGCGTTTGCGGCGGCGGACCTGGTGATTTGCCGCTCCGGCGCGAGCGCCGTGGCTGAGATCGCGGCGGCCGGCAAGGCGGCCATCCTGGTGCCGTTCCCCTTCGCGGCGTACGATCACCAGACGCGCAACGCCCAGGTGCTGGCCCGCGCGGGAGCGGCCCGCCTGGTGCCGGACCGCGAGTTTACGGGCGAGAAGCTGTTCCAGGAGGTCACGGCGCTGGCGGGCGAGCCCGGCGCGCTCGAGCTGACCGGAGAAGCGGCGCGGAGGTTCGCCCGGCCGGGCGCGGCGGCGCGCGCGGCGGACATTCTGGAGGAGTTGGGAGGCTGAAGCACGCCCCGCGCGGCGGAACTGGCAGGCTGAAGCCTGCCCCACGGAGATTTTGGTTGACAGAAGCGGCGGAAGCCGAAACAATAGCATAAAGAAATGTTTTTCCGCCGCGGGTGGCGGCTGCCGCGGGCGGCGGCTTCCGCGGAATCGGGTGAAGCGTTGACGAAGATGTTTCTTAAGCCCCAGCACCTGCACTTTGTGGGCGTCGGGGGCATCGGGATGAGCGGCATCGCCGAAGTTCTGCTCGAGCTCGGCTTCACCATCAGCGGCTCCGATCTCCGGCTCACGGCGACCACGGAGCACCTGGCGCGGCTGGGCGCGACCATCTTCGAAGGGCACCGCGCCTCCAACGTCGCCGGAGCCCGGGCGGCGGTCATCAGCTCGGCGGTGCGGGAGGACAATCCCGAAGTGCTGGAGGCCCGGCGGCTCCAGATCCCGGTGATCCCGCGCGGCGAGATGCTGGCGGAACTGATGCGGCTGAAGTTCGGCATTGCGGTGGCCGGAAGCCATGGCAAGACCACCACGACCTCGATGCTGGCTGCCATTCTCCACCATGCCGGCCAGGACCCCACGGTGGTGGTGGGCGGCAAGCTGAAGGCGATCGGCGGATCGAACGCGCGGCTGGGGGAGAGCGACTTCCTGGTGGTGGAATCCGACGAGAGCGACGGCTCCTTCCTGAAGCTCTCGCCCATCTACGCCATCGTCACCAACATCGACCGCGAGCACCTGGACCACTACGCTTCGATCGAGGCCATCCGCGCGGCCTTCACGGAATTCGTGAACCGGGTGCCGTTCTACGGCGCGGCGATCCTGTGCCTGGACGACGAGAACGTGCAGAGGATTCTGCCCGCGGTGAACCGGCGCATCATCACTTATGGCACCCGGGCGCAGGCGGACTTCCACGTCACCGAGTGTTCGGCCGGCCACCTGGCGAGCACCTTCCGGCTGCGGGCGTACGGCGAGGATTGGGGCCGCTTCCGTCTGGGTGTTCCGGGCGCGCACAACGTGCTGAATGCGACGGCGGCGGCGGCGATGGCGCGGGAACTCGATATCCCGCCCGACGCGGTGCGGGAGACCCTGGCGGACTTCGCCGGACCCGATCGCCGGTTCCAGATCAAGGGGCAGGAGCGCGGGATCACGGTGGTGGACGACTACGGTCATCACCCCACCGAGATCCGCGCGACGCTCGCGGCGGCGCGGCAGTGCGACTACCGGCGCATTCTGGTCATCTTCCAGCCGCACCGTTATTCGCGCACCGCGCACCTGATGGACGATTTCGCGCGCTGCTTCTATCAGGCCGATGGCGTGTTTCTGCTGGATATCTACGCCGCCTCCGAGCAGCCCATCGAGGGCGCGACCGCGGAGGCGCTGGCGGAGCGCATCCGTGCTTTCGGCCACCGCTCCGTGGAGTTCGTGGGGACGATCGACCGTGCGGTCGAGGCGGTTTTAAGCGTAGCCGGGGAGGGAGACCTGGTGATCACGCAGGGCGCGGGGAACGTCTGGCAGGCGGGCGAGCGCGTCCTGGAGCGCTTGCGGGCGGGGAAGTGATATGGCGCGGAAACAGGCGGCGCAACTCGAACTGGAAATGCCGGAGGATCTGCCCATGGCCGCGGAGCCACCGGCGCCGAGGCGCGTTCGCCCGAAGCCCGAAGGGCGTCCCGGCTGGCGCCTCCGGTGGCGGCGCATTTTCGTCTGGACGGGCGTGGGGGCGGGCGTGCTGGCGATTGTCGCGGCGGCTTATCAGGGCGACCAGTTCCTGGCGAGCGATCCGCATTTCATCCTGCCCGCCGCCGCGGACGGCAAGGACAGCCCGAATTTCAGCGTGGCCGGCATCGAGTACGCGTCGCGCGCCGAGGTGGCGCGGGTGTTCGCGCGGGATTTCGGCCGCAGCGTGTACCTGGCGCCGCTCGCCGAGCGGCGGCGCGGCCTGATGGAGATCGACTGGATCCGGGACGCCAGGGTCTCGCGCCAGTGGCCGAATCGCATCGCGGTGCGGATCGTGGAGCGCCGGCCGGTGGCGTTCGTGGTTTTGCCGCGGGCGGCGGGCGGGGCGGCGTCCGAGACCGCCCTGATGGACGCCGACGGCGCGATCCTGCGGCTGCCGCCGCGGGCGCGCTTCAGCCTTCCGGTATTGGCCGGCATCACGCGCCAGCAGACGCCCGAGACTCGCCGCGCGCGCGCCGGCCAGGTGGTGGACCTGATCCGCCAGATCCCCGGCTATGCCGGACAGATCTCCGAAATCGATACCGGCGACCCGGACAACCTGGTGGTCACGGAGGTGGTGCAGAACCACGCCGTGCGGCTGCTGCTCGGCAACCGAAACTATCTTTCCCGCTTGAGTAATTTCATGGCCCACTACCCAGACATCGGCCGGCGGCTGCCGCAGGCACGGATTTTCGACCTGCGCCTGGACGACCGCATCACGGCCCGGAACGGAGGCAACGATGGCCGCTAAGCACGTACTTGCGGCCGGGCTGGACGCCGGCGGCGCGCACACGCGCTGCGCCATCCTGCTGCTCGAGAACGCCTGCGTGCGGCTGATCGGACACGGCGAAGCCCGGTCGCAAGGCTGGAAGAAGAGCCGCATCACGGACCAGAACGCGGCGGCGGAGTCGATCCACGCGGCGGTGGAACAGGCGGAATCCGCGGCCCAGGTCTCGATCGGCTCGGCGGTGTTCGGCCTGGGCGGCGGGGGCATCGCCAGCTCGAATGCGCGTGGCGGGTACGAGATTGGCTTCCCGCGGCAGATCGACCAGAACGACATCAACCGCGTGGTCGAGCGTGCGGCCCGGGTGCAGCTTCAGGAAGACGAGATGCTGCTGCACCTGTTCCCGCAGGACTTCGCCGTGGACGGACGGCCCGGCCATCGCAACCCGCGCGGCATGATCGGCTCGCGCCTGGAAGTATTCGTGCACCTGGTGACCGCCTCCGGGCACGAGCACCAGAGCCTGGTCGGCGCGGCCAACCAGGCGCACCTGCTGGTGGAGGAGACGGTCTTCGAACCCGTGGCGGCGGCCTATGCGGCCATCATGCCGGACGGCCGCGAGGAAGGCATCGCACTGATCGACATCGGGGCGCACTCGACCGACCTGGCGGTCTACCACGGCGAGGCGCTCATTTACTCGACCAGCCTCCCGGTCTGCGGCGATCATTTCACGTCGGACGTGGCACACGGCCTGCTGGTATCGATCGAGGATGCCGAGTGGATCAAGGAACAGCAGGGCTGCGCCATGCTGGGCCTGACCGGCGACAACAGCCTGATCGAGGTGCCGTCGGCGGCCGGGCGGGGCCAGCGGGAAACCAGCCGCAGGGAACTGAACACGATTCTCGAAGCGCGCGCTTTCGAGCTGTTCGAGTACGTCCAGAAGGAACTGGAGCGGATCGGAATGGAAGAGGTGCTGGTAGGAGCCGTGCTCACCGGCGGCGGCGCGCGGCTGAACGGCATGTGCGACGTGGCGGAGACGGTGCTGCGCTGCCAGACGCGCAACGGCCTGCCGGTGGGGATACTGGATTGGCCGGAGGAGATCGAGACGCCGGCCTGGACGACGGTAGCCGGCCTGGCGATGTATTCGGCGCGCCTCAAACTGCGCGCCGAGCTGGACCGGCGCAAGACCGGCATATTCGGAGGCATTTTCCGTTAGGCGGCGGCGTTTGCCGCCTACGGTGGCCGCGTGGAGATCTTATGACACTGCTCGACCCGAAAATGGAGAACCTGAAGTACGAAATGGAAGACGACGGCGAAGCCCCTGCCCGGATCAAGGTGATCGGCGTCGGCGGCGGCGGCTCGAACGCCGTGGCGCACATGATGGCCAGCGGGATCGAAGGCGTCGAGTTCCACGTCCTGAACACCGACGCCCAGGCGCTGCGGGCTTCGCCGGTGCCGAACAAGCTGGCCATCGGCTGCAAGATCACGCGGGGCCGCGGCGCCGGGGCGGATCCGGACATCGGCAAGCAGGCCGCGCTCGAGGATACGGAACGCATTCTCGAGATTCTCGAGGGCGCGGACATGGTCTTCGTCACGGCCGGCATGGGCAGCGGCACCGGCACCGGAGCGGCCCCCGTGGTCGCGGCGATGGCCAAAGAGATGAACGCGCTCACGCTGGCCGTGGTCACCATGCCGTTCGCGTTCGAAGGGGAGCGGCGCATCCGCCAGGCCGAGGAAGGACTGGCGAAACTGGCGGAGAGCGCGGATACGGCGATCGCCGTTCCGAACGAGCGCCTGCTCGCGCTGGCGCCCCGCGGCACCAGCATCCTCGAGGCGTTCCGGCTGGGACACGACTTTCTGCGCCGGACGGTCCAGGATCTCGTCGAGATCGTGACCATGCCCGGCTTCATTAACCGCGATTTCTCGGACGTGCGCACGACGCTGGTGGGCATGGGCTACGCCGTGCTCGGCACGGCGACCGCGCGCGGCGACAACGCGGTGATCGAGGCGGCCCGGCAGGCCATCTCCTGCCCTCTGATCGATCAATCCGGCATCCGCGGCGCCAGCAACGTGCTGCTGAACGTTACCGGGTCCGCGCGCCTGGGTCTGCACGAGGTCAACGACGCCTGCCAGATGATCCGGAATGCGGCCGGGGGGCAGGATGTGCAGGTCAACTTCGGTCTGGCCTTCAACGAGGCCATGGCGGACTCGGTCAAGGTGACTCTGATCGCCAGCGGGTTTGGCGCGCGAGAACAGGCGTGCGAGGATACCGCCGAAGAGACGGCGGCCCAGACGGTGTGGCTGTCGGAGGCCGAACCGGACTCCGCGCCGGCGGCCGTCGCACCCGCCCCCGCCCCCGAGCCGGCCATGGCCGCGGCGAAGCCTCCCAACGGCACGCCGCCGATTCCGCAGCCGCAGGATCCGAACGATCTGGACACGCCGGCCTACCTGCGGCAGCGCAGGCTGCTGCACTGAGGGGGGCGAGGACCTCCGGCCTGTTTCCGGCCGGGGCGGCGCGCCGCGTTGAGTTGGGGCGCCCGCAACCGCCTCGCCCTTCCGGGGAGGCCGCGGCGGGTGCCATCGTCGAGATAAGCGCAAAGGAGGCGTCGTGCTCAAGTGGCTTTTCGTTCCTGCCTCGTTTGGGGCGCTTTGTCTTTGCGCCCGGGCAAACGGCCCGTCCGTCCTGCCGTCCCCCCAACACCACGAGGCCGAAAACAAGGAGGCTGACGAAGACGGTCTCCCCCGCATCAAAGACCAGGCGCAACTGAACCGGTTCGTGGCCCGGGGACTGCTGGTTCCGTTGCCCCAGAACGAGTCGATCGAGGTAGACGAGCATATCCCGGTGAACCGGCGTTATTGCCGTCCGTGGACCCGCTCCTTCCTGCTCGACATCGGGCGCAACTACAAAAACCGGTTCAGGAAGAAACTCAAGATCACATCCGGAGTCAGGACGCTGGCCGACCAGAATGAACTCCGCAGGTACAATGCGAACGCTTCTCCGTCGTCCACACATCCGACGGGCGCGACCGTAGACATCTCGTGGAAGAGAATGCATCGGCAGCAGCTCGCATGGATGGTGGCCCAGATGCTCGCCTTGGAGCGTGCGGGCAAGGTCGAAGCGACCTTGGAACACTACCAGGCGTGCCTCCACGTTCTGGTGCGCAAGCAGTATTCCTGTTCACCCCGCGCATCGTCCCGGCCGCCCCACGCCCGCCACAGCACGGCCAACCAGCCGGGCTGAAGCCGGGCTCCCGGCCAAGCGCGGCGCGCCGGCGCCGGCCCGCTACCGGATGTTCCAGTTGTAACTGGCGAGCACGCTGCCGTCGTCTCCCACCAGCAGCAGCGCCGCGCGGCCTGGCTCGAGGCGGCCCGAGAATTCCTTCCCGCTGCTGCGGTCGCGGAAGCTGACTTCCCGCTGGCTGGACTCCGAAGCCAGCACATACAGCGTCGCGTGCGGGAACCGCGTGGGGCAGATCAAAATGCCGGGATCCTGGAGGCTGGTCGAGTATGCCGGAGCGACGCCCGCGGTCTTCAGGGCGTAGCGGTAGACGTCGCCCACAGCCTCCAGGTTGTCGTTCAGTTCGAGCGGCAGCGGCGAGTAGAGAACGCGGCCCTTGCCAAGCGGTTGCTCGGTCCACGAACTGCCGTCGGCGAGCACCGCGCGATCGAGGAACGTGGTCTTGTCGCCGCCGTATGTGAGCCTCGCCTCTCCTTCCGGCCACTTCAAGAAGTTCTCGCGAACCGTCAGAAACCCCGGCTCCGAGGCCAGCCCTATCTGGCCGAAGCGGCCCGAGACCAGCAGTGTCGCGCCGCCCTCCACCTTTTTGCGAATCGCCTCCCAGGCCGCTCGGTTCAGAGCCGAGGGCGACGGCAGAATAATCAGCTTGGGATCTCCCAGCAGCTCGATCTGGTACTCGCCCACGGCGTATGCCTCGCCCCGCGCATAGTTGTAGAGCGCGCGGACCGCCGTCTGCTGCGCTTCGAGCGCGTATTTGTTCAGCACCGAGAGCTGGAGCGACTGCGGAAGAACCAGGGCAACCTGCGGCGGGACGAATCCGGTAGCCCAGGGCGCCGCCTGCCCGGCGAACCGTCCCATATCGCGCATCATGGCTTGCCAGGTCTTGGCCGATCCGTCCGCCCGCTCCATGCCGAAATCGAGCGACCGCGACCAGTCCCATTGCAGGAAGCCGCTCGATGCCGCCGCGAAGCCGAGGGCCCATTTCCTTTCGAGCAGCGGATAGGCGGTGAACTCGTCGTAGCGCCACTCTCCGCCGGGCGCATTGACCGGCTGGTACCCGGTCTCTCCGATGATGTTGGGGAGGCCCGGGCGCTTGGCCGCGAGCGACCCCCACAGCAGCGCGTCGTCCCGCCAGTAGGTGTGGTTCGTCGTGAAGGCGACGCCGCCCGCGCCGTAGAACTGGTTCAGCACGCGCTCCGAGACGCCGCCCTCATCCTGGCCCACGTTCACGAGCTGCGTGCTTCCCGTGCCGCGGATCGCCGCGACCATGGAGTGAACCCATCCGGTGAACGATTCCTGCGCGAACAGGTTGTAGTCGAGCGCGCGAAGCTCGCGGGCATTGCCCTCGCGGCTGAAGGAGAGGTCCTGCTCGTCGGGAAGCGGCACACTGTCGAAGCCGCCCAGTTCCTCGGGCGGAACGGACCAGGCCACGGCCAACTCCGCGACGCTGGCGTAGTGCGCTCGCAGCCACCGATGCCACGCCTCCGTCTCCACCGCGTCGCCATTAGGCGTGTTGCCTTTCCAGGGGCGCCTGGGGTTCGAGAAACTCGGCTCGTTGATGAGGTCCCAGCACAGCCAGGGAACGTCCTTGAAGCGATTCACGACGGAGAGCGCGTAGTCCTGCTCGGAGCGTACGGAGACGGGATCCAGGTAGGGATTCGGTCCGGGTGGCGGGGGCGTATAGGGAATGTAGGGGTGGGGAAAGAAGGCGAAGAAGGTGAAGTTCACGACGATGTTATGGCGGCGCGCGCAAAGAAGGTAGGCTTCGAGGTTGCGCAGGAACCGCTCGCTGGCGGCGCCGGTCGCCTCCTCGACGAACTTGAGCTCGGGCATCCACACGCCGGTGCGGACGAAGTTCACGCCGTGGCGCTCCATTTCGGCGAAGTCGGTCTCCCAGGTCCATGCGTTGCGCGGCCAGGAGAAATCCCAGCCGTCGTCGGCGGTGTTGAAATAGTTCGTGCCCACCGGGAAAAAGGGCTGGCCGTCGCGAGTCAGAAAGTCTCCCCGGACGCCGAGCGCCGGGCCCGATTTGAGCAGCTTCTCGTCCTCCACCCAGAAGGCGTTCTGGTAGAATTCGCGCGCCTGGCCGCCTTCTTCATACACGCCCCGCAGCGTGTAGAAACCGGGGGGCAGCGTTTTTCTGAATGCCACCTGCGCGTCTACCTTGGTATCGGAGCAGGCGACGCGCTCGCTCTCGATCACAGTGGTTCCCGAGAGCAGCTCGACCGTGGCCGCGCCGGCCCCGGCGAGCCCGAGGCGTTGCCGGCGGGCGCTCCGCAGATGCACGCCGACCAGCGGCGTCTCCCCCGGTTTCAGCGTCGAAAACAGCGTGTCCAGCCAGAACGCGGTTGCGCCCTGCCGGGCATAGTTGGCCGCTGCGCGAATCAGGGCGATGCCGCCTGGCGACTCCCAGTAGCCAGGCTCCGGCTCGAAACCCAGCATGACGATGCGGGCGCCCAGCATGGAGTCCTGCTGCCACGCGCGGGCGTGATCCCTAACCACCACCGGAGCCGCAACCCTGATGCCATCCGGGTTCACCAGGTACCCGAGCCCGTCGAGCCCTCCCTGAACGGCAAAGAGCCGCCGCGCGCGAACCTCGGGCGCCCCCAGGAACGTATAGCCGGACTTCCAGGCGAACTTCGTCCCCTCCTGCGCGGGCACCTCGTAGGTGTGGGGAAAGTCGAGCTCGCGGGAGTACGTATCCTGGGGCGGGAGCGCGACGAACTTGCCGCCCTCCGCGCGCACCGGTACGCGAAACGGCTGGCCTCCCAGGATCAGCAGATTCCCGCCGGCGCGAAGATAGTCGCGAATGGCGCTCCAGGCCTCCGCCGGAAACGCGGAACCGTAAGGCAGCACCAGGAGGTCCGCTCCCGACCGTGCCAGCGGCGCCGCGGGATCGCGCAGCCCGGCGATGCCCATGAAGACCGGGGCGTCGATCGCCTCGGCGAGTGCCTCGCGGCTCACGGGCTGGCTGGCGGCCGTCGGGAAACCGTCCTGCCAGAAGACGACGACCTTGGCATCGACCGCACAGACGCCGGCTAGAGCCACGAGAAGAGCTGTCATCAAGCTGCGCATGAGACCCCCTAGACCTCGCAGTGTACCAAGTCCCGCGGATCGGACCCCTCGAGATTCCGCCCCCGCAGCCAACGGCGCCGGGACAACGATGTATCATTAAAAGTTGCTGCGCCGGAGGTGACAATGAAAGGGATCGTTCTGGCCGGCGGGACGGGCAGCCGCCTGCTCCCGCTCACCAAGATCACGAACAAGCATCTGCTGCCGATCTATGACCGGCCGATGGTGTACTATCCCATCCAGACGCTGGTGAACGCGGGTCTGCGGGATATCATGATCGTGACGGGGGGCCGGAACGCGGGGGACTTTCTCCGCCTGCTTGGCAACGGCAAGCATTTCGGGCTGGTGCACCTGAACTACGCCTACCAGGAAGGCGAGGGCGGCATCGCCGAGGCTCTGGCGCTGGCCGAGCACTTCGCCGACGGCGAACCGATCTGCGTGATTTTGGGCGACAACATTATCGAGGGCTCGATCCGCGGGGCGGTGGACGCTTTCGGGAAGCAGCCGGCGGGCGCGCGCATTCTGCTGAAGCAGGTGTCGGACGCCGGACGGTTCGGCGTGGCCGAAATCCGCGACAACCGCATCGTCGGGATCGAAGAGAAACCGAAGCACCCGAAATCGGACTACGCCGTGACCGGCATCTACATGTACGACCCCTCGGTGTTCCAGAAGATCCGGACGCTGGTTCCCTCCGGCCGGGGAGAGCTCGAAATCACCGACGTCAACAACGCGTACATTGAGGAACGGGCGCTGGAGTTCTCGTTCCTGGACGGCTGGTGGACGGACGCCGGCACCTTCGACTCGCTGCTGCGGGCCGGGAACCTGGTGGCGGAGACGCGCCGTCCGGCGGAGGCGCTGGCGATGGCCGAGGGTCCGGACCAATGACCGCCGCGATCGCCAGTGCGAACGGGATCGATCTGGTCCGTCCCAAGTGCGAAAAAGGAATCGGCGCCGTGATACGAAAGCCGGAATCGCCGGACCTGATCTCGGGCGTTCGCGTCGTGTTTTACGATCTCTGGCCGGACGACCGCGGCTATTTCCTCGAAGTGCTGCGCATGGGCCAGGGCTTGGTCCAGGGGTTCCCCGCCGCCGGGACGCAGGTCTCGGCCGCGCTGAGCTATCCGGGCGCGATCAAGGCCTTTCACTACCACCTGCGCCAGACCGACGTTTGGACCCCGGCTCTGGGCATGTTCCAGGTGGTCCTGGCGGACCTCAGAATCGGGTCGGCCACCTTCGGCGTGCGGAACACGCTGTACACCGGCGCGCTGAAACCGTGGCAGATTCTGATCCCCCCGGGTGTGGCGCACGGGTACAAGATCATCGGGACCGATCCGGCGATGCTGGTGTACGCGACGGACCGCTTTTACGATCCGGCCGACGAGGGCCGGCTGCCGTTCGACGACCAGTCGATCAACTACGACTGGGAGACGCAACACAAGTGACGGCGGGCGGAATCCGTTTCGGGGCCTGCGCGTCTCTCGGATGGCGCGCGGCGTTGGGGGTGGAGGAGAGATGAGACTGCTGGTTACCGGCGGCGCGGGGTTCATCGGATCGGCGTTCGTCCGCTTGATGCTTTCGGAGGATCGCGTTGGCTCCCTGGTCAATCTGGACAAGCTCACCTACGCCGGGAACCTCGAGAACCTGGAGCCGGTGGCGGCCGATCCGCGGTATCGCTTCGTGCACGGCGACATTTGCGACGCGGCGCTGGTGAACTCCCTGCTGGACGAGTTCCCGGCCGACGCCATCGTCCACTTCGCCGCCGAATCCCACGTGGACCGCAGCATCCTGGCGCCGCAGCCGGTCTTCGAGACCAATCTGCGGGGCACGTTCACGTTGCTCGAAGCCGCGCGCGCTCACAACACCGGGCGTTTCCTGCACGTCTCGACCGACGAGGTCTATGGCAGCCTGGCCGAGCCGGCGGTGGCGGACGAGACCTTTCCGTTGCAGCCCAGCAGCCCGTACTCGGCGTCGAAGGCGGGCTCGGACCTGCTGGCACTTTCCTACTTCACCACCTATCGGCTGCCCGTGCTGGTGACCAGGGCGTCGAACAACTACGGCCCCTATCAGTTCCCCGAGAAGCTGATCCCACTCATGATTCTCAACGCTCTCGACGGCCGCCGGCTTCCGGTCTACGGCGACGGAATGCAGGTTCGGGATTGGCTGTTCGTCGAAGACCACTGCCGCGCTTTGGCCGCGCTGCTCGAACACGGCCGCGCGGGTGAGATCTACAACATCGGGGGCAACCGGTCGCTGCCGAATATCGAGGTAGTGAAGAAGATCCTGCGGGCGGCCGGGAAGGGCGAGAGCCTGATCGAATCCGTCCGCGACCGGCCGGGACATGACCGGCGCTACGCCCTGGCCAGCGAAAAGACGACGCGCGAAACGGGCTGGCAGCCGCGGGTGGGTTTCGAAGAGGGCTTGAGCTACACGGTCGCCTGGTACCGCGACCAGCCGGGCTGGGTGGAGCGCGTCCGGTCCGGCGAGTACCAGAGCTATTACGACCGCAACTATCGCGACCGGGAGTTGGAACTGGACCGGCTCGGGAAGAGCTAGCGTGCGTATCCGAAATGGCTTGACCGGTCCGCGGGCTGAAGTCCGCGGCTGCACGCCGAAGCGTGCGCCACGGTCCATGGCGCACCCATGAGGGTGGCGCTCGATGGCACGCCCCTCACGCTATCGAGCGGCGGCTTGCGCCGCTGCACCGCCGAGCTGAGCCTGGCGCTGGCGGCGGAGTTTCCCGACGACGCATTCGTGCTGGCCTCGGACCGGACGTTCCCCATGCCGCAACCGCCGCTTCCGAACCTGGCGGCGTCGCCGGGACCGCGCAACGCGATCGAGCGGAGGTGGTGGAGCTGGGGCCTCAACCGCGCGCTGGCGCGGGAGAGGATCGATGTCTATCACGGCACCAACTTCGAAGTGCCTTACCTGCCGCTGCGGCCGAGCGTGATGACGCTGCACGACCTCTCCCCCTGGAGGGGATACCCCTGCTCGCGGCGCGTGCGCACCCGGACGCCGCTTCTGCTGCGCCTGGGGATCGCGACGATGGTGATCGTGCCGAGCGAGGCGGTGCGGAGCGAAGCGATTTCCCGTTTCCGGCTCCGGCCGGAGCGCGTGGTTGCGGTTCCCGAGGCAGCCGCGGCCGCGTTCCAGCCCGTCGAGAGTCGTCCCGCCAGCCCCTATTTCCTGTATGTGGGGGGGGGCGGGCCGCGCAAGAACGCCGGTACGATCCTCGAAGCGTGGCGCGAGGCGCGGAAGCGGCACGCCGTGGAACTGGTTCTGGTGGGGGATTTTCCCGCCGTTCCCGACGTTCGAGTCCTGCCGTTGGTGGACGATGCCCGGCTCCGCGAGCTGTATTCGGGCGCGTTGGCTGTCCTGGTCCCGTCCCTCTACGAGGGTTTCGGCCTGCCGGCGATCGAAGCGATGCAGTGCGGCGCGGCCGTGTTCGCCTCGCGGGATCCGGCCCTCGCGGAGGTTTGCGGCGAAGCGGCCCTGCGGATTGACGCGCGCGACACCGTGGCCTGGGCCGAAGCCCTGGCAGCGGCGTTCGAGCGCCCGGAATGGCTGGGGGAACTGCGCGCCCGCTCGCTCGCCCGAGCGCGTTGTTTCTCCTGGCGGGCGACGGCGCGCCGGACCGGGGAGGTCTACCGGGAAGCGAGGCGCCGGTTTGTCGCCTGACCGTTCCGCACTCGTTCTCAGCCCCGAGACTCCCTATCCGATGGGAGGAGGCGGCGCCATCCGCACGGCCTCGATCCTCGAGTATCTGGGGCCGCGCTATGCGCTCGACGTGATCGCCTTCCGCGAGCCGGGCGCCCCAGACCCGCGCCGCGCGTTTCCGCCGGGCCTGGCGCGCGCGATTCACGCCATCGATCTCCCTTACCACGCGAAGACCACGGCGGCACGCGCGGCCCGCAACCTCGCGCGCCTGGCGTTCGGGCGCCCTCCGCTGAACGACCGGTTTCGGGGATTCGCGGGCGAGGTGTCGCGCTGTCTCGATGGGCGGCGGTACGATGTCGCCTTCATCGAACACTTCTGGTGCGCGCCCTACTTCGAGCAGGTGGCGCCGCACGCCTCGCGCACCATTCTGGACCTGCACAACGTGGAATCCGCGCTTTACGCCAGTCTCGCGGGTTTTGAGATTTGGCCGGGATCCCTGGCGCTTGGCCGCTTTTCGCGGGCCGCCCGCCGGCTCGAACAGCGCTGGATTCCGCGCTTTTCAGCCGTTCTGACGGCCTCCGAAGAGGACCGCGCGCGCGTGCGGCGGATGGCGCCGGAGGCGGCGATCCACGTCTATCCGAACGCCCTTCCCGAGACGCCCCAGCCACGGGCGGGCGAGGAGAACGCGATCGTCTTCTCCGGGAACTTCGACTATCCACCCAACGTCTCCGGAGTGCGCTTTTTCCGCTCCGAGGTGTGGCCGCGGTTGCGGGAACAATGGCCGGATCTCAAGTGGCGCCTGGTAGGCCGGAACCCGCAGGGCGTGGCCAGGCACGTCCGGGGCGATGCCCGCATTGAAGTGATCGGGCCGCCGGAGGATGCCATTGCGGAGATCGCGAAGGCGCGCGTCGTGGTCGTTCCGCTGCTCGCCGGCAGCGGCACGCGGATCAAGATCCTGGAGGCCTGGGCAGCCGGGCGCGCCGCGGTTTCGACAACGATAGGCGCCGAGGGATTGCGCGCCAGGGACGGCCAGCACCTGCTGCTGCGCGACACGCCCGACTCGTTTGCCGCGGCCGTCTCCGGCCTGCTCGCGTCGCCCGAAGAGCGGTTGCGGCTGGGCGCGGCCGGCCGGGCGCTTTGGGAGCGGGAGTTCACCTGGCCCCGCGCCTGGGAAGTTCTCAGCCAGTGCGGACTGTAACGCCCTGGCGCAGGCCGTGGCGCAGGCGGTTCCGCCTGCG
>Ga0182021_10001144_pt1 | contig 30110 bp, 29 predicted proteins | sample 612E3MmetaG_FD_120493 | JGI IMG/M metagenome (GOLD analysis project Ga0182021, IMG submission 120493) | Permafrost microbial communities from Stordalen Mire, Sweden - 612E3M metaG (Illumina Assembly) | ecosystem: Environmental > Terrestrial > Soil > Wetlands > Permafrost | place: Sweden... | reverse complement strand
GGCCAGATACTGGTTGAATACGGTCCACGATCAACCATTGGTCTGATAAATATCACTGCAACAACCCTGGGGAACACCACGGTTAGTTTAAGCCAGACAGTGGAATTCATCAATACCGGGGCGGAAATCGTTGCGCTTACGGGAAACCCTTCTACCCTGGCAAGTCGTGATGTCCCCCCTTCCAACCAGTCTTCAGATATTATTGCAACAGTTGCGGATCACGCGGGAAATGCGGTTCAAGGTGAACTCGTAACCTTCGCACTCGCGAATATTTCCTACGATGCACCATATAATGTGACAGCAAACCCGTCCTTGTTAACAGCGAGCGCCATTACCGATATTTACGGAAATGCCAAGGTAAAATTTTTTCCCGGTAACTTCACAACTCTGGGAAACCCCGGTTACAACGCAACAGCAACAGGACATTGTAATGTGATCGCATCCTGGAATGGAACCTTAAAGATTGTTCCCATCACCTGGAAAAATTATCCTTACATAAGTATAACCACCAGTGTGAGTCCTTATACCGTCGGGATAAACCAGACTATTAATGTTTCAATAGGATTGAAAGGAGATGGGTGGGCTCTCGGTCCACGACCTGCTGATGTTGTTATCGTCACCAATCTTGCAGGTGGTGTGGGAGGAGCCGCAAGACTGACTCAGACAAAACTGGGAGAAAAGGGGTTTGTAGATAGTGCTACCTCCAACGTCTTCATATCACTGATTTCAATCGGAAATAACCCAACATACCCATCAGGTCAGTCAGGAAACGGCGGTTCCGGACCATTTGCCTCTGCCAACGCCCTCGCCCTGTGGAACCAGCAGAAAATTGACGGGCTGCCACACTTCCAGCCGTATGAAGGAGCACCTATGGACAAATGCCTGTGGGATCCTGCTTTATGGAATAGCCCTTCCAGGTCGATGCCTAACGCAACCATCTGCTCTGCAAATACGTACAATTATTTTAATCCCAGTTCAGATGCCAAACTCGAGATGGATTTCATTGAAGCGAGTTCTGACTCAAACAAAAATCTGCTCAAGAACACAATCCAGAATTTCAATGATTTTGGTGGAACAAATTATGCGGCCGGGATCAATATGGCCCTCAATCAGTTTGATAAGGTGAAAGATAACGGGCATGTAAAAGCGCTGATTATTATGGGGGATGGTATTACCATGGTTGCCCCTACAGCACCGGGTGCAACAGATTCCTACTGGCCTTCAGACTGGTATCCCCGCGCAAGTCTCGGGTGCTTTGACGAGAGTGACTCGGCAAAAATTGCCACCTGGAAGGCAGCAAACCTCGCAAAATCTGAGGGGATTATGGTATTTGTCCTCGGATATCCCACAAAAGGCAGTGATAATATTGACCGGATTGACAACGGGACGATCAATGGAATGGTATCCCCGGGTCTTTACTACTTCGTTCCCGACGCAAACGATATGCGCCATTATTTCGATGTCATTTACGGAGAGATCAGGGAAGAAGCAGGTGTGAATACCATGATGAATGTGGATTTCAATTCGATTAATGTTACCGGCAATTCGACACCTGGTAGTGCGGTATACGATTATATATATAATCCAACCTCTTCGACAAAGATAGGGTACCAGGATGGACACACCAATGTCACCAACCAGTCAGCTGACTGGGCTGCTGATAATAAACTGGACTTCAATATCGGGACCATAAAAATCAATCAGCAGTGGAATGCGACATTCCAGCTGAAAGTGAAAAAAAGTGGTATCATCGAAGTATTCGGCAGGAACTCAACAGTATCCTTCAATGGATTAACAGATACCCTGAATCTTCCTCAGATATTCATCACGGTAATACCCGACCTTAATATAACTGAGATCGGGGTAAAAAGAATTACCGTCGATAATCTCGCGGTTACCGAGCCCGGAGAGATCACGTCTTTCCTGCCGGTAAAGTGGAATACTTCTTATACGGGTAATAAAACTCTCTTTGAACAGGTCTATTATTCTATTAACAATGGGCCCTGGGTGCAATTCGACACAAAAACATACACGTATCCCTATCCGCCGCAAATGGCCATCAACACGCAGTATACGGATTATGCGCAACTTGATGTGAAAAAACTCCCTCCGGGGGGTTATAAGATCAAGGTTTATGCAACGTCTTCCGATGCGCCGGATGCGGCGGCTGAAACTGGTCCCAAGAGCGTTGGTGGAACTGGTAAAGTATTTATCAAACTTGAAGCTCCCCCGTTTGACTTTTCCAACCAAAAATCGGAGCGGGGATTCCTGCCTCAGTTCTTAGCACAAAAAACACAGGATCCATTTGGAATACTCCAGAACTGGGGAGTGTGAAGACATCAATAATTTTATTGACAGGTTAATAGTTTGCTGAGTGACTGAACAGACTCATATTGGTTTTCTATCTGGAAAATCTTCACATTTGCACTGAACTATTTTATTCCGCCTGTTGCGTCTCTTAACAGTAACATCAAATCGATCTATTGAATCAATTTCAGGATGTTCCCATGAAAAAAATGAAAGAAGTTCCCCTGCATGACAGGCCGAGAGAGAAAATTGCCCGCAGAGGTGCATCAGTCCTCTCTGAAAATGAATTAATTGAGGCAATTATCGGAAGAGGGACTAAGACTAAAGATGTGCGTGAAATTTCAAAGGAGATTGTACAGACCATACACCAGCACAGGAACAATTTGCGATACGAGGATTTCCAGGGAATAGAAGGGATAGGTCCGACGAAAGCATCCCAGATCATGGCTTGCTTCGAACTGGGTAAACGGTATTTTAATACCGGTACAGGAAGTAAAGTCACAAGCCCGGAAGATATCCTTCCGCTGGTTGCTTACCTTAAAGAGAAAAAGCAGGAATATTTTATATGCGTCTCATTGAATGGTGCAGGAGAGGTCCTCAGCAACAGGGTTATCACCGTTGGCCTGCTCAATCACAGCCTCGTCCATCCCCGGGAAGTTTTTGCAGAAGCCATTGCCGAACGTGCAGCATCCATCATCTGCATCCACAATCACCCATCAGGTTCCCTCGAACCAAGCAGCCAGGATATTGCAATCACATCCCAGCTAAAGGATGCCGGAACGCTGATCGGTATCCAGTTAATCGATCATCTTATAATTTCTAAAAACGGGTATTTCAGCATGCGCGAAAAAGGGTTACTCTGACGAGATAGTCCCAAAATTCAATTCTGTATAAAAAAGGTTTATCTTTTGAGCCTTGATGCAACCTCAATTTGCCATCCATCAATCCCCGCTTGAAAACTCGTTTTCCTCTCGTTTTCAACGCATTGGTTTAAGAATACTCATCAATTTATACACGAATTCATCAAAGTTATATATCATCGCGTAAAGAGACTGAATTATAAGGATTTACAGATGCACTGGTTTGATATAAAACAAATGAATCAGCTTTTTTTTTATCGGTGTATTTTAATTCTTTTTCTTGTTCAGATAGTCGGATTCTCCTTGGTCGTGGTTCATCCAGTTAATGCAGCAACTGGTTCTCCTCCGGATTCAGGTCCACAAATAGGATGGATACAGTCATTTGAACTAGTTGGAGTGGGGGGGGTTCATTCCATCGCCGCCACTGGTGACGGGGGAACGGTTGTAACCGGCTATGTCGCCTCCACTATGGGGCTGCCAGGTCTTCTTGTCATGAAAACTGATAACACGGGTAAAAAAATCTGGGATTACACAGACGCTGGAAATTTTTATGAAGGATATTCTGTTATTGAAACACCTGACAAAGGTATTGTGCTGGTCGGAAGTTCCAGTAATCCGGTTGCCCATGGGATCCTGCTTCTGAAACTCGATCCATCCGGAAATGAGAAATGGATAAAGGTATTACAAAACGGTGATGAGTGCCGTGTGAATTCAGTTAATGCAACACGTGACGGGGGCTTTATTATCGCTGGTTCAGTTTACCGGAATGATACTTCTCCATCAACACTCTGGGATGGATGCATCATCAAAACCAATGCAGACGGAATTGAGCAATGGACCCGCTTTTTTAACGGTGAAAGAAATGATTCTGCAAATTCTGTCAGGCAGACTGAAGATGGCGGGTATATTATCGCAGGTACTACCGGGAGTACAGGTTATGGAGGAGTTAACGCCTACCTGCTTAAGATGAACGGATTTGGCGATGAGGAATGGTTCACCAGTTACGGAAACGGGCTCGAAAATGACAAAATGTCAGTAATTCAGACCGCTGACGGAGGATATGCATTCACAGGGATAAACATCTCCGGGGGGACAAATGATTATGGAAAGGATCTTTTCCTGATACGGACTAACGACCTCGGAAAAGAGCAATGGGAAAAAACCGTATATAGAGCAGGAAAAAACATAGGTCATCTTCTCATTCGGACCTCCGGGGGAATCGCTCTTATTACGGGTTCATCGCCGGGATCTGAACCTGAAAAAAACGGCAATGTCACAGTAATCGAACTGGATTCAGACGGGAAAGAGATACGGAATCAAACCATAAATCTCGGGCAGTCAATCGAAGTTCAGGATATTGCATTCGTTCCTGATGAAGGCTTGTTCGTTACAGGAATATTAACAGACCCGGTAACCTTACAAAAAAGGATCGCAATTGCCAAAATAATTTATAACCCCTCACAGATCGAGGCCTTCCAAAAAAACCAGTTCAATCTTACCGTAATCGCACGGGATGCCAACAGCGGGAAAATTATCGGTGGTGCTCTTACCTATCTTGACGGGGGTTCGGTAGGGAGTACATCAGAACAGGATGGAAAGCTGATCCTCCAGGGCGTCGTGAGAGGATCCCATTCAGTAAGGGTCGCAAAAGCGGGGTTTCAGGAACATACCAGATCCGTAGACTTATCAGAAAACCTTCAGGTTTCTGTCTCTCTCAACCATTCAAGGGTAATTCCTTTGCAGATTCATGGGTCAACTGAGGAAAAAATTGATATCATTTTTGTAGCTTCAAATACTTCTTACGACTGTAATGCGAAATCCAAAATTACGGATGAGGCGTACTCCCATGATAAACAAAAATACATCGATGACGTAAACAACAAAATTAATAATACTTATTCAGATCTGGGTACCGTAACTTCCCCCTTCGTGGGATTACCTGATGACTACCGGCAGCGGTTTAATTTTTATTATTATTGGGATGAAGAAAACTTCGGTGATGCTTTTGAAGGTTGTGCAGGAAAGCTCCCCGATACATTCTGGGATAATGCACCATTCGCTGATGTTGCTGTGATTCTATACCCTACGTACAAAGGGCTCTATACCGGAAGCCCATGTGAGCCAATTGGTTGTGCGAACGGTCTAGGGGCGGGATCGGGTTCGTGGATGAAAGCACCGGCAGATTCTTCTATGATTTTTCTCCATGAAAGCGGGCATGTAGTATTTGGCTTGATTGACACCTATTGCGGGGAGACCTATTATGAGGAAAACTCTCCATTCCCGAATGTCTGGGATTCAGCAGACGCATGCATAAAAAATGCTGAAGATCAGCATTGGGACAGTTCCAATTGCAGACAGATTTTAAAACCTGCCAGCAGCCGATCGAAAGACATCTGTGTTAAAAATTTCTGGAAAGTGGATGCCGATCCTGACATAATGGGCGGCGGAGCATATTCGGGAAGTTTCGGTAACGCCTCAACTTCCCGAATCCGTTATATTCTCGATACAATTAACAGGGGCGGAAAATGAGGCGTTTTTTTATCGTAGGCCTGATCTTTCTGGTGGTCTTGCAGGGTACCGGGGTAGCCAGAGGTGCTGATCCAACCGATTATTCCAAAATTATTATCATGAACCTTTCCGTAGAGGGAAACAGTATCACAGAAAAGTCGGTTGAGATGCGCTATGGCCATCCCCCGAATCTCGAATTACGATCCGGGGACTTTCAAGGGATATTAAAATCATCGGATGGTTCTACTATCCGGGAATTTAATGTCTGGGACCCCCGGAATCAGTTGGGAGATGTCCTTGAAAATGACAGTAATACTACCAGTTTTTTATCCGGATTTCTTGAACATTCGGATAATGCTGATCTTACCCTGATCCTACCTTATTACGAAAAACAGATGACCTTTGAGCTTATTGACAAAAAAAGTGGCCTCTTGTTAAAAAGTGTAAATATGTCTGCGGCAATTACAAAATTTCAGACAACCTATCCAAAGGATCCGGGAGGTATACCTATTCCCCAATTTCAATTTGAAGGCTCGACCGTTTATTTGATCATCGGGGTTGTGCTCTCTCTGCTTCTCATAGCCATGATCCTGACCATGATCAGAAAAAAATAATTGGATCAATCAATCTTTCAAAAATAAAACCAATTTTTTTAAAATCGGGGGAACAGGGAACAGGTTATATCAGGAGCTTAGGGATTTTCCCAATTCATATCCTTTTTTATATGCTGTTTCGAGAAGATCCGGCTGGGTCCGGATATCCCGAATGCGGTCCATATCATTGATAAGGAGTTCATCCGAATACCGGCAATCGATGATATCCAAAAAGGCATTTATTGTCAACTTCGCGCCGATAAACACTTCCGGAACATTCATACCGGATATACAGATGAAAAGTCCCCTACGGTTTTTTTTCTTCTCTTCCGTTATAAGAGATTTTTTCCGCATGTATTTTGCCATGAAAAAGACCTGGAAGCGATCGATAAAGGATTTGAGTTTTCCCGGTATCCCCATGGTCATGACCGGAGTTGCGATAATGAGGCCATCTGTTTCCCTGATTTTCTGGTACATCGCCTGCATGTCATCATCTATCCCGCAGGTTTCGTGTTCCCGGCAAAACATCATCTCCTGACAGGCCTGGAAATCGAGATTGACAACAACAATTTTCTCAACATCACATCCCGCGTCTTCAGCCCCTTTGAGTGCCCGCTCGAACAGCTGAGCTGTGTTTCCTTCAGTCAGGGGACTCCCGAGTATTCCAATGATTTTTTTTCCCATATTACACAAGAGGAGAAAAAATGCCTTATACTTATGCACGGAAGGCTTCTTGTTCCGTTAAGGACGACCTCGAAAAAAGAGCAAATGACACGAACACAACTCATATATATCTTTGACGTGCATGAAAGTTTTGGTGAATCGTTTGACCGAACAGAAGATGTACAATGCGGGACAGAAAGTCGGCCCGGGAAAATATGTATGCATCGATTGCGGGAAGGAACTGACATTGGATAAAAGCGAGCAGGATCTCCGGAAGTGTCCTGCATGTGCCTGTGAAGAATACCAATGTTTTCCGATGACCCATATCCGCCCTGACATTAAAACGCCGGAAGATGCAAAAAATCCTCCAAAACGCGGGAAAAGTAACCTCTAAATTTTATTTTTTTCGGGAAACGTACAGCACGGAGAACTCCTGGGAGTTCCTGCAGAAAAATACGGGCAGGATTTGAGCTCCCGGATTTTATTTGGATTGACAGGAGAATTGCAACATGGTAAATGTATCAAAAGCGGGACAGGTCTTCAAGTGTGAGATTTGTGGCAATGTTGTTACGGTAAAAGAGTCCGGCGGCGGCGAACTTGTCTGCTGTGGGGAACCCATGCAACTGGAGAGTGAATAATTTATGGCAGCTAAGAAAACTTCAGCCAAAAAAATGCCTGCGAAAATAACCGCGGCAAAAAAAGGAACAGATAACGATCTTAATACTCTTGAGAAAAAAATCGGGAAAGTACCGAAATTTTTTCGGGAGTTAACGACAAAAGAACCGGAGATGTTCAATCTCGTTATGAGATTCGAGCAGCATATCTGGGATGATGGAAAATTATCGAGGAAGACAAAAAAACTTATTGCAATCGCAATTGCGGCAGCAATGCGTGATCAGCATGCTGTTCACGCCCAGCTGGCTGGCGCAAAGAACCTGGGGGTCACCAAATCAGAGATCGAAGAGGCACTCCGTGTAACTTTCCTGCTTTCCGGAATGCCAGCATATGTGTATGGTAAGGCTCAGCTCGATGAGATCATGCCTTGAAGATATTCCGAGGTTATAGTCGTGGAAGAAGAAGCCTGTATCACCTTCCCTGTTATTGGGGATCCCGCACCTGATTTTGAAGTCGAGACCACGCATGGGCCGGTCAAGCTCTCAGATCTAAGGGGAAAATGGGTGGTGATGTTCTCTCATCCTGCTGACTTTACTCCTGTCTGCACAACAGAATTTCTGGCGTTTGCGGGCATATATGATGAGCTTAAGTCGCTTAATGTCTACCTGATTGGCCTCTCTGTCGACAGCATTTCGGCACACCTGGCCTGGGTTCATGATATAAAAGAGAAGATGGGAGTGACAATCCCGTTTCCTATTATTGCTGATCTGACCATGAAAGTGGCCAGAAAATACGGGATGATCCATCCCGGGCAATCATCGACAGCAGCAGTCCGCTGTGTCTTCTTTATTGACGATAAGGGAATCATGCGGGCGATGATCTACTACCCGCTCCAGAATGGACGGTTCATGCCAGAAATTATACGCATGGTAAAAGCACTCCAGACTACCGATAAATTTAAGGTTTCTACTCCTGCCAACTGGCAGCCGGGTGATAAGGTTGTTATCCCACCACCCAAAACAGCTGCTGAAATGGAGAAGCGTCTGACTGAAGGCTACGAATGCAAAGACTGGTACCTCTGTTTCAAGAAAATTTAATAATTTAATTCCTGTTTTCCTGAAATAGATCAAAAACCGGCTTTGTAGAAATCATATTTTACTCTTTTTTTCTTCTTCCATATTGTGTGGATTAAACCCATCTCCCCAAAAGGGGTGGCATCACAAGAGGAGATCCCTTCGGACCAATGTATTTTGCAACCTCTTTTCTATCTGAAACTATCTGATTCTATCGCACATCTGAGGTTACCCCAGCGGCTGAAGGGGGAGGCGCTGACGATGCTCCCCGGAATGTGGGAGCTCACTTGTGAGCATTGCTCCAGAACCCAAAAACCAACCTTTTTCAGCATTGCCACCACAAGAAAAGTGCTATGCCTATCAAGGTACTCGCATTTGCCGGAAGTCCACGAAGGCATGGAAATTCTGAACTGCTTCTTGACTGGGTTCTTGCCTCAATGAGTACGGAAAGGGAGGTTTCTATCGAAAAAATTGCCCTGACCGAAGCTGACATCAATCCCTGCCGGGGCTGCAATGCGTGTGAAAAGCTGAATAAATGTATTCAGCATGATGGTATGGATATATATCATGACAAAATAGTCGAAGCTGATTGCATTATCCTTTCCTCGCCAATCTACTGCATGGGTATTGCCTCACAGCCAAAGGCCCTGATCGATCGGGCACAGGTCTTCCGTTCACGGAAATATGTCCTCAGACTTCCGATCGTTCCCCCCGAACGCAAGGGAAAACGACTCGGGGTGTTTCTGGCTACTGCGGGACAGAAATGGAGCTATGTCTTTGATGCCGCTGTTCCTTCAGTCAAGTGTTTTTTCCACGTTATCGATATCAAAGATGCCGACATTTCCTACCTGATGATCAACGGCGTTGATGAAAAAGGCGCAATCGAGAATCACCCTTCTGCAAAAACCGGTGCAGAAAATCTGGGAAAAACAGTTATTTCAGAAATAAAAACGCGTCTCGCCTCGTGAGGTTTTCATGGAAATAAAGGTTTTGGGTATATCGGGAAGTCCACACCGGCACGGCAATACTGAAACCCTTCTTGACAGTTTTCTGGAAGGAACTCATGCTTCCGGAGGGACTGTTGAAAAGGTTATTCTCAATACGCTGCAGTATTCCCCCTGCCGGGGTTGCAATGCCTGCCACAAAAGCGGGGATTGTATTGTAAAGGATGATGCAGTTATCCTTTATGAAAAGATACTAGCTTCAGACTGCCTTGCGGTTGCCTCGCCGATCTACACAATGGGAATTACTGCCGAGCTTAAAGGATTTATTGACCGGCAGCAATACCTCTGGGCACGCAAGTTCATTTTAAAAACACTGTACTTTTCTGATGATCATATCAAACGCCATAAGGGGATTTTCATCTCGACCGCTGGCCTTGGCTGGGACAATGTTTTTGATGGAGCCTTCCCCGTTATTACCGCACTGTTCAATACGACAGGATTTGAGTACTACGATAACGTGATTGCAAATGATATGGACAGGTATGGCGGTGTTAAAAAACATCCGGCTGCGCTGAAGGATGCCTTTGAGAAAGGAGGGAAAGTGGTCGGAGTAATAGAAAAATTAAAAACCATCTGACAGGTTTTTGAAATGTAATTTTTAAAAAAATTGGATTTGATCAGAAAAAGGAAAATGATTCCAGAAGCAGCCCGAAAGATGCAATGATTAGCAGGGCGAATATGGGAATATTCCAGGACATGACTTTTCTTCCGTCAAGAATACTGATCGGGAGCATATTGAATGCAGCAATCATTGCATTGATCTGAATACCGAAAATACCAATCTCTGTCAGGATGTTTCCGAAGGAATTCAGGACAGAACCCCCGATAAAAACCAACAGGGCAAAAGGAATGCACAGCAGGAGGTTGGTAACAGGTCCAGCAGCAGAAATCTTGCCATTCTGCTCCCGGGTCAGACCTCTTCCATCAGCTGTGTTGCTATAAATGACGGTCGCTCCCGGGGCAGCAAAGACAAAACCGACAAGGGATGCGAGGGCGACTGCGATGAGCAGCATGGAATTGTCTTTCCTGAACTCCGCCCAGTATCCATATCGTATCGCGGTAAATTTGTGCGCCATTTCATGGAGTATGAACCCGATTCCTACTGTAAGAAGTGCGATCCCAAAATAGAGAAGAGCACCAAGGGGGTCTACGGGTTTTATCGGTCCCAAAATGCCGTTGGGCGCAATTTTTATGATGGCAAATGAAAGTGAAATCGCGAGCCATGCCAGAAAAAGATCTGCTTCTTCGCGCCGGCTTATCCGTTCGAACATAAAAACACCAGATCAGATAGGGTCTTTATATGTTATCTGTTTTAGTGTTGGGATCCCAAAGACTATGTTTATTAAAAATCTCGATCATGTACCTCCTATGTCCATTGAGGCCATACGGGAAGAGATCAATAAAGTGGATGGTCAGATTATCCGGCTTATCGCCCAACGTCAGGATCTTGCAGGACAAATCGCCCAGGCCAAGATCCACGCGAGGTTGCCTGTTCATGATAAACGGAGAAGCGCTAAGGTTATTGAAAGCGTATTTAACCAGGCAGCAGAGAAAAAGATTGATCCCGTTGCGGTCCAGAAAATTTTTGAGATTCTTATTTCAATGAGTGAGGACCGTCAGCGGGGGTTTTACAGAGAGGGAAACCTTCCCTGAATATCTATTTTTGAACAGCGGATGGTTTTTTTTGTTTTCATGGGTTTTACCCCATCCATCCGGACAGGATAATAATCCCGATGGCAATCATCGCCAGTCCTACGATAAGACGAAGTGTCCTGCGATGCCTGATTCTCCATTCGTTCGCACGCTCAGCGTTGATCCCATATGCGACAAGTACCAGAATCAGGACGAGCGGAAGGACAAAGACAAGATTATAAAGGACGAGATAGGGGAGCCCTTCCATCAGGGAATAGTTCCGGCTCATAAGTCCGAGAATGGCAAGATAGATCCCTCCCGTGCATGGCAGTTCGAATATTCCGACAAGAATTCCCAGGGCAAATGCTGCCGGGAGGGAGGCCGTACTGACATACTTCTCAATAAGGTCTTTTTTCGATTCCGGGATTGCGAGGATGAATTCGTCCCTGTTTCTCATCGCATCGATCACATTGATACCACCAAGTATCAGGGCAATCAATGCACCTGCGAGGGAAAGTAGCGCAGAGAATCCCGAAAAATGTACGACGGAAAAAAGCCCCGCTCCCGATAACAGATAGAAAATAAATACCGCAGTGATATACATCCCCCCTGTCATAAGAACGCGACGGCGGCTTTTCACGGAAACGACGGATATCAGAAGGAATATCAGGACCGAGAAGGCACAGGGGTTGATACTGTCAATGAGTGCAGAAGCAACTACCAGCTGTATGGTCGGTTTTGGAGAAGCCGTGGTACAGCCCGTATCCGGAACCGTAACTGTTTCGGGGGTCGTTGAGGTGCAGGACGCGATTCGTTCTTTCTCGGCCAGAATCGTCGCTTCAAAACGGTTTGTAATATCTGCATCGCCTACCATGGCAGCAGTTCCAATAAACAGGGTCGGCACGCCGGGACTGCTGATACCGTACTGTCGGCTCATCACGGCAAAGGTGTCCAGGTTTGACGCATTATGGTACACTTCCAGCATCCGGATATCGAGCTGGGGGTATTTCGCACTGAGAGACGCCAGGAGGGGTTTTACTTTCTCACAGTGGCTGCACCCGTCACCATAAAAATAAAATGCACTGATAGTTGTATTCGGGATTGTATTATTGGAAAAGGCAGCTGCCGGTATTAATTCGGTTCCATCAATTACTGCTTTTTTTTTAATTGCTCAAGAATCACATCTTCGAGGAACGCCGGGATATCCCGGTCCCCGATAAGGGGAGTCGTATTCCCTGAAACAATCACCTCGGGTACGCCACGGTTATTCTCCGGCACACCGAGCTTATCGTTCATTCTGCTCGAAAAATCAGCATTTGTCTGGTTGTGCCATGTCTCAAGCAACTGGAAATTCACGCCGGAATATTTCTCTGATAAATTCCGGATAAACGGCATTACATTATGGCAATGGGGACATTCTTCGCCGTAAAAGAAATAAACAGTAACATTACCCTGAACTGAAGTATTCACCGCAGGCAATGGAACCGGTGTTTGTGGACTCATCGTTGTAATAAAAAAGAGTATACAGGCAACAAGTACCACGACAACGATACCTGCAACGATTTTCAGGGTGTTATCCATTAGTATCTCTGTAGAATTCTTGTTTATAGTTTAATAAAATGCCTGCCCATTCAACAGGGCTGGGTTAGTCATTTTAATGCGATCATCGTTCCTACACCATCGCGGGTGAAGAGTTCGAGAATGAGATTATGTTCAGTATTTCCATTTATGATATGAGCGTACGTAACACCATTTTCCACCGCCTTGATTACGGAACTGACCTTCGGGATCATTCCTTCTCCTATAGCCCCGGATTTTTGCATCATATTCGCTTCAGTTATGGATAGTTTCCGGTATACCGTTGTTCGTCGGGCATCCATTACTCCATCAACATCAGTCATATTGATGAGTTTGTACGCCTTGAGGGCTATCGCTATGTCACCTGCCGCCGTATCCGCATTAATGTTCAGACTGCCCCCGAACCGATCGATAGCAATGGGGGCGATCACCGGGATATAATTTTTTTCAAGCAGGATATTCAGCAGAGCGGGATCGATCCATTCGATCTCTCCTACATGCCCGAGATCAACTTCTTTCTGGATCCCCCCCACTTCAACCCGCTGGAGATCCATTTTCTTCGCGATAATCAGGTTTCCATCACTCCCTGAAAGACCAACCCCGCGTGCACCGCACTTTGCAATCAGCGAAACGATACCTTTGTTGATCTTCCCTACCAGCACCATCTGGGCAATCTCGAGGGTTTCCTCGTCCGTAACCCTTAAGCCCCCGACAAAGACCGACTCCTTGCCCATTGCCTTCATTTTCTCACTGATCTCAGGTCCACCGCCATGGACGAGGACAACCCGGATCCCTACATAGTGCAGGAGCACAGAATCCCGGATTGCATTTTCGAGAACCTGAGGGTCCACCATTGCGTGCCCCCCGAGTTTTATTACAATAGTTTTCCCGTGGAATTGCTGGATATAGGGCAGTGCCTCCATGAGAACATCCTCGCGTTTCATCATGTAGTGTACCTCCCGTTGATCTCAACATAGCGTTCAGTGAGATCACAACCCCAGGCAGTTGCTTCTTCGTTTCCGGCTGCCAGGTCAAGAATGAAAATAACCTTCCTGCCATGCATCGTTTCTTTTGCCTTCTTCAGGTCTGCGATAATTTCGCCCGACCGGACAAGCGGATATTGCCCGGTCCCGTCGCTAATCCATAAAGAGATCGCATTTGGATCAAATTCAACCCCCGAGCGTCCGGCAGCTGCAATGACCCTTCCCCAGTTTGGATCTTCCCCGTAGACTGCGGTCTTTACTAAAGGTGATTCGATGATCGTCCGGGCAACCCTTGCAGCAGCGTCTTCCTTTGGAGCTCCGGTCACCGTAACCTCGATTAATTTTGTTGCCCCTTCACCATCTGCAGCAATCTGCCGGGCAAGCAACCGGCAGCATTCCTCAAGTGCAGGTGAAAACTCAACCGGATTTACTTTTCCGGATTCTCCTGTTGCGGTGCAAAGTGCAATATCGTTTGTACTCATATCCCCGTCAACGACAACACGGTTAAACGTCCGCCTTGTTGCCAGTTTAAGGGCTTCTGACAGCGACTTTGGATCAATTTCAGCATCGGTGTAAATAAACGCAAGCATAGTCCCCATATTCGGAGCGATCATACCACTCCCTTTGGTGATTCCAGCAACATTGAACCCCTCCCTTTCCACGAGTGCGTGTTTGGGATATGTATCGGTCGTCATTATTGCCTCAGCTGCGAGATTTTCGGCTTCCTCTGAACGATTAACCCTTATAGCGATTTGATTGCACTGGCGCTGAATAAGTGGAAGATCCAGGTAACGCCCTATGACGCCGGTACTTGCAACACCGACACAATCCGGTTCAACTCCCAGCGCAGAACCAGCAAACGTCGACATCGAAACAGCATCATTATACCCTCTTTTTCCGGTATAGGCATTGGCACAGCCGCTGTTTGCGATGACTGCTTCCAGTCTTCCTTTTTTTATCTGTTTTCGCATGAATTCTATTGGAGCTGCCTTCACGAGATTTTCTGTAAATACTCCTGCAGCTGTCCCGCCAGCATGAATAAGGGCCAACCCGAACTTTCCTTCTTTCACCCCGTACGCCCTGACACCTTTGACTGCACAAATACTTCGAAACGACATTTAAGGTATCAGCTCCCCCTTGACAGAATAGGATGATCCGACCGCATTAATGATATCCGCTCTGGCAAGGATCCCCACCAGTTTTTTCTTCCTCATTACCGGCAATCGTGAAATTCCTTCCTTGAGCATCAGCGCGGCAGCTTCCTCAATGTCCATTTCTTCAGTCGCAGTAACAACAGGGTGAGTCATCACCTTTTTTGCAGGCATGTCCCCAATGTTGCGAAGTGCATGCTTTGTCTTTTCCCAGTTGATATATTCACGGATGGGGATTTCAATAATCTCAAAAGGGGATGGCAACCAGAGATCATCCGAAATTCTTTCAGATTCGAGGAGGGAGATGAGATCCGCTTCCGTCAGCATACCGACCATTTCTACTCCTTCCATTACCGGAAGTCCGCCGATGTGGTGCTTTCTCATCAGAGCGACTGCTTCACGAAGGGTTGTTTCAGTAGTACACACAATAGGGTTTTTTGTCATTGCATTCTTTACCATCATAGTAGTTCACCTACGGTAGCATCCCTGCTCCAATAAGTCCATCGTGTTCTTCAAGGCCACACATCAGGTTCATATTTTGAATTGCCTGCCCACTTGCTCCTTTTACGAGATTATCGATTGCAGATATTGCAACAACCCGTAAACCTTCGCTTTCTACCATGACATCGCAAAAATTACTCCCCCGGACAGCAGCAAGTGAGGGTTTCTGATACCGGACAAAATATTCTCCCTGGTAGAAATCCTGGTACATTTTTTCAACCTCCTTTTGCTGCATAGGTTCATCAAGAAGGATATGAGCAGTAGTCAGGATGCCCCGGTTAACCGGTACAAGGTGGGGGGTAAAATAGCATTTTGCTGTTGACCCGAGTTGCCCAAGTTCCTGTTTCATCTCGGCAAGATGGCGATGCGCTGTCCACTTGTAGGGCCCGATGTTATCTCCCACGTTTGGATAATGGGTGGTTGCAGAAGGGTTGTCTCCAGCACCACTCACTCCGCTTTTTGAGTCAAAGATTACCGTGTGGGCATATTTTGCCAGGGGGGCAGCTGCAAGTGTTGCCCCGGTCGGAAAACACCCGGGGTTTGAGACAAAATTTGCATTAATGCACTCCTTCCGGTGAAGTTCCGGAATTCCGTAGGGCGCCGCAAAATAATCGGAATGAGTGACTCCATACACCTTCTCATAGATGTCTTTGGGCAGCCGGTAATCGGCGCTGAGATCGATCACCTTTATTCCCCGTGATAGTAGTTTCCCCACATGTGTCATCGCAGCAGTGTGGGGGACCGCGAGAAAAGCAACGTCCGCATCTATGGCTTCTGTATCCGGGTTTTCAAAGGTGAGACTGGTGAATCCCTTGAGATGGGGATGAACCTTATCGACAGGTGTTCCAGAAAGTTTCCGGGAAGTGGCACAGGTGACGGAAGCGGTGGAATGGTGTACGAGGAGGCGTATCAGCTCGCCACCGGCATAACCGGAAGCCCCGATAATCGCAATTTTCATAAAAGAATATCCGATTGTAAAAATTTAATGCTTGTTAGCCCGGTCGGGCCGGATAGTAAAAAATGCAGGAAATCAGATATGCATTTTCCATTAACTTGATTTATGCAGATAAAAAGTGTGTAATCTTTGCCCAAGAAGTTCAATCCTCTGCCTGTCTTCAAGACCTTCCAGCAAATCATCGGGAAGAGCGTCAATACCTTTTGCTGCACCAAGATATGCCCCACAGATTAGACCAATAGTATCAGTATTACCTCCCGTATTCGCTGCAACCGTGAGCAGATCAGACGGTTGGGAATACCGTTTAATGAGGAAAATTGCAAGAGGGAGGGTCTGGAAAACCGACACATCATTTCCAATTTTTAATAGTGCAGTTTCGGTATCCATTCCTTCTTTTTCTAAAACAAGAGCGTTCCTGATTTTTCCACCCAGGACTTCATCCTCGGCCTGAGCTTTCTCTAGTGCTCTTTTAATGGGATCGGAAGTATCGTGAAGGGAAGTGTAGAGGAGAGTCACAAGAGTTGATACTGCGGCATGCGCTGCCGGATGGGTATGAGTAACATTGCAGGCTCGTACAGCCCTTTCACATGCCTCATTCATATCCGGAAATGCCAGAGCAAACGGGATTGCTACAGGAAGGCACCCGGAGGTTGTCGATTTTACTCCTTTCCGGGGAACATTCTCTTTAACCGTATGCTCGCACACTGCTGAAATTGATCCGTCAGGAAAACGAAGTTTTCTCCTCGCATAAAGCTCACACAGCGCGGTAGAATAACGTTCCTCGTTGTATTTTCCGTCAGCGATAAGTGTAGCAACCACAATCATCAGCTGGGTATCATCAGTATACTGACCGGGGTTTAGTCCCTCGTTTGGGTGGCGTTTAAAAGGGCGCCTGTAACCATATTTCATCTTGTTGAGGTTGGGAGATGTACTCTCATTTGGCATACCGAGGGCATCACCGATTGCAGCACCAAGCAGGCACCCTTTGTACTTTTTCAGCATTGATCTTATATTGAAAAATCCGGACAGATAACACTTTTTATGTCACTCATGTTTGGCATTTGACGGAGCGGGCATTTCTGCCGTTTTTTCATGTGATATTCTGTGAGAGTTTGTTATTCTGAATGATTGATGATTCAGGGATTTCAAGTCAGAAATCCTATCACAATTCTTAAATATTATTTTGACATGATTAATAATGTAAAATAGGTGGGAATGTTGACTGAGGATTTTAATGTCAGACTCGTCGAGGACGTGAAATCGTACACACCCGACCCACAGTACAGGAAAAATGCATGGATGGAAGATTACCAGAAAGCGTACGCGGATTTTCTTAAAGACCCGGATGTATTCTGGGAAAAGATGGCAAAAGAGCTTGACTGGATCAGGCAATGGGACGCGGTAAAAGAATGGAATTACCCGTATGCAAAGTGGTTTACTAATGCAAAACTGAACATCTCGGCCAACTGCCTCGACAGGCACGTCAACAACAGTCGCCGTAACAAGGTTGCCTTAATCTGGAAAGGGGAAGAGGGACGTGAGCGTATTTTCACGTACCAGAAGCTCCTTTCACAGGTAGCCCGATTTGCAAATGCGCTTAGGAAAATCGGTGTGAAGAAAGGAGACTGTGTCTGCATCTACATGCCGCTCGTTCCCGAACAGGTAATCGCCATGCTTGCCTGTGCACGAATAGGTGCAGTCCACAATGTTGTCTTCGGCGGGTTCGGTGCTGCAGCACTGAATATGCGTATCCATGATGCAGAGGCAAAAGTTGTCATCACTGCCGACATCTCAATCCGACGCGGAAAAGCTATCCAGCTCAAAGCAATCGTTGACGAGGCAGTCATCAACGCCCCAACGGTGGAACATGTTATTGTACTTCGCCGGAGAGAGCCCCAGCTCGACCTCCACGAGCGTGAACTGGATTTCTATGAAATGATGGAGGGATTATCGGATATATGCCAACCGGAGATCATGGATGCCGAGGACCTGTTCTTCATCCTCTACACCAGCGGTTCCACCGGGAAACCCAAGGGGATTGTCCACACCTGCGGGGGGTATATGGTGGGCACGTATTACACCAGCAAATATATCTTCGACATCAAGGATAACGATATTTACTGGTGCACGGCGGATCCGGGTTGGATTACCGGCCATAGTTACATCATATATGGACCGCTCGCAGTCGGTGCGACAGTCTTCATCTCAGAGCTGACCCCGGATTACCCGGATGCCGGTAGCTACTGGCACCTGATCGAGGAACAGAAGATCACGATCTTCTATACAGCGCCAACTGCGATCCGGATGTTTATGAAGATGGGGGAGGTATGGCCGAACAAGTATAACCTGAGCTCCCTGCGAATCATCGGTTCTGTCGGTGAGCCCCTGAACCCTGAAGCATTCGAATGGTATTACCATGTGATCGGAAAGGAACGCTGCCCTATCCTGGATACCTGGTGGCAGACCGAGACCGGTATGCATATGATAACGACGGTGATAGGAGAGCCAATGCGCCCGGGCTTTGCGGGAAAGCCTATCCCGGGGGTCGAGGCAGACGTCGTGGATAAGAACGGGAAATCCGTCAAACCCGGAACCGGAGGGCTTCTCGTAATTAAATCTCCGTGGCCTGCCATGATGCGGACGGTGTACAAGGACGATGAACGGTACCGCAAATACTGGTATACTATCGACGGGTACTATGCGGTCGGGGATCTTGCGGTGAAGGGTAAGGACGGGTACATTATGATCCTCGGGCGTGCTGATGATATTATCATTGTTGCAGGTCACAATATCGGAACCGCAGAGGTCGAAAGCGCACTGGTCTCTCATCATGCTGTTGCTGAAGCTGCGGTTATAGGGAAGCCTGATGTTGTGAAAGGAAATTCCATCAAGGCATTTGTTATCCTCAGGTTGGGGAACCCGCCGAGTGATAACCTCAAGCAGGATCTCCTCCACCATGTCCGTACAACACTGGGACCGATTGCAATGCCTCATGAAATTGAATTCGTTGAAAAACTGCCAAAAACCCGCAGTGGCAAGATCATGCGTCGTGTACTAAAGGCAAAAGAGATGGGCATCGACCCGGGGGATATCTCAACACTGGAGGAATAACACTCCTCCGGTGTTTTACACTAAAGGAAAATTTGTGCAAGCGAGGATTACAAAGGATTCTGGAAGAGTCGATACTATGACGGATAATTTACGTGAAACGATCATGGGCATGGACGCGGAGAAAGGACGCTGGGGCCTGGTAGGTCTCGGGATGCTCATCAACCTGTGTCTCGGTACGATTTACTCATGGAGCGTATTTGTTACTCCGCTCACCAGTTATTTCACAAAAAACCTTGGCCAGTCCGTCACGGCAAGCGATATCCTGCTGCCGTTCTCGGTATTCCTTGCGTTCTTTGCCTTAACCATGCCGTTCGCCGGAAAATACATTGAGAAGTTCGGGCCAAGAAATGTTACATTCATCGGGGGAATCCTGACGGGCCTTGGCTGGCTCATGGCTTCATTTGCTACATCAGTGCCAATGCTTTACGTGCTCTATGGTGTGATCGGTGGAGTCGGGGTCGGTATCGCGTATGGAGTACCGGTCGCGGTTGCCGCACGCTGGTTTCCCGACCGACGGGGTCTCGCAGTTGGCCTGACACTGCTCGGGTTCGGGTTCTCCGCGTTCTTCACAGCGAATATTGCAGGTTACCTCATCGGATCTTACGGGGTAATGACGACGTTCAGGATCTTTGGGATCGCATTCGTCATCCTGACTGTCCTGCTGGCCCTGCCGTTGAAATTCCCGCGTGCCGGGTGGAAACCTTCAGGATGGACGCCCACGGCACCGGTTGCCGGCCAGATCCCTACCTGTGAGTTCCGACGCGGGGACATGCTTAAGACAACTTCATTCTACGCGCTCTGGGCGTGTTACTTTATCGGGTGTCTCGCCGGCCTTATGGCAGTGGGTATCGCAAAACCATTGGGTTCGGATATCGGGATAGAGGCGGGACTTGCAACAGTCCTTGTCGGCGTCTTTGCGATCTTCAACGGATTCGGGAGACCTGTCTTTGGCGCGCTTACAGACAAACTGACCCCACGAAATACCGCCATGGTATCCTTTGTCCTGATCGCCCTGGTGTCCCTCCTGATGATGGTGATGCCAACAATCCCGGTATATCTCCTCGCATTTGTCGTCCTTTGGGGCTGTCTTGGGGGATGGCTGGCAATCGCTCCGACGGCTACCGGCTGTTATTTCGGGACAGGAGACTATCCCCGGTGTTACGGTGTCCTTTTCCTTGCCTATGGCGCCGGTGCCATTGCGGGGCCCCAGCTCGCGGGATTCATCAAGACAACAACCGGGTCATATCTCGGGGTATTTCCCTATGTGATGGTCCTTGCGGTGATAGGGTTTGTTATCGCGTTTGCGATGCTGAAGCCCCCGAGGGCACCCTGAAAACTAAACCTTCTTCTTTTTAAAAATGGGAGGATTTCGGTTCTCTGGAGAAAACTTGTTTTTCAATGAAGCCAAAACCTTTTTGGCGGAAGGATTGTGCATGTGCCATGGACCGCCCCAGAGCTCTGCGATGTTGCGCTTGACGGGTGCAATACCTGCTAAACCCCGCAAGACCGTTATAAAAATTTTCTGACAATTTTTTCAAATGCACGAATTTCGCTATTTCTGTTATCATTGTTACCATCGCAGTTTAATGGTGCGTGAAATCCGCGGCAGAAGTCGGAGTTGACACTACAGCAGGTCGCCCTATCTCTCCTTTTAAGACTGGTTGATTTTTTTCCGTTGTGCAATTCGGTACCCGGAAATGACCTGCACAGAGTTCCCAAATTCCTGGTCAAGCATGGGATCACCCGAATCGACGTAGAGGACGGGAGTCTCCCTGAGTTTATGAGGCGTCGCTACAACGATAATTTTTTTTATACCTACCCTTCGCACGATACGGTCACTGATCTGCTGGTTTCCCCTGCCAAGAATGAATCCCTGTGCACCAATTGGGCTGAGGATAATCCGGATCTCCTTTTCTCTTCCTGTAAGATCGAGAAGGGTTTTTTCATCCACATCAGATGCTACCAGCACGCCATCTTTTATTGCATCAACACCAAGAAGGGTTTTTTGCACACCAATGCGGTGGGCTATCGCCTCGGTAGTTGTCCCGGCTCCGATGATATAGAGTGTGTCCGGCAGCATTACCTCCTGCATGAATCGTGCGATCTCCTGCTTGGCCCGCTCCTCATCTGGTTCCTCATACACCTGTTTTGCAGCCTGCAATTTACCAGCAATTGCAGGTATCCGGGCGATTCCAAATATCCGGGTTTTCAGTACCCCTGAGCGGTACGCTTCCTCGTCTACATCGAGAATTTCCGAATCCTTGAAATTTTTATTATCTGATTCTGATACAAGTGCAGCAGTAGCTACCGGGTCTATTGCAAAGACTGCGGAGTACATCTTTACACCGGCAGGTATCCCGAGAAGCGGAATGTCCCTTCCCGTAACTTCAAAGATATCACGTGCGGTCCCATCCCCTCCGCAGAACAGGATCAAATCAAGGCTGGCTTCCCTGAACCGGCGGGCTGCAGCCTGTGTATCCCGTGCACTGCTTTGGCCGGAAAAGGTATACAGGATTTCGAACTCCTGAATACCTGCCTCATTGAGGATATCCGCTCCCATCGCACCGGAGCAGGTAATGAAATGCAGATCTTTCTTTTGCGAAAGCAATGTGAGCGTGATTCGTGCCCGTTCCATGGCATGCGGTACTGCCCCCCGTCGCCGGGCTTCTTCCAGGTTCCCATCAGTGCCTTTCAGCCCCACCGATCCGCCCATGCCGGCAACCGGGTTGACAATGAGACCGATCCGTTGCATAAAAGAGATGTTATGAAGGGTTTATTGTATTTTGGGTATCCGGGCAAGTGATTCCTTGATCAGCTCGTCCGGGTATTCGTAATCAACCAGCTGTCCGGAATAATACGCGTCGTAGGCGGTCATATCGAAATTACCGTGGCCGGAACAGTTGAACAGGATTGTCTTTTCTTCTCCTGATTTTTTACATTTGAGTGCTTCGTCGATGGCTGATTTTACTGCGTGAGAGGTTTCAGGCGCAACAATGATCCCTTCAGTCCGGGCAAAGGTCTGGGCTGCATCAAAGACTTCACTCTGGTGGTAAGCTACCGCCCTCATGACCCCGTCATGAACTAGACGGGAAACGATCGGTGAATCCCCGTGATAACGGAGTCCTCCTGCATGCATTGAGGGTGGGACAAAGTCATGCCCGAGTGTGAACATCTTAAGGAGCGGGGTGTACCCGGCTTCATCAGCAAGATCGTACGTGTAAAGCCCCTTAGTCAGTGTTGGACAGGATGCCGGTTCGGCACCGATGATATCCACATCCTTGTGCTTCCCGGTCAGCTTATCCCCGGCAAATGGGAACGAGATGCCAGCGAAATTGGATCCTCCGCCAACGCAACCGATCACTACGTCCGGGTAATCATCAACCATCGCCAGCTGATCGCGGCATTCGAGCCCTATCACCGTCTGGTGCAGGCATACATGGTTCAAGACCGAGCCGAGAGCATAGTTGGTATTACTATGGGATGCTGCATCTTCAACTGCTTCAGAAATTGCCATTCCCAGACTTCCCGGGGTGTCAGGGTCTTTTTCGAGCATTGCCCGGCCGGCATTTGTCTTGGTGCTCGGACTGGGGATGCATTCTGCCCCCCAGACATGCATCATGGATTTTCGGTATGGTTTCTGGGAGTAGCTCGACCGGACCATGTAAACGGTGCACTGGAGATTGTAGAGCATGGATGCAAACGACATCGCAGATCCCCACTGGCCTGCTCCGGTCTCAGTGGCAATCCTTTCGATTCCAGCTTTCATATTATAAAACGCCTGCGGAATGGCGGTGTTGGGCTTATGACTTCCGGCCGGGCTGACACCCTCCCACTTGTAGTAAATCTTCGCCGGTGTTTTTAAGAATTTTTCAAGCCGGTGGGCACGATACAAGGGACTTGGCCTCCAGAGCCGCAGGACATCCTGCACCTCGTCAGGGATATCAATATGACGATCGGTAGTCACTTCCTGTCGTATCAGCTCCATGGGGAAGATGGCCGAAAGATCCTCAGGACCGATAGGTTTCTGCGTCTTGGGGTGGAGTGGAGGGTCGAGTGGCGATTTCAGGTCAGCCTGAACATTGTACCACTTTTTTGGCATCTGCTCTTCATCAAGAAGAATTTTTGTCTGCATACAGGATCATTTGCATTGTATAAATAAATACATTATGCAACAAATTTGTACACTGCGTCGAGATCTTCAAATTATACAAGCGCAATTGGACCGGCTGTTCCAGGGAGAAATTATACATCATCATGGAACTTTCAACTCCTTCAGATCAAAAAATCAAACATTTATTCTTGAACTTGTGATAATTACGTAATTGAGGAGTAACGAGCGCAATGGTCTTCATCTACTATAGTCAGGGAGTATCGTCACAATACCTGGATTTCACCCAACGACTAATGTCTCATCTTGCACTTAGAGGTACCGAGATAACCCAACAGATGCTCAATGAGAGTACCGCGCAGATGCACGTGAAACACACGGACGAACAAGGGCACCTTGATATCGCTATAGAGAAGGAAAATATCAAGGTCTCATACACGGTTGACCGCGAGAGAAAGGAGATATCAAAAGGGGTGATGGGGGCGATCTCCGGCGCAGGAATCGGAGGTTTTCTCGGTAACGTCCTTCGAAAGGATCAGGGATTCAGGGATGCAGTTACGGGTGCGCTCGGCGGTGCTGCGGCTGGAGGGGTGTATGGGGCTTACAGTGGGTACGAGGAATCAAAAGATAATCGCACTAATTTCGCCTCAGTTCTTGCTGAAACTATCAAGGAAGTTGAGGATGAGCTCCAATATATCATCCGGGGGCAGGCAGAGGCAAAAGAAGCGGTACGCGAACGCGGGAGGCAGAAGCTTGAGGAAGATTCTGCAAAAAAAGGAGAGTTTCGAAATATGCTGGAAGATCTATACGGCGAGGTACTTGCTGTGCAGGAAGAAGTTGATATGGCAAAATGCGAAGGAGTCAACGTGACCAAAGCCCGAGGACGAATTGACCGTGCCGAGAATCTTTACAAAGAAGCACAGGCTTCGTTTGAGAAGAACGAGTTCACCGCGATAAAACCAAGAATAACTGCTTCCCGGAACATGGTGGATAAGGCACGTGAAGCGCTCTCCGAAACTCAGACCCCGGGATAAAACTGCCTTTTTTATGAGTCGGGATATCGGAAAATCATTTCCGGCAACCCACGGATAAACAAAAATTAATTTTCCGTTTTCCCAAAAAACAGGAATTTCAGGGATAATACCCCATTCAATACCCTTATTATACTCAGGAGAAAATCTATATTCAAGTTGTTATTCCTGCAACAACACATAGATCCAAGAGAGGGAGCAGGTGATTATTGGATGAAACATTCACTTTTTGATATACTCATAAAACCCGGGACGTTCTTCCAGGAAGCAGTCAAGGAAACAGAAAATCTCAAAATTCCCGGACTGATTGTACTGGCGCTGGGGATTGTGTCTGCAATCTATGCATATTTAATCGGAGGAGTAACAGGGAGAATGATGGCGGGATTGTTTCCCGGTATGGAATCAATTATCTCCATTTTTACCATCCTTGGTGCTTTGGTCGGGATATTTATCTTCTGGGTGATATGGACCGGGGTGTTCTACCTTGTATCAACAGTATTCAAGGGTAAGGGGACATTTAAAAGAACGCTGGAGTTTACTGGCTATGGATTTCTTCCCCAGATTTTCGGCATGGTACTTGCAATAATCGTTGCAGTTCAATATCTCCCAAGAGTAATTGTTCCCCAGATTACGACAGCCGCGATACAAAATAACCCCCAGCTCGTTCAGGAAGCAGTAAATATGCTCATGCATGATCCTGCAATGCTGGAAATGACCCAGATCGTCACAGTAATTTCTATCATATTTCTCCTTTGGAGTGCAAATATCTGGATCTCCGGTATGAGAAATGCACGGCAGCTTTCAGAACGTGACTCCGCACTATGCGTGGGAATACCAGTTGTAATCTACATTCTCTATAGTATCTTTACCATGACAGGGATTTAAAATGAAAAACACTCATTTAATGCTACTCACGGCTCTTTGTCTGAGTTTTATCCCGGGGATCGGAATGGTAACGGCATTCCAGACGCCGGAATCCATTATTGCTGCAGGCAATGTCTTTGTATCCAATGTTACGTATGATCCCGGGTCTTTTTTTACCGGTGATTCCGGTACCGTGATGGTATTTGTGACCAATGGCAACTCTGACCAGAGTGTTGTGATAAATCATGCAACAATAGGAGACAATAATATACGACTTCTCAGCAATCCGTACGATTCATCAGCTAACATCGGTCCTCTTCAGAAACAGTCGTTTGCTTTTTCCATTACCGCGGATGCCCCTGACGGGACATATTACCCGACATTCTCCCTGAGCTTCCGGGACGCAGACAGCCTTTACTATCGGGCATTGGTCCAGGTGGATAATATGCCACTTGAACTAACGATTGTCGATAAACCCGATGCATTCAGCAAAGGAAAGAAAAAGACCATATTAGTGCAGGTTGCCAACCCGCGAAAAAATGACGTAAGGAATGTTATGCTTGATGTGTCCGGAACGGGAATAACAGCAAGCCCGGCGGAAATATTCGTCGGGGACCTTGCTTCCGGGGCGAAAATACCCATGAACTTCACAGTGACCCCCGATCAGGAAACCAACCTTATCCTTACGTTAACCTACAACAACGGCAATAATCCACACAAAGTAACTGTGGATCTTCCGGTTTCTTTTGGTATCGATAAAATGCAGGCGAATCCGGTTGTCAGCAATATCCAGGTTTCATCCAGCGCCGGGATTTACCACATCACCGGTGATGTGAATAATGCCGGGCTGGAAACGGCAAACACCGTTACGGTCACCTCCCTCTTACCGGCAATTCCGCAGGATCCCTACAAGACCTATGTTGTCGGTGCCCTCAAGCCTGATGATTTTGGGAGCTTTGAAGTGACCTTTTCCTCAAATGCTACGAGTATTCCCCTCCAGCTGTCTTACAAGGATGCCGAGGGCAACCAGTATACTTCTCTGCAGGATGTGAAAATATCTGCGACAGGAGTAAATTCACCAGTGAGCGGGGGGACAGGACTCCTCTTCCCCATTATCGCGGTGATAATTGTACTCATTGCCTGCATTGGCGGATGGTTCTTCTACATACGAAGGAACAAGAAGTGACCATGACGATGAACGAACAACCAGTTATGGTGTTCAAAAATGTCGTCAAAGTGTACCCACTACCTTCAGGTGATGTTACCGCCCTTGAAGATATATCATTTCAGGTAGATCGCGGGGAGTTCATATCGGTAATGGGACCTTCAGGTTCCGGGAAGTCAACACTTCTTAACCTTATGGGGTGCCTTGATACACCCACGTCCGGAGATATCTATATCAGCGGGACCCGTATTGGGGATATGTCAGATATTGAACTGACAAATATCCGGAGAGACCGGATCGGCTTTATTTTCCAGTATTTCAACCTGTTCCCCCTGCTTAACATCATTGAGAACGTCACTTTCCCCATGATGCTGAAATCACAGAAAGCTGTCGATCCGGAGAAGGGAAAGGAAGTGCTCCGTTCGGTTCAACTGGATGATTCGCTCTTCACTCATACGCCTACCGAGCTTTCCGGGGGACAACAGCAGCGGGTCGCAGTTGCACGGGCACTCATCAATAATCCTGACATACTTCTCTGCGATGAGCCGACCGGAAATCTCGATTCGAAGACCGGGGCGGGCATAATGGACCTGATGACTGAACTCAACCGGAAGGGCACTACAATTATTATGGTCACACACGATTCGCATATCGCTGAATACTCACGACGGACAATCCGGATCGCCGATGGGAGAATCGTTCCATGATTTTCTGGGAAATCGCAAAGCGGAACATCAGGATCAACGTTCTTCGATCTTCCCTAGCCATGCTGGGGATTGTCATCGGAGTAGTCGCCATCGCATCGATGGGGATTTTAGGCAACAGCCTGGTAGCATCAGTGGCAGATAGTCTGAGTTCTGTCGGAGATAGTGTGATCGTTACTCCCTATAGTGGAGGAGGCGGGGGTTTCGGACCTTCAGGCAGTTCAGCGAGCTTAAAGATCACTGACCAGAATTTTCAGCAGATCAAACGCGTCGTTGCACCGAATGTGGCAATACCCGTATACCAGACCGCCGAACATTTGAAGATCGGAGTGGGAGGGGATGATATTGTTGCAATAATATACGGCCTTCCGTCCGCCGATGTCCCGGACATGCTGAAACTCCAGGATGGGGTTTACAACAATGGGAATTCCGGCTGCCTCGTAGGATCAACATTTGCCAAGGATCACAATCTCAAGGTAGGATCACGGATCTCGATCGGTCTGGATGGTGATAAAGGATCACTGAGAGTTACTGGGATTATTGAGGAGCGGGGACTGAGTTTTGATATAAGCACTGACAATGCCCTGGTCGTTACCAAAGAGTGGTTTGAAAATGCCTATAACCGGAACGCCGACTATGATGAAGTCGTCGTGAAAGTTAAAAACGGTGACACGGCAAGTGTGAAAACCGCCATAGAGAATCAACTCAACAGGCAAAGGGACCAGAAGATTGTCACCGTGATGGACAGCAAAGCGACACTGGCGACCATTTTTTCAACGTTTGGCATGGTAACGACATTCGTTACCGCGATCGGGGGTATCTCCATGGTTGTCGCTGGAGTCTCGATCTTTAATGTAATGATGATGTCCGTGACGGAACGAATAAAAGAGATTGGAATCATGCGGAGTATCGGCACCCAGAAAAAAGAGGTGATGAGCATGTTCATCTATGAAGCAGCTATTATCGGGGTTGTTGGCAGTATTATTGGCGGGGTCATGAGTGTCATTGCCGGTTATGCTATCAGCGCCCTAATTCTGAACACAACCAAGCACCTGTTTACGCTCTCAAATGGATTGGCTGTTGCTGAGGGTATGGGATTTGGAATCGCGGTCTGCCTGTTATGTGGGTTTTATCCGGCATGGCGTGCATCGAACCTGAATCCGATAGAGGCACTCAGGCACGAATAATACCATCAGTGTGTTTTTTCCAATTCTGTTTTTTTTGTAAATACTTATAACCGGTAGGGAGCATATTCAATGATATGAGCCGCTCCCGGGAACCTTCCTGCCTTAATCCGGACTGGAATGAGATCTGGAAAAAAAGGCAAAAACTGCATGAGTCATCAAAACTCTCTGACGACCCGACACATAACTGGAACAAGCGGGAGAACGCCGAACGCTATGATTTGAATTCCCATAACGAGTATGATGACCGCGTTAAGACAACCCTTGCCGGGCTGGACATTGGAAAAAATTCACGGGTACTCGATATCGGATCCGGTCCGGGCACACTTGCAATCCCTCTCTCCCCTCTCGTGAAGGAGATTACCGCAGTGGAGCCCGGGGCCGGCATGGTGGAGATCCTCAGGAAGCATGCTGAGCGGGAGGGCTTACGGAATATCACGTGCGTCCAGAAGACCTGGGAGGAGATCGATCTCTCCTTGGATCTCCCCACCCCGTTTGACATTGTCATCGCTTCCCTTTCCCTGACCATGTATGATATCCGCGAAGCTCTCCAGAAGATGGATGCTGCCTCATCAGGTTCTGTCCACCTCTTCTGGTTCGTGGACATGCCATTCTGGGAGCAGATGTATGCCGATCTCTGGGAACCCCTGCACGGGAGCCCGTACCATGCCGGGCCGAAAACCGACTGTCTTTTTGGGGTCCTCTACCAGATGGGAATTTACCCGGACGTCACCATGCTGCCGCTCGCAAAGGAGTACCGCTTCGGGAGCCGGGAGGAGATGTTCGGGTTCTTCCACAAGCGGTTCGGTGCAGGGACACCTGAAGAGCAAAAGGTAGTTGATGAGTATGTCACGCCTCTGATGCGAACAGAGGTGAATGCGGTCGTGATCTCGGGCAACTCGACATTTGCACATGTGCGATGGAGAACAACACAATCCTGAAGCGGTTCATGTAAATCGAAGACCTCCTTTCAGAGTTCTTTTCCTGCTCGCGGCTCTGATGTGCCACTCATACTACAAAGCGTATATATTTTTGAGAATAACGCCTGGAGAAACAGTGGGACAGCCGGCCCGTGCACTCACGGAATACCGCCGGCATATTCACAAGAAGGTAAGGAGCTGTTGCTATCGATCGAATCTATCAGACACAAAACAAAAACCGTACAGCAGATGAACACCGGCCACTGCACAAAACCCCGGCCGGAAATAATGGAGTAAGGCAATGACCCGAGGGAGAAAACCGCTCATGGCGCTCCGCGAGGCCATCCTGATCGCGAGGAAGCGGGGCGAGACCCGGCAGTTCATGCACGAGCCGGGCACGATCTGCAACTTTGTGATTTACTGCCTCGGCTTCACGGCCCTTGTCCGGATCAAGCGGGTCACTCGTGTCCACTGCTCCCACGCATGGATCGAACAGGAGGCAGCCGATGCACTCGCAGTACTCCAGGCCATCGCGTCCGGGTCCGGGCTCTCCCGCGAGCTCTGGGTTTTCCTGCCCCGCGGGAGGTTCCGGTTCTTCCG
>Ga0182021_10001143_pt1 | contig 30114 bp, 23 predicted proteins | sample 612E3MmetaG_FD_120493 | JGI IMG/M metagenome (GOLD analysis project Ga0182021, IMG submission 120493) | Permafrost microbial communities from Stordalen Mire, Sweden - 612E3M metaG (Illumina Assembly) | ecosystem: Environmental > Terrestrial > Soil > Wetlands > Permafrost | place: Sweden... | reverse complement strand
TTCTGTTGAAGCGGTTGAAACCGAGGATAGTGATTCCCCTCGGGATAGTAGTTCACCGTATCAGCGCGATCAGCGGTAAAGTAATTCCAATACGTGAACTCAGCAAATGCCGACTCCATGTTTGATCCCCGAACAGCAAGTTCCACACTTGAGCTTTCCAAAAATGGCTGTGTCCGCATCGCAGTCCAGATATCTTTCATGATATCTATGCCATATCTTTTTGCCAGGAAATGTGCCCAGATGCAGCGTTCATAGCCATGATAATTTCCAGAGTTGAATGAAAGCCCATCATGAAAACCAACAAAATAATCAGGAAGGTATTGATAGTAGTCGTTCACATCGGTATAGACAACGTCTTCGATCCAGGTCGAAGTGAGTTCGTATGCGTAGCTTTCATTATTTCCCCACCAGCCATATCCATATTGAATAGCATGATGAAATTCATGTGCCGCAGTAACTCTGAGGGCTTGGATACCTTTTGTAGTATAAAACGATCCTATAAAATCGTTGTCGATATCAATATTTGAGCTATAGCGTTCGGGCGTCTGCGTTCCACTTATTAAATCAACCGGATTTGTGATGCCATAATCACCGTTACCTCTATCACTGATGGAGATATTGTAATGCGATTGTCCTGATTCGAATGGCGGCTGGCTGAAACCGAGCGTTCCAATTTCGACATCCCATACATGATTGAAAATCGCTCCTACAGAATCGACAAATGCCAATGTGCCTCCTATTTGAGTGCCTGTTCCATCGAATAGCATTGGTGCATTGGGTCCGTTTGTATCATAATAAATGTGGAAGTGTCCAATGACGGTATCGTTTTGAAAAGAAGTTTGTCGGATGAGAGCATGTATTTCCTGGCGCTGCAGATCTGTTAAACTCTTCCATCGATCGAGAAGTTGAGCTGTAATCCATAAACCGCATTTCCCTTCGTGGAGTTCATTTGACAGCACTCGCCGTTGCGATGGATCTTTCAGTGAACGGTAGTATTGAAGCAATTGATCAGTGCTCAATTCTTGATGGGGGCGTGCAACTTGTGCTGAGACCCAAGTAAACGCCGTAAGAAAGAATAGAATAAACGAATAGTATTTGAATCGGCGGTGGATCATTCTCTCACTATAACACTGCCATGAATCGTTCACTCAGCACTCCAATGCATCCTCACCGTGCACCTGTCTCCCTTTGAAGAAAAAGATGTTTTCCACTAATTATTTTCAACACACCTTTCTTCGAGAGTGTCATTGCCAAATCATTTATGCCGTCTGCATTTATATCTGCGATGACATAATGACTCAACCCTTTTTCAACGAATAATATTTTCCCCCTGTCAAAGGTACAATCGCCTTCATTGCGAAACCACGATACACATCCAAGCTGCTGGGAACCAACAACAACATCAGGATAGCCATCACCATCCACGTCAACTATTTGCACCTCGGATCGATCTGATACGGATAAGCCGTTGTTGATGATTTTCGGATCATCGTAATATCCTTCTCCCTTTCCTTTGGCAACCATAAAATACTCATCCGGTGGTCCCGTCTGCATCAGCAGATCCATGACACCGTCTTTGTTAAAATCAGCGAGCCAAATGAATATTCGTCTTACATCGGGAAGCGATAATTCCCTTGAAACGAAGCGGTGTTTCATCGAATATGTAGAATCACCAAATGAGATACCCAATTCTACCATCGAGGTATCGCCAGCACGGTACGCATACACGATATCCGGAAGCCCATCGCTATTTAAATCGGTAACCGAAGCGCCTAGCAAATCATCTGGCGGCGAGAGACGAAATGTGCGCTCAATGAATATTGTCGGGCCAAGTTGCTCATAAAAACTGAGAGAGTTGCCTTCAGAGGCGGTCGTATTCCAGGCAACAAATTTTGCTTGATCATGGTTATTCGGAGCGGCCTCTACAATTTGTGCATCACCTTCACAGCCTATGAACGCGTTCGAAACTGAATTATTGGTGGAATCGATGATGAAGTATGATATCTGGTGCGACTGTGGGAATGAGAGTACAAACTGCATGGTCGTATCAACCGACGAATGGAATGCAATATGACTTGGCTTACTCGTCAGCGGATACGAAAACGGTCCGGAAGGAGCGGTAGCTTTCTGTCCAAAATAGAGCGACACAGATTGACTTTTTTTATTAATCAAAGCAAGATCAGGAATACCGTCGCGGTTGAAATCGTTTGCAACGATTTCTGTTGGAAAGACACCTGTGGCAATCTGTATGGAGTCTACCATAGCACTTGATTTCATCGCACTCCGATATACAATAAATTGTTCACCGCTCCGATCAAAGACAATGCAATCTTTCGGAATTCCCGAATGAGGTGATACGACAAAGATGTTCTGCGGATCGCCTCCTGAAGCATACTCGACACGTTCAGAAAAAGCATCTCCATCATTATTAAAAATGACTTGCAAAGAGGCGGGGTTGACAGAAACAATGATATCATTCAAGCCATTATTGTTAACATCGGTAAAACAGAAATCGGTTATACGTCCCTCCACTGCAACACGATTCTTCAGTTGAAAATCTCCATAATCGTTCCCTTCCCAGATTTGAAATCCGGATGGATTCGTCATCTTCAACACCAAATCAAGTGAGTGCCCGCGGACGATCGAAGTTGCAGAAAGTGCATCAACATCTCCTTGCACAGGAAATACACTCTGGTCAATAAATCTTCCTTTCCCAACGCCATAGAGTACATGGAATTCACTTTTCACCCAATCCCACACTATTAGATCAACCAAGTTATCATTATTCACATGGGCGAAATCAACAGCACCGATGGCATTATCCGGTGCAATTATTTTCCCCGATATAAACCGTCCTTTACCATTTCCTATCAAGGGGAGAATACCAGGAGTACTATGCGCATACAACAATACATCGAGGTATCCGTCATTATTATAATCCCCAATCAAGATATTTTCAGGTTCGAATGGAAGTTTGATCTTGTTCACAACCTGTAGTGTATCCCGCGACAAATGAACCACGAGCCCAATCGTTCGCTCTTGTTTATTCACCAGTAAAAGATCTGGCGAGCCATCATTGTTGAAATCTGCCACAGAAAGATCATCAAATTCCATCGATGTATATTTCAAACTATAACTCACTGACGATAAGGCAGAATCAAATGTCGTCAGAAGAATTTCATTATGATGTGCAGACCATGCAGCCAATGTTGTTATCTTTTGATAAGTTGTTGAGACCAATGTGTTTTTTTCGAATTTTACAGGTATCGAGAATGTCCGCACTTCACCGAATGCAGATTCATGTGTCTGAGCAGAAACTGTGCGAATGGCAAGCCAAAAAATAAATGATGTGGAACTGAATAGATGCGAGTACCGCTGTCGTCGCGAGTGTATATGGTACTCAGACGTGATGTGTTTCCACGGGATAATAATTAACCTCACGATCTATGCAACAGCCTTAATTGCCTGCGCCGCGCTGCATCACGGTAACGCCGTTTTTCAGCACTCGTCATCGGCTTTACGAGATGAGCTAGGACAGGCCTGCCTTCGTCGTCGATTGCGACAAATGTAAGATATGCAGTGTTCGTATGTTGCCGTTCGCCTGTCAATGGATTTTCTTTTGTCACACGCACTCCCACTTCGAGTGACGTGCGAAAGACCCTGTTCACCGATGCCTGCAATATCACTACTTCACCCTGCTTTACCGGATGATGGAAATGCAGGCCATCGACAGATGCCGTGACGCACACTCGGTTCGTGTGCCGCGATGCGGCGATAGCGGCAGCGATATCCATCCAATGCATCAATCGTCCGCCGAGAAGGTTTCCCAGTCGATTTGTATCATTCGGGATGACCAATTCGGTCATCTCCACTTGTGATGCCTTGACTGGTTTTCTGTTCAGTTGCCGTGTTTTAACTTCCCGATTGGGGTAATTGCTTGCTCGTGTTTTTGATCGGTTCAGGCTTCTTTCCCTTCTGTGCTTTCTCTTCGATTATTTTTATTTCGATATCCGCATACAATTGATCTGCTTCTGATTTCATAGTACTGGTGGGATATTTTGCACGGAACTTATCCACTGCTTCTTTGGCATCAGTATACTTCTTCCTATTCGTTAATGCTTCAGCTTTCTTGAGCAATGCCGGTTCAGCATACTGAGTATCGTGATATTTTTCCAGAACAAGGTCGAAATAGTACGTTGCCGCTTTGTAATATTCCATATGCATGTATATCATGCCGTTTTCATAATCCTTTTTTGCCAGCTTCGTGTTTAATTCGACGATTCTCTTTTCTGCCAACGGTGCCAATGTATCCGCGGGATGATATTCCAGAAACGCCTGATATTCATCGATTGCTTTCCGGGAATAATTCTGATCCAAATGCGATTGGGGAGAAAGTTCATAGAAACACGTCGCACGCCTGAAACGTGAGCGAGAAACAAATATGCTGGAAGGCATATTACGAATGAGAATATCGTACTCAAAAGCAGCAAGAATATATTCCCCGTGCAGGTACCGACTCTCTGCCATATAGAATTGTGCCGAATCTGCAACCTTACTCCCTTGATATTGGATCGACACCACTTTGAATTCTTCGATGGCTGCCTGATAATCTTCATTCTTAAATGCTTTCATACCAAGTCCATACCGCTCTTCAGCACTCAATTGTTTCGTTGCATCATCAGAGCCACACCCTGACAACAAGACTGAAAAAAGAAAAAGTAAAAAAAACATATTAAGACTAGTGGGATGTTGATGCACGTGATGGTTCGACAAAGTAACCTCGCTCTATGTGTGTAATGGTAATTGTTGATAATGTTTGAATTCGATCCATTAGTTTTTGTATATCATCTGTGCCTAAATTGGTCGCCGGTTGATATCCAGGACGAAATGGAATTAGTTCTATAGACGATATTCTTTTTTGTTCGTTCCTCTTTTCAAATTCGACCAGTACCGCAAATGAACGCTGTGTCCAGAACCGCTGTGGCTGATTGAATACGGCATTACCAAGCGAGTGGAACATCCAGCAGCCGTGATATATTTCGATTCCCTGCGGTACATGAGGATGATGCCCAAACACGACATCAACGCCAAAATCAGCGAGAAGTTTCATTTCCTCCTCGGCAGATTTTCCTGAAATATCTTTATACTCTTCACCGCCATGGTAACTTGCAAGAACGAAGTCCACGTTGTTTTTCAGGGCACGAACTTCGCGCTGCGCTCGTGCAGAATCGAAAACGGAAATTAACCCACTCTTGATACCGCGAACCATATTTACAGTTTGTGTATATGCAACAACGCCTATCCTGATATTATTGCGTTCGATAATGACAGGCGTAAAATTCGCTCCAGAATCAGTAACTGTTCCAGTGAAATTAATGCTGTCTTGTTTCAAAAACTTGATTGTCTCCCGAAGCCCCTTGAAGCCGTAGTCAAATGCGTGATTGTTCGCAGTTGAGACGACCGTTACTCCAGACCGCCGTAAGGTTGCCGCTGCACCAGGAGGTGCACAAAAAATGACATTTGATTTCAGACTTTGTGTCTCGCCATTTTGGTCAGTTACCGGACATTCAAGATTCGCGAAAACTATTTCAGCCCGCTTTAATACATCGCCAAATTTTTCGAAGGGATAATCCACGTTGCCTTTGAGTATCTCCTGCCCTACGGTGCGTCCAAGATTTACATCACCCAAAGCAAGCAGTGAGACAGATGCCAGAGAATCTGGATTCTGCGCACACACTTGATGCATGGGCAGCAGAAGTATCACAAAAGCATAAATCACAGATACTGATTTCAACTTCGCACCGTAAACAATAAAAAAACAATGAGAACAGCGCCGCTAATAATAATTAAGGGCGTTAACAATCGCTCTATCACACTTTCCTCATCGTTCGCTGGTAACACCGAGAGCTGAAGAGACGGGAATATTTGCGCCGTATCTTTTGCTTCACGGTGAAAAGTTCCAAGCACACGAACTTCACGCTCTGCCCCCAAAATCGTCCGCACTTCTAGTGCAATACTGATATTCCGTTCAGAATATTTTTCGTCCACTGCTCGCACTTTGATATCCGTAGCAAGAAGAAATACCTCAAGTGTCTGCTCTGATATTTTTCCTGAACTTAATACCGAAGCGTAACTCCGTTTTTGAAGCGCTTCGACAAATGCGTTTTCCGCTAACGGTCGCATCCCTTCACCTTGCACTGATAGAGCGACTCGAACTTTTGGATCGAGTTTTGCTTGATCGATAGCAGCATCGGCAATACCTTGCAATTGCATTCGAATCACTGATGCACTGGTTACTCCAATGGAATCACTCGCACGAGATATCGAAAACACTCCGGAGAGGAGAGCTATCAAAAATGCAAACCGTATCGGTCTCATGTGTCGTACCAAATGAATTCCTTCAGCGAATCCCGCCCATTGCAATTTGCTCAAGGCGTGCAATGCGTTCTTCTGTTGGAGGATGCGTAGAAAACAATTTTGTAATTCCCCCGCCAAACAATGGATTGACAATAAACATGTGTGCCGTTGCTGTACCCGCATTCGCCATCGGGATTTGTTCAACGCCACGTTCAAGTTTTCGTAATGCATTCGCAAGACTCAAAGGCCGTTGGCTAATCTGAGCCCCGCCTTCGTCCGCCGCAAATTCTCGAGAACGAGAAACAGCAAACTGGATCAACATCGCTGCGATGGGAGCCAGAATGATAAGAAGAATCTGGCCAAACGGACTGGAATTCTCACGATCGCGGCTTCCTCCGCCGAATATTGAAGAATACATTGCCATCCGCGCAACAAACGTAATTGTCCCCGCCATCGAAGCAACAAGTGTGGCGATAAGAATATCCCTGTGTTTGACATGTGCCAGTTCATGTGCGATCACACCCTCTAATTCATCGTCCGAAAGCAAATGAAGAATTCCTTCGGTTGCTGCAACAACAGCATGCTCCGGATTTCGCCCGGTCGCAAATGCGTTCGGTGAATCGCCGGGAATGATGTACACTTTCGGCATCGGCAATTGTGCCTGTGCTGCAAGCCTGCGAACAATACTAAATAATTTTGGCGCATCTTCCTCTGTTGCTTCTTTCGCTCGATACGTCATCAGTACAATCTTACTGGAGAACCAGTACATTCCAAAATTCATAAGCAGCGAGAATAAAAATGCCATCCATAAACCTTGTTCTCCACCCATCCAATCTCCAATAAAGAGCAAAATACCCATCATCAGAGCCATTAACAGGATCGTTTTTAGTAAATTTGTCATCGTTTTTCTTATCCTTTCAAAGCAACTTCATATTCTTAGAACACTCGAATTTACGAAAAAGTGCGCGGAGTATCAACACGAGTAAGTCGGGAAGAATTGCATAAAATCCCAAAAATGTGCTGGAGATATGGGACGCCTGTCTATTTCCGTTTTAATTGACGGCGGATCGTCTCGAGAACTATTTCAGGACGTTCATCAAGGAAGTGGCGAGAAAATCGCCGGGCGCGTTGCACTTCGTTGGAATCGATATCGGCGGAAATTAATCCTTCCTCTTGAAGCTTTGCAGTAGATATCATTTCTCCGTTAGGAGATGTAATATTGGATCCGCCCCAAAAGTTTACACCATCCTCAAATCCCACTCGATTGCTGAAAAGAATGTACACATTGAGCAGGCGAGCATAGGTACGATGATGTTCGTAGTTCACGACCTGATTGTCAAGTTGTGTGCCTTCACCGGAGAGCCGAGTTGGACTCGCCGTAAGGCATAGAATAAATTCCGCACCATCGAGTGCCAGCAGGTACGGGAGTGATATATGCCAGAGATCTTCGCAGATGAGTATTCCGAAACGGCCTAACTTCGAATCAAACGCAGCGACATTTTTTCCATTCCCAAAGTAGCGTCCCTCTTCAAACATACCGTATGTCGGAGGATAGACTTTTCGATGGATATGTTTGATCTCACCATCCTCTAAGAACATTGCACTATTATAAATTCCATGATTCGAACCGCTTTCTACAAACCCAACGACGATAGAAATTTCCCGGCTCTTTTTCAGCAAAGGAGCGATAATTTTATTGCGATGAGGATTGATTGCGACATCCCATGCTAAGTCGCGTAGTGTATAGCCAGTAACACTGAGTTCCGGAAAAAGAATAAGCTGCACCCCTTCGGCAATAGCACGATCGATGAAGTCCAGATGATGTGCGAGGTTCTTGTCAACCGCTCCGACACAGCAATCCATCTGTGCTACTGCAGCTTTGAACTTGATCATTGCTGGAGAAATGATGAGTGAATCCGAAAAAGACTACTGCACGTGTACGTCATTCGGAAGTTCGTTTCTGTCGTCCGCTTTCCGCGGAAAAAATCGAGAAAGTACTTTGCCAACAGCCTGAACACCATGAATCACTCCCTGATGGAAATTTTTCTTTGAGAAGTGAGAAGACATTTCTTCGGCAATTTTTGTCCAGGTAATTTCTTCAACCTTGGTGTGAATGCCTTCATCAGCAAGGATAAAAAACTTCTTTTCGTCCATTAAGAGAAAGATCAGGATGCCCGTTTGATTCTTGGTCTTGGCCATCCCAATACCATGAAATTCTCGCCGAGCCATTTCTTCGATGTTCATTTTTCTCTCACGCCAGCGCCGTTTCTGGCGTATACTCACGCGAATTTCTCCGGCTGTTGTCTTTTCCGCTTCGCCGATTGCCGTTGTGATTGCGGCAAGGTCTTCTTTTGTGAATAGCTTTTTTACGAGATTTTTCATGCAGCATACTCCGCTACGATAGGTCAATCATCTTGATGTCTCTGATATACTTTACTGTCTTGTCTTCTTTGAGATTTCGAAGTTTCTCCAGCTTCACTTGCATCCGAGCAACATTATCCTTAATCAGCTTGACGTATTTTGCTGCTTTCTCCGGTATTTCTTTTTGTTCAATCGATGCAACAATCTTGCCCATATCTTCTAGAGGTTCGCTGATTTTTTGTGAAATATTCACAACAATTTCCTGCATCGCTTCTAATCGCTTCTTCTTGATTTCCAATTCCATCAATTCCTGTTTGATCCGTCCTTTTTCGACAATCCGAAGAAGTGATTGAGGAAAAACTCGGCTTGCGATATCTTTCTTGAGCAGGTAATCCTTCACACCCATTCGCATCACTTCAACAGCAAGATTTACATCCTCGCTTGTTGTGAGAAACACGACGGGAATATCATATTTTAATTCCTTCAGTTTCCGGGTAAATTCCACATTGCTCATTCCCGGCAGAGTGTCTTCCGTGACAACGATATCCACGAATGGCTGCTGAGCAAGAAACTCCAGCCCTTTTTCGGCACTTTGCTGCCACACGACTTCGAATTGAGTACCCTCATACTTTGCGAGGTAACCGCGTATCAAATCCACATCGCTCTCAAGTTCATTGACATACAGCACTCGAATTGGTTTCGTATTCATCGTTATTGCTTTTTCATTTGCAATGAATTACCAACTGCCTGAGGCGCCACCGCCTCCAGACATTCCACCGCCCCCGCTAAATCCTCCGCCGCCACCGCCAAATCCTCCAAACGATCCGCCTCCATAGCCCCAGCCGGAATAATAACGATGCCCGCCTGATCCAATAACAGAACGACGCCGCGATGCCAACAAGGGGAGGAGAATAAACCCGAACATAATTATGAAAAATATCAATCCGATGGAAACCGCAGGGGCTTTATTCCCCCTCTTATTTGCTTGATACTCACCTCTTGTCGTCCGGATGATTGCATCGACACCGGTTACAATGCCGCCAAAGTAATTATCCGCTCTAAAGTGCGGAAGAATCTCCTGCCGAATGATTTGCGAAGACACAGCGTCTGTCAAAGAACCTTCCAATCCATAGCCAACCTCGATTCTTACTTTATGATCTTGTTTGGCAATGACGAGCAAAACACCGTTATCTTTCTTTGCCTGACCAATCTTGTTCAACGCGAAGGTTTTGTTAGCATATTCTTCTATACTTTCCCCATCAAGAGTATTGACCATCAAGACAACGACTTGTGTTGAAGTAGTATCCTCATAACTTTTCAACAGACGATCCACCTCTTGCCATTCCTGGAAGCTCAGCGTATTGGTAAAATCATTAACGTGCTGTTTGAGTTCCGGAAATTTTACCTGTGCCACAACAGATAATGTGCACACCGCGATGACAAGTGAGAGAATGATCCAGCGTAGGTTTTTCATAATTGTCCTCAGAACTTAACCTGCGGAGCCTTATCAGAACCCGCAGTAGATTTAAAATATTGTGCTTCACGGAACCCGCTGAAACTCGCAATCATTGATGCCGGGAAGCGGCGGATCATAATATTGAACTCTTGTACTGTTTCATTAAATCGGCGGCGCTCGACAGCAATGCGATTCTCGGTGCCTTCCAATTGTGATTGGAGCTCGAGAAAATTTTGATTGGATTTTAATTCAGGATATTTTTCCACAACAACCATTAATCGTGACAATGCCGAGCTTAATCCATCTTGTGCTTTTTGAAAATTCTGGAATGCCTGCGGATCGCGCAGCACTTCCGGTGTCACTTTCATTTGTCCGACGCTTGCGCGTGCTTCTGTAACACCAATGAGTACTTCTTTTTCCTGCTTCGCAAAACCCTTCACTGTTTCGACAAGATTTGGTATCAGATCATAGCGGCGCTGGTACTGGTTCTCTACTTGACTCCACGCACTCTTCACGCCTTCATCTTTCGCGACAATTTTATTGTAGATACCGACTCCCCATGCGACCGTAAGAAGAAGCACCAAGAGCAATCCGCCAATAATCGAAAGAGTAATAATCAATCCCTTATTCATGCTGAACTCCTAAAGATGTAAAAGAAATCGTTTCCAAAAAAACTTGCGATCGTTCCTGCAAACACTGTAGCACTCGATGCGCTGCAACCTTATCTGCGGGTGCCGGCTGCCAGTTGCGAACAGAGACTGGAACTGCCTGGATTTCCATGCTATCCTTCATAAAACGAACCTTCAATACAGCTGTTTCACTATTCGCACTTCTTGAATTCCCTCCAAACACAAAATTGCCCAAAGAATATGCAATAATTTTTCCGCAATACCGTTCAATTCCCTGCAGTACATGCGGATGATGACCTACGATCAAATCGGCACCGTCTTCGATCATTCGGTGCGCAAGAACAATCTGATTGCTATCCGGCTCTGTTTCCAATTCCTCGCCCCAATGAAGATTCACGACAACAAAATCGACACGCGGCTTGAGTTTTTTGATGTCCTCAAGAATAAGCCATGGATTGCGTGATGTTGTACCAGGTTGTGTTCTTGAAGCGATAAATGCTTTGTCACCGCCGTATCCCAGGAAACCGATTCGAATGCCGTTCACAAGGAGAATAACCGGTTTTCGTGCTTCTGAAAGATTTCGCCCGATGCCCGTATGCCGGATCCCAGCCGAATCAAGCTTCTGGATTGTCTCCAGAATTCCCTCTGAACCAAAATCCGCTGCATGATTGTTAGCGCAATTAACAATCGAAATTCCGGCATTGCATAACTGAGAAAGATATTCCGGCTTCATTTTGAAAACAAACTCTTTCTCCATGCTGTCTACAGATTGCGTTACAGCATTTTCCAGATTTACCATCATCAAATCGTATGTACCGATACGTTTCCATCGGGCAAAGACATTGATGGGTCGGTATTGAGCAGCATACTCGAAATGAGCCGCAAAATTGAGATCACCCGCAAAGATGATTGTCGCGCTGGTATCCGCTTGTCCCTTTGGGAATTTGTGCTGACACCATAGGAATCCCGGAAGAAGACAAAGAACAAATGCTCGTCTGAATAAATTCATATGTGCTGCGATTGACCTGCTAATAGCAGGCTGAGCTTTCATTTGTTGGTATGGTACCAAAACTTCATACCAAAAACAACTCTTGCCACAAAGCTAAAAAAATGTAATCTATGTAAGTTATATCTATAATGTAAAATGTGCAAACTTGTAAAATACAAAAAAAAGGCGACTCCGTTTCCAAAGCCGCCTGTTCCGTCTTCTACTTCATCAACAATCCCGTTTCTAAAATTGCCTCTTCATTCAACTATTATTTATTCAATGGATCATCTGCTCGTAGAATCACCGACTTATTTCATCAAAAGCATCTTCTTGGTTTGCTCGAAAGACTTTCCTTCTTCAAAGCGCGCAACAAATCTCGCAAAGTACACACCACCTGCAAGCTTCCCACTATTAAAGGTTACAGAATAATATCCCGCTTCCTTTATTCCATCTACTAAGACTGCCACCTCTCTACCAAGCATATCATACACTTTCAAACTCACATTACTGACCATTGAAAGCTGATAACCGAGCACAGTTGTCGGATTGAACGGATTCGGATAATTATTCGAAATCCCAAACTCCGTCGGAATTTCTTTCTGTGAGGATTCATCCACAACTGATTTAATCGAGTTGCCGCCTTTCAAATCTTTTCCTAAAAGATATTGAGCACTGACTACTAAAAAATCGTTCGGATACTTGGCAGCGAGTGTGGAAAAATACTTCACCGCCTGAGAACTATCATTCAGTGTATTCAGATACAGCAAACCAAGAGTATATAACGCCTGCTTATAGATCGGCTCAGTATTTTGATAGTCTTTGAGCATCCCGATAAGATTTTTTATCATTCCATCATAGTTCTTATCCTCAAAAAACGTCTCGTTCTCAAATTCTATAAGAAGCGCAGACAACTCATCGGTCTTTGATATCTTAGATCTCACCGATGTATTCACATAATTATCAAATTCCGTTTTCTTATTTGATTTCCAATAACATTCGTTCATTTTCCTGAGGGCATAACGGCCTAACGGAGTATTCCGTTCACTTATAAAGATTTGCTGATACTTCGATATCGCTTCATCAGTTTTACCTTGAAATTCCAATTGCAGTACCTGTGATACCAGATCATCACCTATTGGATTTTCATTGAATTGAGTAGATGTAGTAACACCAACAAAACTACCTGAAGATGTTTTTAACAGCTGACCACTGTTATCCACAATTGGAGTTTCATTAGGTACACTTTTAATCATTGGATTAGGATTGGGATTAGATGTTAGTGGATAAAGCCAACTTACTGTGTTAGACGGATTTTGATAAATATTTGGAGTCCCGTTCCACCAATTATAATCTGCCCATACATTCACATCATTATAAGCATAGATAGCATAGTTGGTATTGCCAAAGATACTATTGTAACCACTATAACGACCACCAGGATTACCCTGTCCAAGAAATACATTGCTGCCATATGCAGCCTGTATACCGGTTCCATTTTGTGTGATCACATTGTTGCCTTTGTTGTTCACATTCCCTCTATGTGTAACAACATCAGCCAACCCCAGATATGGGGAACTTTGATAACAAAAGAGACCACTAGTGTGATTAGTGATTTTATTGTTATACAATACCGGAGATAAAAGCGGACTATTCGTCGTATTGTTGCAGTATATGCCGTATGTCCCGTTATTGTTGATAATATTATGATGGCAAAGGAATGAGGAATAACTGGTCGAGATACCACAACTTGTATTGTTTTGAATGGTATCATACGCAATAGGATTAGTAGATGTCCCATTAAGCGTGATACTTATACCGGTTGTGTTATTGGTAACATTACTGTATGTGATCGATGGTAAATATCCATTGCAATTCACTCCGGTCGTTGCATTCTTTACATTGCAATAACTGAGTGATCCACTGCTCCCTGAGTTGAAGACAATCCCTGCCCACGTGCCGGAAGCACCGTTTCGGTTAAATGTAATAGGACTGGTTAATGTGCCAACGGCATTGAGCGTACCATTAACGATTAATGAAGCACCATTGACATACAATATTGTCGTCCCTGGAGAAATAGAGAGTGTTACACCACTATATACAATGACATTATTCGATACGACAATATTTCCACTCCACATAGTATTACTGGTGATATTTCCTGAGACCAATTTATATGTAGTGTTTTGTAATACCCACACTTTGTTGAGACCTCCGTCTGCCACAACTAACTCCGGCATGTTGTCACCATTCAAGTCGCCAATGGCAACAAAGATTATCCCTGATCCAATGGGGTAATCTGTATTAGCCGAAAACGAGGGAGTTGAGGCACCAGGCGTTGTTGTATTTAATAATACGGACACTGCCTGGTAACTAGCAGACACTGCTGATAGATCCGGCTTGCCATCGCTATTCAGATCACCGATAGCGACATAGAATGGACAATATCCGGTGGTAAAATCTGTCTTAGCTAAAAACGAGGGGGTTAAGGCACCGGGCGTTGTCGTATTTAATAATACAGACACTTTGTCATTACCACTGTTTGCCACAGCTAGATCCGGCTTGCCATCGCCATTCAAATCGCTAATTTCAACAGAGTATGGACCAACACCAGTAGCAAAATCGGTCTTAGCAGAAAATGTGGGAGTCGAGGCAAGGGGCGTTGTTGTATTTAATAATATAGACACTGTGGAGGAGAAGTTGCTTGCCACGACTAGATCTGGCTTACCATCGTAATTCAGGTCGCCAATGGCAACAGAGTATGGATCACTGCTAACGGCAAAATCTGTCTTAGCTAAAAACGAGGGTGTTGAAGCACCAGGCGTTGTTGTATTTAAAAATATGGACACTGTGTTGGAGCCAGTGTTAGCCACGGCTATATCCGGCTTGCCATCGCCATTCAAGTCGCCAATGGCGACAGAACGTGAATAACTTCCGGTGGTGAAATCTGTCTTAGCCGAAAACGAGGGAGTTGAGGAACCGGACGTTGTTGTATTTAATAATACGGACAATGTATTGGAACTGTTGCTCGCCACGGCTAGATCTGGCTTACCATCGCAATTCAGGTCGCCAATGGCAACAGAGCCTGGATAACCTCCAGAGGTAAAATCAGTCTTAGTTGAAAATGATGGAGTCAAGGCACCTGGTGTTGTTGTATTTAAGAATACGGATACTGCACTGTTTGCCACGACTAGATCCAGCTTGCCATCATCATTAAGGTCACCGATGGTGACATTTCTTGTATTATCCCCAGTGGCAAAACCGGTTTCTATTGAAAATTTGGCAGGTGTTCCCGGAGGCATGAGAAATGTGTATCTTGCAGTATAGGTTTTGGAATATGACAACCACACAGTTCGCGTAGACGTTGTCACACCATCGCTCCAACCAGTGAATGTATAATCAATTCCATTATAGGTGATTTTTGGATAAGCACGTAAAGTCTTCGGAAGAGTGCTATTTGTTACTTCTGTAAACCCAGAGTTCACCTGATTTCCGTTATAAACAAGATGCCCACCTTCGACACCTGCAAGGTCGTTTTTTAATGTTAAAGTCAAGGGATAGGTCGAAAAACGATAAGATACTTCAACTGGGTTCTGCTGATAATCCGCATATTTACTATTTGAATTCCAAGTAGGAGTTACACCTACTTTAAAAGTATAAATTCCGCTTTTATATTTTGAACAATCTATTGAATAGATATAAAATCCGTCATAAATAGTTTGGCTTTCGGATGCTACAATAGTACCAATGTTATCGTAAATTTTTATTTCCATCAAACATGGATTAGTAAGATCATAATTAAAAAATAAAGTTTGACCAGATGCGGTGCATGTGAAATTAACCACATCTGCGCCTGGAAGAAGCATACCTAGGCCAGAATTATCATTCCAATCATTCGCCATCCCTAATTCAATTGTACTTCTAGTACTACCATTAAGCCGAAACCGACAAGCCGAAATTGACTGAGGTTGATCAAGCAAATTTACTCCGTCAATTCCTGAAAAAAAACTTTTGTTGACAGCCGCAGACGATGAAAACCTATGAAAAGAACATAAATACCGACCTACAAAATCAAAATCATGAATTAGATTGTTTTGATCGATCACATATATATTATTATATTTATATGTTACGTTCATTAATTTGCTTGAAGGCAAGAATACTTCACATGAACCTGTGTTGCTATAAATTAACTGCCCATTAGTAATTCTGACACCTAGAAAAATAAAAGAATTTCTATTTGCATCGATTAATGCAACTCCCCAATAATCGAGCCCAATATAATAAACACACAACTTTTTTACATTTGTTAAAGAATATGTTGTTCCATTGTCTATATATTGGTTTATTCGAAATTTCTCAGTTCCGTTAGGATTCAAGCAGATTATTGCGCCTAGTCCTTTATCTGCTACCCAAATATTATACGCTGAAGGATTATCATAAACATCATTGATTTCTAGCTCAACATCAACAGGGCTCACCAAAGGTCCCTTTATTCTGCGAACAAAGAATAAGTTACCTGTTGATCGATTCAATTGAAGCTGTGCAATTTCGCCCTGGCAAGCCTCAGCAACAAAAACATTGATAGACCCATCCGGAAATTGCAGCGCTCTCATCCCGCGTGCATCGTAGAAGTGATATTCATATAAGCCATCCCCATACGATTTGGCCCATCCATTACCCATTGTTGATCCATAAACAATTCTACCTTGTGATCGATCTAACATGAAATGATATTGTTCTATGTATTTTTCCGACGCATCGAACAATGGCACATATTCATAATCATCGATCGATGTGAAGATTGGATTATTGCATTTTGCAATAGCATTCGATTTTGTGACTTGCCACTTATCAGTATTTATAAGATTACTTGGAATAAACGCGTGCTGTGATTCGACTATATCGATAGATGAAATAATTATTGTGGTTGCATTTACTGATTTGGTTTTTTGTAATGGATTCTCAAACGAAGATGTTGTTCCATTTTCCTTAATTCTTTTTGAAAGAATGCCATTTATTGCCAAGAAGCTTGTAATTTTTTTTATGATTTCATCGCTTTGTTCAATGTACCATGTTCGATAATCCTTATAAAATCGAATACTTACATTGCTTTTAGTGCCATTGGCTTCTGAAATAATACATGTTGCAATTGCAGTATCAACTCCGACACTAATTTGAATTGAATCAATATCAAAAACTTTTATCACTGGCGAAAATATTTTTTTATCTTGGCCAATAACTGTGTTTAACATGTCTATTTTGGAGCCAATTTCTCTTGATGGACAATGCCTTATGATCCTCATGGCATCTCCACTACGAACACCTTGTACAATATCACAGATTATAGAGTTAATCTTACTTTTATCCGACTGCTCAGGCTCTATGGTTGGTTCATGTCTAGCTTTGGATGAACCGGTCTGTAGTCCCAGTAAATTTGTCGAACAAAAAAGACAACACATGAAAAATAGATACAAATATCTTTTATACATTTTCAATCCTCCTCAATATTCAGGAAAAACAGAGGGCAGTCTCTTCTTATTATGGAATTAAAAAGATATAATCCAAACATTCCATTATTTTATTTCTGTTTTTAAATTTGTAATATATTCTTTTACATAATGGGCGCTAGAACTAGAATCTGCCCTTTCAAGAACTTTCTGAAGATAAGATTCCTTATCCGGACGCATTTGAATTTCCTTTTTTAAACTCGTAAATGCATCGAGAACATGCCCTGAACTTACATGTTGTTCGATTAATTGATAATAATAGCGATCAGCTCTTGTTTTATCTCGTAATACTATTTTGCAAATTGAAGCCGCATGTGCGAGCGCACCCGGTGTATACCTGCTATTGGGATATTTCTCTATAAAATTATTAAATGAAGCAATCGATCTTTCTTTAGTTGATTTATCCTTATAGTCAATATTTTGAAAAGCCTGAGTATAGATCCGTAATGCTTGTTTTTCGTCTCCTTGAGGTTCTTCCACACTAAGGGTTATTCTTGAAGATATAATCAACTCTCCTTTGTTTATATATTTTGCTTGCATGGTATAGCTACCAGGTTTAAAAGAATACATCCTGTAATCCAAACCAGGTTCATTACCATACATAAAACTTAAATCATATAAGTATGAATATTCATTACCAGCAGTTACTTTAATTTGCGATTTACCAATTGTGGTCTCTATTCTGCCATAATATGGGAGTTCCTTTCCATCGCTATCGAGAACAATCAATTTTATAGAACCATGTCCAACACCTGGTCGATCGATCGTAACATCAGTTGTGGAATTGTTTTTAATAATAATTTCAAGGAAAACAGCTTCCTTATATAAAACACTCGGCTTTTCAAATTTTAACTCAACAGATAGATTGTTTTGTGAAAAACCCATCCTAGCGAAAAGAATAGAGCATAATAAAACTAATTCTTTTGTTTTCATTTTCTTAATCCTTCTTTACCATGTTATTGTTTTAATAAAATCCCTGTGCCCGTCGCAGAATATGGGTGAAGTATTGTATTGGGAAGCAGCAGTTGCAGTGTGCATTGCACAAACTGTTGTATTATTACCAGAATGTGGTGGGATTAGCCCTCCTGCTAAATTGTCATCACCCTGGATCTCTCGCGTATGTCCCAACTCATGGCAGACAACATTACTCAAACAAACATTAGCCCAATATTCTGGAGATGAAGGATAGTCCCTTTCAGCAACAGCGGTAATTCGTGCACTTAGAATAAATGATGATGCTGGATAAGATGAAGTTCTATCATTTTCAAAGCCTAGAGCATCCGGGGCGCAAATAATTGTCGACACATCAATACAACCAAACAAAATGGAAATATCTCGATTAGGGTGGCCATTATTATAAATACCGGCAGCAGTCAAAGTGTTTATTTGCCAATTCATCAAATCAAGATCAGTCGCAATCGTTAATATGTCACCGGTGGTATCTACACCTTTTATAGAAATTGTTGTATTACAATTAGCAAAAGCATTTTTTATGGCTGCGTAGCCATCATAATAAGCAGGCAATCCTTTATAAGAACAAAGCGAGGGTGCGGATTTCATATATATATGATGGATTCTAAATGTGCTTCTTGTCTCTCCCGGAGGATTGGGATTACCAGGGTCAGGTAGTCCATTTATTATATCATTCGCTAAGTTGTAACCTACATCTATATTGCAGCCTACGAAAGAAAAATAAAATGATATGGCTGCAACGATCACAAACATTACAATAATGAGACTATGAATAATAAAATTATTTTTGACGATACTGCGCAACAAATCATACAGTGACTTCATCTATCTCCTCCTTTTTCAACACTTAGGTTATGTAGCTTATGTCTATTTAAAAAATACATCAGTACACTCAATGAACTCAACACAAATACAGCAGCAATTATTTGTTCAATAGTAACCCCATAAATCCTTGGGTATGTGGTTGAACGAAAAAACTCGCTTAGAAACCTGACAATGCTAATTAGCAATAGAGAAAATGTAAATTTTGCTCCCGTTCGTTGATTCACAAAAGAACTTTTCCAAATCAAAATAGAGACAGGAAGCATGGATAGAATTTCATAGAGTGGAGTGGGGTGAACTTTTAATATTGTCGGTTGTACGCCATGAGGGAAAGATATTCCCCAAGGTAAATTTGTTGGCTGCCCATAGCATCCGTCCCCAGCAAGAAGACATGCAAATCTACCAAAGGCAACAGCAAGGACTAATATATATGCAGTTTGATCAAGAATCAGCAAGATGGGTATTTTAAAAATTCTTAACATAATTATGGCTGTTGTTAAACCCAAAACAATGAATCCATAAGATCCTAATCCACTTTCATTCAAAATTGTCGAGAGGTTATCATTAGGATGGATTATAAAGAATTTTATCATCCCATAAATTTTCGCTCCACAAAGTCCAAAAAAGAAAACTGCCGTAACAAGTATTTTAGCATGATTCTTCTCAAGCCCTAATAATTCAAATTTACGGCGCAATATATATAATGTAACAACAAATAACGCCATCCATGCCAATATAAAAGTCGGTAAATAATATGATCCAATTTTAATAAATGGCAACATCTATAGTAGGTTCTCCAATTTTACTCGTTCAAAGTCTTCTCACTATCCGAGTGAAGCATTAGATTCAGATTGCTATGCTCGCGTGCTAAAACGGAATGACATAATAATGTACCTATTAAGAGGGCAAATAAAATAATCACAAAGAAAACAGATTTGTTTCTCTGAACTATTGTAATATTTTATTGTTTATACTTTGACGACTCGAAAAAAGATAGACTGTTTTTCCTCGGAATCCCGCATCTCAGCAGTTTCTTTTCGTTGGCAGTGTAGTGAAGTAATATTTGAATGTCAATTACTTTTTTGCAGTATCCCCAATTCATCCCCGCAGTCTAGTAAAGTGGAGTAAAATGTTTTCTTGCAAGTGGCATCGCCATCTTCACATTTTTTGGCGAAACGAGCTTTGCCGTCATATATCATAAGTAAGAACAAAAAAAAGCGGCCTCCGATATTCTCAGAGACCGCTTTTGACTTTCCTGAAGATCATTCGATTTCAGGAAAGTCCGATTGTATTAGTATGCATGGCTGTTCGCGGCTGGATCTATTCCATTGCCGGCAAGGTCAGTTATAGCTGCAGCGGTTGTTAAAATATACCCGGCCACAGGTGCGGCGCTCGATGTAACTTCCAGATATACTCTCCATCGAACTCCATCCCATCCTGCATAGGTTGCGTTGTTAATCGTATAAGTGACCCCACCAGTGTTGGAGAATGTGTAGTTTCCAACAACTTTTGCTGTTGCCTGCGACATGGGTTCATTGAATCCTATCACATAAACCCAACTATTCGTTGCTCCTGCCACAGCTCCCGGCGCTGGGAAATAAATTAATTGCGGCTTCACTTTATCAGTGACAATGATGATATTGCTTGCAGGTCCCTCTACAAGATCTTTACTGACTCCGGTAACTATATATCTCACATTCGCTGGTCCGAGAGGATCACTTAAAGTACCTGCATAAAGAGCTGGGCATGTTGTTTGGTATTGAGTGAACCGAACATTTGTTGCCAAAATATCGAAAGACCCGCCATTAACACTTCTATAGATATTGTAGGACCGAGCATTAGCATCATAGTTCCATTCAAGTGAAATTGTTCCTCCCCCTGCATAGTTCTGAGTCGTATAGACTCCTGGGATAAATTGTTCCGACAGGACAGGTACTCCCGGCACAATAGAGCCACCAGCTGTTGTAATATTAAGCGCTTCAAAGTCACCGACCATTGTTGTATTGTTCACGACAGCGTTGCCAGCGATATCTGTAAGTTTAGAAAGAGAATCTATACGAACACTATACTTTGCAGATCCGACAAGACCAGATGGTATAATAGTCAGCACAGTGTTGTTATTACTCCACGTAACACTCGTCATTGGAATATCTGCAGCCGTCTTCTTGAGCCCAATATAATTCACATGAATATTATCAACGATGGTTCCATGCCCCAGGCCAAGAGTTGTAACGGTGTATGGAACCTGTTTGATCGGTTCCGAGAACGTGTACACAATGGAAGTTCCTACCGCTACATCAGCATTGTTGGCAGGTGAAATTGAAGTAACAAATGGAGCAACGTTATCGACCGGTGCAAGAACGATTTGTTCGACTGTTACTTGTGCACGCAGCGAATCCATTGCTTGGTTGCATAGAACGCCCTTCACGGTCGACCCTTCAAAGTTACCATCGGCGCTCTTAGCACGGATTTCGAACGTTGAACCATTCTCCAGGGACGATACCTGGAACGACCCATCTGCTCCTGTGGTTGTCTGTGCGAGTACAATATTTGTGATATGATCTAATATAGTAACTCCTACATTAGGTGCCGGCTGCATGTTCTGAGTTACGACCGTTCCCTTCAATGTTGTCGAAAGCGTTGCAAGCGAACAAACAACGGATCCGACTAATCCCGAAACACCGAGAGAATCACTTGCCACTAACGATGTGAAACTAATGGTCACACTTTGATAAAAATAATCTCTATAGCGCTTTGTAGAATCAATTTGTTTTGCATTATAATCAACCAGAGATGCGGTAATCATATAGGTTCCTGTCCAAATTGAACAGGAGGGACAGGCGGTGTACTGTCCTGCCGGAACATTTGCAAATGCAAAGCTGCCGGACGCATCGGTCTTGAAGGAATGGACCGTATCTCCATACCCCAGAGAAACTACAGCGCCGCTGATTGCCATCCCGGTGCACCGGTCAACAATCTTTCCGGTAACAAAACCTTTAGGTTGTACGGTTTTAATTTCTGTGTTTGGTGATTGAACGGGTGCAGTTGTCTCTTCGGTGCACCCAGTAAGCCATAAAATCATACCCGCGATCATACTCAGAACGAGCAATCGAATGATATTTTTCATTATAAGTTCTCCTAACAAATAAGTTTTTGTTTAGTTTATTATGTCTGCTGATCGTTTTCGTTCACAAAGAATAAAATACGCCTATACCAGCCATCAACGATTTGAGCGAAAGATTACTGTTCAGGCTGCTTAACTGCTTTTTGGGAACAAACAAATACCGCACATCCACGTTCATACTCATTCGATTTGTTACATGAAAAGACATTCCTGCGCCAGCATCGGCATAAAAATTACTCGCAAACTCGTTCAATCCAATATTGTTATCGTATGACCGATGGAATTTCACACCCACAACTCCGGCGCCAACCGCAACGTACAGCTCTGTCGAGTATTTTCGCCAAGTTACAGGCACGAGTCGAAATTCTCCGCCAATCGTCCATAAGAAGTAGTAACTTTTATTGTCCTCACGGATATGTTCCATAAAACTCCCGCCAGCTTGCAGCGCAATCTGAGCTCTAGGATTGAAGTAATAAACAACCGTTGGAAGCGCCAAATAGTAAATATTAAAATCGTTCCAAGGCGAAAGTGCAAATTTTTCTTCCGCTTGAGCAAATCCTTTATTGATATCGCTCAAATTAGGATGATAGTAGAATACACTGATGCCTACTTCTACCTTATGATGTTCAACAGAATCAGTGGCCGCTGTTTGACTCCATACACTATAACTACAGCAGAGTAACAGCATAAAAAAATATTTCAGTGTGCCATACATTGCCGCCTCCTTGCTCTTAGGTTTTTTAGATAATGAAAGAAGCTATTCAACTTAGGATTATTTCCCGAACAGTATTATTCTCTCTATCTCTACCCTCTCCTTACATGAGAAACATTCCCGGGTAGCTATAGAATTTTTGCAATTGCAAGATAGAAATCTTCTTTGACATACTCATTGATATATTGGCGTTCGATCAGCCGAATGTTCTGAAATTATGAAAATATCTCTTTAAAAAACCCGATGCTTCAAAATCAGAGCCAACATAGAGAAACAATTGTAAAGATGCAATAGCGTGAGACACAACCTTTGCATATCCAATGACTTGTGCGTATTTTGTAAGGACAAGAGAACAGGAACAGTATTATGCGGATCTATCTTCGATCGAAAATCCATAAAGCTACAATTACGGAAGCAAACCTTCATTATGTTGGTTCCATTACCATTGACGAATGCCTGATGAAACTTGCCGGACTTGCTGAATATGAAAAAGTCCTTATTGTCGACAACACAAATGGCAATCGGCTCGAAACCTACGTTATAAAAGGGGAAAGGAATTCCGGCAGTATTGGGATAAACGGAGCTGCAGCGCATCGCATACGTAAAGGTGATGAAGTTATTATCATGTCATTTCAAATATCTGATCGGCCCAAGAAACCTATCAACATCCTCGTCGATAAAAATAATCGCTTTGTAAAACATCTGATTGAAAAGTCCGGAATGCACGAAGTGGACGAGTGCTGAAAGTTACGAAGCGTTAGCCAGTAATTAGCAAGTTCCAAACATTAATTTTCAAACAATAGCCAATTCCCAAATGTTAATGACAAAAAACGACTTTTTTGTATTTGGTTTTTAATCATTAAAATTTGTTTGTTATTTATGATTTGGAGTATTAGGTATTCCCTCTAAATTTTTCATGCTTGAGCGCTTCTGCATGCTGGCGCAAAATGTTGTAGTAACTTGCTTGATTATTGTGGCTCACCTATCAACTATTCATGACTTTGAGGAATTCTTTGTTCGTCTTGGTCCCCCTCATTTTATCAAGCAGGAGTTCCATTGCTTCGCTGGGTTCCAAATCACTCATAAACTTGCGTAGAATCCATACGCGGTTCAAATCATCCGGTTCAAGCAGCATTTCTTCTTTGCGTGTTCCAGAGCGGTTCACATTGATTGCCGGGAAAATACGTTTATCGCTCAAGCCGCGATCAAGCACAATTTCCATATTCCCGGTACCTTTAAACTCTTCAAAGATCACTTCATCCATTCGACTGCCGGTTTCTACCAATGCTGTTGCAATGATAGTAAGACTTCCGCCCTCTTCAATATTTCGGGCAGCACCAAAGAATCGTTTTGGCCGATGTAATGCGTTCGCATCGACACCGCCGGAGAGAATCTTTCCGCTATGCGGGACAACAGTGTTATGCGCCCGGGCAAGACGCGTGATGCTATCAAGAAGAATGATAACATCTTTCTTCGATTCAACCAATCTTTTTGCTTTTTCCAGCACCATATCAGAAACTTGAACGTGACGCTCAGGCGGTTCATCAAACGTGGAACTGACAACTTCAGCACTGACCGAACGTTCCATATCCGTCACTTCTTCAGGGCGTTCGTCGATGAGCAGCACAATTAACTTCGCTTCCGGATGATTTCTCGTAATACTGTTTGCCATTTTTTGTAAAAGGATGGTCTTTCCAGCTTTTGGCGGTGAAACGATCATACCACGCTGCCCTTTCCCAACCGGCGCCAGAAGATCGAGAATACGCATGGCATATTCACCGGGAATAGTTTCCAGCTTAATCCGTTCCGATGGATACATCGGCGTAAGATTCTCAAACAGGACACGTTCACGGATCAAATCCGGATGGTCATCATTCACTGCCTCGACGCGCAAGAGGGCGAAAAAACGTTCGCCTTCTTTCGGCGGGCGAACTTGTCCATTTACGGTATCGCCCGTGCGCAACCCGAATTTCTTGATCTGCGATGGCGACACATAGATATCATCCGGAGACGGCAGGTAATTGTAATCGACCGAACGAAGGAATCCGTACCCGTCGGGGAGAACTTCAAGCACACCCTTGCTAAATCCCAGGCCATCTTTTTGGGTTTGTGCTTCGAGAATCTTGAAAATGAGATCTTGCTTGCGAAGATCGCTGTATCCTGTAATGTTGAGTTCTTTGGCAATCGCATTTAGCTCAGCGATTTTTTTGGATTTTAATTCAGAGATATCCATTGGCATGGAAAATATACCTATGATAGTGAGAGAAGGGGTTTGAAAATTTTGAAAACATCGTCAAATGTTAGACAATTTTCTTTGTTAAATAATTAGAATGGAACGAAACAATTTTTTTGAAGTAACCCTGGTCGGATGAACCGGAAAAGTAACTTTTCCTATTAACTTCCATAAGTAGTATACACGATTATTGATTGATTGTCAAGTATTTTTCTTTTTTGAGAAAAGCGAGTGCTTCACCCACAACAAAATGTGAACCGGTAATAAGTATCGGGACACCATCATGTTTTCGAAGAACCTCCGTTATACCACTCTTGACATCAATAAATTCTTCTACGAGTAATTTTAATCGACGTAACTCCTTTGCCAATTCTGCTGCACAGCGAGTTCGATCTGTGCTCGCTTCCACAACAAAGACAGCTTTAGCGGTTTTTTGAAGTGCTTTCACAACCTGCTTATAATCTTTATCCTGCATCAGGCCAAACACGACATACATTTTTCCGAGGCATAGTTGCCGAAGCGATTGACAAAGCGCACGGACAGCCTCTGGATTATGTGCAACGTCGGCGAGAATGAGAGGATTTTGTCGAACAATCGATAATCGAGCCTGAAGTCCGGAACGTTTTTGGATATTTCCTAACCCTTTCCGAATAGATTGTTCGTTCATTTTAAAACCATTTTGCTGAATCACAACTTCGATAGTTTTCAGCGCAAGAAATGTATTCACCGCTTGATGCACACCGGCCAGCGACACATACACATTCTTCATCCTGCTTCCTGCAAAAGTGAAATCCAACACAATACCTTGAAGAGAAGAATGCTTTATACGAATTCCACTGGGATGAATTCGAATCAATTGTGATTTCCTTTGATTGCAGATATTTCGCAAAACTTGGAATGCCCTTCGAGATTTTGTTCCAGTCACACAGGGAATTCCTTTCTTAATAATGCCGCCTTTCTCGAAAGCAATATCTGTTATACTCGTACCAAGAATCTGAGTATGTTCTAATCCAATGGTGGTAATAACGGAAACAAGCGGCCGAAGAACATTGGTTGCATCCAGCCTCCCTCCTAAACCGGTTTCAACAATTGCGATGTCTACGTTAGACTCTGCAAAGTATTTGAAAGCCATCGCTGTTACTGCTTCGAAAAAAGTGCAGGAATTACTTTCAACTTCCGGTTGAAGGATTGATGCAATCCGTGCTACGGTGCGCGAGGGAATCGGCTTGCCGTCGATTCTGATCCGTTCATTAAATCTTATAAGGTGTGGAGAAGTATACAAACCCGTTTTATGACCGGCAGACGTAAACATTGCCGCAATCATCGAAGCCGTGGAGCCTTTGCCATTCGTACCAGCGATGTGAATGGATAAAAATTTCTTTTCCGGATGATCGAGGGAACAGAGCAATTCCTTGATTCCTTGTAATCCGAATTTCATCCCGAACTTCTGGAGATTGTAAAGGAACTTGATAGATTCAGTGTATGTCAATGTAGTATCAAAGATGGAAGGTAAAAACGATTTTCAAAATATATCACAACCAAGATTGAAGAACCGAAAACTTCAGGTCTGCATCCAAGGCACCGACAAGCATCCCTATATCTGAAATTCCATGCTCACGGGCGTAGACAGCCAAACCATCGGCGATCTTCACTGAAATTGCAGGGTCGATAAAGTTCATCGTACCTACTTGCACTGCTGTTGCTCCTGCCAATAAGAATTCAATTGCATCTTCGGCGCTGGCAATTCCACCAATCCCAAAGATCGGGATTTTCACCGACTTGGCAACTTCATACACTTTTGCCAATGCAACAGGTTTGATAGCCGGGCCGGAGAGACCGCCGGTGACCGTAGAAAGTTTTGGCTTTCGTGTCCTGATGTCTATAGCCATTCCGATAAGCGTGTTGATTACAGAAACCGCATCAGCGCCTTCCGATTCAACAATGCGGGCAAATTCAGAAATGTGCGTTACATTCGGCGTCAATTTTATGATGAGCGCTTTGTGTGTCAGCTTGCGAAGACTTGCCGTGATTTTTCCTGTCATCGAACAATCAGTGCCGAAACTTAGCCCGCCCTCCCTCACGTTTGGACACGAGACATTGATCTCATACGCAGCAATTCCCTCCTGCTTTTCCAGCAAGCTGAGAACATCGCAGTATTCCTGGAGAGAACTTGCTGCAATGTTTGCTATGATCCTCGTACCAAGTTTACGAAGGTATGGTAGTTTTTGTTCTATAAAGGTATGAACACCGATATTGGCGAGTCCGATGGAATTCAGCATACCACTGGCTGTTTCAACAATACGCTGCGGTGGATTGCCGGCGCGAGGTTTCCACGAAAGCGATTTTGTAACAATACCTCCAAGCCGACTCACATCTACCAACGTGCGAATCTCATCTCCATATCCAAATGTGCCAGAAGCAACAAAAACACGGTTCTTGAATTCAACTCCGCGAAGAGTAAACGAGGTTTTTACTTTATTTTCAATCGGTGCGGCCATTATATAATTATATCCGTTGTAAGAAATACTGGCCCTTCTTTACACACAAGGGCATACTTCGATTCATCGCCGCTGCGTTCCACGGGACATCCTTGACAAAGTCCGACGCCGCATGCCATATGCCCCTCCAGCGATACTTCGCAACAAAGGGTTCTGCGTTTTGCGAGTTCCGTGAGGGCTTTGAGCATAATAGTAGGACCGCAGGCAAATATTTTAACTTTTCCGAGATCTGTCCGTTCAAGAAATGATTCGAACAACTGCACAACATTTCCATGAAATCCCTTGCTACCATCATCCGTCGCAATATGAATATTTTGTAAATGGGAAGTAATAATTTGTCCGGCATTTCTATATCCGACGAATGTTTCGATTCGTTTATGCCGCTTTTGCAAATTTAATGTAAGAAATGGGAATGGTGCCACACCGATTCCACCGGCAACAATAAGCGCCGTGTCGTAATCGGCATCGACACGAAAAGGCTGGCCAAGCGGGCCTAGCACATCGATCGTTTCACCCGGCCGCTTACGGGAAAGAAGGATCGTGCCCGTTCCAATAGCATGAAAGAGCAACTCAACGATATCGCCCTCAACACGCGCAATACTGAACGGCCTGCGTAATAACGGTCCCTGACCGGTTTCAGCAGAAAGCACATTGATGAATTGTCCCGGTTGTGCTGAAGCGGTAATTTCAGGAGAAGTAAACCGAAGGAGAAATGTCTTTGCGGCAACTTCATCGCAAGATTGCACCTTACACCATTGCTGCACTATTTTGTTCATTACTATTTCTTCGCTCTCTCTATTCTTTCGTACAACGATGAACATTCTTGATCGTTCATTCTTCTTATGCGGGTATTGATCCCTATTCTATTATTTTCTTTCGAGAGGTCACCGAATCCTTCCTGGCGTCCACAGGAATCAGAGTCTTCTGGTTTATTGGTCTAGAATGTATTTCTGATGTATCTATTTTTACTTTTTTCATTTCAGATGTGTCTATTTTTACAATGTTGGATTTGGATGTATCTATTTTTTCTTTGTTGATTTTTATCGTATCTATCTTCGCTGCATTCATTTTTGTTGAATCTATCGCTCCTCTATGAATTTTAGATGTGTCGGCTTTTATATCATTGGTCTTCGCTGTATCGAGTTTCACGTTATCAGATTGCACTATGGCTGATGATCGGTTCGCGGCTGCGACAGCATACTTTGTGCCGCTATAGTCCTTCGCAACATGTTTATACTGCATAAGAGCACTATCTGGTTGATCGAGACCGTTCTCATAAATCCACCCAACCGCATATTCACTTTTAGCAACCAATGGTGATTTGGGGTATGATTGCGCAATACTGCGAAACGCTTTGATCGCATTGGCGTACTGTTTTGTCTCAATCTGTTTCTCGGCCTGTTCATAATAAACTGCTGCACTATCGGTTTTCTTTACAGAACTTTCTTTTCCAAGAAACCGCCGTGCTTCTTCTGCATAGATAGATTCCGGAAAATCACGATCCAGGCGCGTATAGTATTCTTCAGGCGTAGGATATTTTTTCCCGGTATTCAATGTGGAAAGTTCTGCAAGAATATAAAGAAGGCGCGGGCTCCGGTTTGGAGAATAGTCCCAAGAAATAGATCTTTCATACCAGTAGCAAGCGGAATCCGGCACAACTACTTCCATATAGAAAATATCTCCCAATTCTTGTGCAGTAATAGATTTGAGCACCCTAAGCGAATCTGTAAGTTGAGAAGAAATCAGGGATATTTTGTGTTGTATTGAATCTGCAATAGACCGAAGTACAGTCAGTGAATCAGTTCCGAGAGACAAGCGCCGGGATACAGCTTGTGCAATTGTATATTGTGTCGAATCCAATATTGAACGAAGCGCCTTTAGCGAATCAGTAGGAGACTTGGTAACTCGAGAAGCAGCCGTTTTAGTCTTAAGCTTTATGCTGTCAGAGACGGCTAAAATCGGATTGCCAATCGATGGATTTGATTGCGATAAAACTTGTGCAGCGTTATGCTTTGCAGTATCAGTGAGTACCGCGGTAAGTGTGTCTGAAATCGTTTTGTGTGTAGTATCCGTAAGAACGAATAAAAGACTATCCGCTATTTCCAGTTTCTTTCGAGCATTAGAATATCTTGTGAGAGCTGTATATTTCAGGCGACCATCAGCCACAAATTTAAATCCTGTTGCCAAATTCACTTCTGAATAATACTTCAATGCCAATTGATAATCACCAATTTCCTTTTCATACAGTACTCCAAGCTGATACGCAGAGTGTAGAGCGAATTCCGATTTCGCATATGCTGTGTCAACATAGATATATATGTCTATCGCCTCATTTTTCTTTCCGCTGCCCGCGTAATTATTGGCCCGTTCAAAAAGCAAGTTAGGTAAATACGCTTTATATCGAAAATTCTCGATCATTGCATCAACGAGCGTTAATCCCTTTTTATACTCTTTG
>Ga0182021_10001142_pt1 | contig 30153 bp, 33 predicted proteins | sample 612E3MmetaG_FD_120493 | JGI IMG/M metagenome (GOLD analysis project Ga0182021, IMG submission 120493) | Permafrost microbial communities from Stordalen Mire, Sweden - 612E3M metaG (Illumina Assembly) | ecosystem: Environmental > Terrestrial > Soil > Wetlands > Permafrost | place: Sweden... | reverse complement strand
CGTGCGTAAATCGTAATTCGTAATTCGTAAATCAAAAATCGCCATGCGCTGGACAAAGTCCCTCATTCCCACCCTCAAAGAAATTCCCGCCGAGGCCGAGATCACCTCGCACAAGCTGCTGCTGCGCGCGGGGCTCGTGCGCAAACTGAGCGGCGGACTCTACACCTACCTCCCGCTCGGCTTGCGCGCGTTGCAGAAGATCACGCAGCTCTGCCGCGAGGAGATGGACGCGGCCGGCGCGATTGAGCTGTGGATGCCGCATCTGCACCCGGCGGAATTCTGGCAGGCGGGACCGCGCTGGGCCGCCGCCCGGGAAATCATGTACCGGGCCGATCATGCGGGCGACGGGCGGCGCGGACCGCGCGACCCTGAGTTTGTGCTCGGCCCGACCCACGAGGAGATCATCACCCCGCTGGTGAAGAGCGAGCTCACCAGCTACCGCGACCTGCCGAAGAATTTCTACCAGATCGCCACCAAGTTCCGAAATGAGATCCGGCCGCGGTACGGCCTGATGCGCGCCCGGGAGTTCGTGATGAAGGACGCCTACTCATTTGACGTCGACGACGAGGCCGCGATCCGCAGCTATCTCGCGATGAAGGCGGCCTACGCGAAATTCTTCGCGCGGTGCGGCCTGAAGACGATCTCGGTCGAGGCCGACACCGGGGTGATGGGCGGCAGTTTCTCGCACGAGTTCATGGTGCCGGCCGAGGTGGGCGACGACGATGTTGTCTGCTGCGAGGAGTGCGGCTACGCGGCCAACCGGGAAAAGGCCACCAGCGGCCTCGTGCCGGCGGATCTCGTCGATGCCGCGCCTGAAGGCGCGTTCGAGGAATTTCCCACCCCCGGTGTGGCCACGATTGCCGCCCTCGAGGCGGCGCCCTACGGCGTGCCGGCCGACCGGCAGTTCAAGACGCTGATCTTCATGGGCGACGGCAGACTCTTCGCGGTCGTGCTCCGCGGCGGGGACGAACTCGAGGAGGCCAAGCTCGGCGCGCTCGGCTTCAGCCTCTGGCGTCCCGCCACCGTGGAGGAAATCGAGCCCGTCATGGGCGCGAAACCGGGCAGTCTGGGCGCAGTGCGCGGCACGATCAAGAACCCCGACGCACTGGCCGGCGTTTTTGCCGACCACGCCGTGCGCCTGATCGGCAACGGCGTTACCGGCGCGAACAAAGACGGTTTCCATCTGCGCCAGGTCAACGTGACGCGCGATCTCGCGATCACGAAGTATGGCGACTTTCGCCGGGTGCGCGTCGGCGAACCCTGTCCAAAGTCGGGCCAACCGCTCCAGATCCGCCGCGCGATCGAGGTTGGCCACGTGTTCAAGCTCGGCACGAAATACAGCGAGAAGTACGGCGCGGCCTACACCGACGATCAGAAACAGAGCAAGCTGATGGTCATGGGCTGCTACGGCATCGGCATCAGCCGCACGCTGCAGGCGGTCGTCGAACAATGCCACGATGCCGATGGGATCATCTGGCCGTGGAACGTGGCGCCGTACCAGGTGCTTGTGGTGTTGCTGGACCCGCAGCTGCCCGAAGCCGGCGAGCTGGCGCGCAAGCTGGCCGCCGCCGCGGAGGCCGCCGGCGCCGACGTGCTGGTGGACGACCGGGCCGAGCGCCCGGGAGTCAAATTCAAGGACGCGGACTTGATCGGCGTCCCGCTGCGGATCACCATCGGGGGCCGTGGATTGAAGGAAGGGGTCGTGGAGATGAAATTGCGCACCGAGAAGGCCGTGGAGAAGGTGCCGCTGACCGAGGCGGAGGCCCGCGTGCAAGCGGCGGTGGCCGCCGCCCAGGCGGCCGCAAAGGCATGACCGCGCCGACCGCCCGGACCGATGTCACCCCAGCCACCCGCGAGGAAACGGAACTTGCCCTGGCGGGACTCTGGCGCGTGGTCGTGCTGAACGATCCCGTGAACCTCATGTCCTATGTGGTCCTCGTCTTTCGCAAGGTGTTTGGCTTCGATGAGCCCACGGCGCGCCGTCACATGCTGGAGGTGCATGAACGTGGCCGCTCGACCGTGTGGACCGGCGTGCGGGAAAAGGCGGAGGCCTATGTCTTCAGTCTGCAGCAATGGCATCTGACGGCGGTCCTTGAGCCGGATGAAACGCATTGAGGTCAAGCTCAGCCTGCCGGTCGTGGCCCCGCTGCTGGACCTCATCAAGCAGGCGGTTGATGACCTCGGCGGCCGGCTGGCCGCTCCGCAACAGCTGCAGGATCTCGACGAGGAGCTGCGCGCTGCGTGGAAGCACGAGCTGCTGAGCGAACAGAACGACGAATGCCGGCGTTTTCTGGCGCTGTTCGACCGGGAGTTCTTTGCCAGCGGCACCGTGGCCTTTGACGAGGCGAACGCCGAGTCGATGCTGCGCGCCTGCGCGGCCATCCGGCTCCGGCTGCGCGCCCGGGAGCTGGCCGACCTCCCCGACCAGGTAATCGAGAGCGGCGGGTCGGCCGTTGCGCAACTCGGTGAGCCGGCGCAGAAGGCGTTCATGTGCTATGTCTTTTTGGCGACGCTTCAGGAACTGATCATTCAGCACCTCGACTCGGCGATCCTGGACGGATGACAGCCGAAGGGCCTCTTTATGGATTCTTGCTGAATAGATTGACGCTGGTGGGGCGCGTTGGGCCCTCCCTCGACAGGCTCGGGACCCTCAGCGAAGTCGAACGGGCAACACGCCTGAAGCGTCTTGAAGACAAGCCGCTCCACCCTGGTCGATCGCTGAAACTTGCCAGTCATGCCCCGGATCCAGTGCAGCTATTGCGGGCTTCCTTTCACCGTGCGGAAGGTGGAACCGGGCCGGGCCGTTTTTTGCTGCTCGGGCTGTGCCTTGGCGAGCCGACTGCCGGCGCCGGGCGCCGGCGGCGAGTTTCCAATTACCCCGGCCCTGGTCGTGGCGCTCGGAACCGGCTTCGCGTTCTTTAATGAAGCGTTTTTCTGGGGGTTGGCCCAGGCGCTGGCCCGCGATCACCACGCGGTCCAAGCGCTGCTCCTCACCCGCGTGTCGGCCGGGCTGGGCGTCCTTGTATGGGGCTTGCTGGCGGGAGGCATGTGGCGGTCGGCGGTGCGGCACTGGACCGACGCCCTGGTGGCAGGGGCGACGCTGACCATCATTGCGGGAGCACTCGTGCTGGAACTGTCGGCGGGGTGCATGCTGACTGCCAACATCATACTGGGGCTTTGGCTGGCGCGTGGCTGGGGCAAGCAGAAATTCGCGCGGAATAAGTCGGGAACAGTTTGACCGCGCGCGCCTACGGACTAGCATGAGGCTGGCACCCTGCAGTGTTCGTGGTGTGTTCAATAACCGCTCTTTGCCTTTGATAAATTCCGGGAGCCCAACCAACGGTGGCGGCTGCTAGGCCGTAAATCGGAAAGCAAAACCCACCGGGCGGCGCCCACCTTAGCATAAAAAGGACTAGAGCCTTTGCGCATACGGCACAGGCGGGGTGTCAATTCCCTCTCACCGCCGGCTTGACCCCAACTGGCCTCTGGCCAGTGCCTCCAGCCTCCGCCATGAATCCGCACGAATTCCTCACGCTCCACCTTCTCCATGTCGCCGCGGCCTTCGTGCTCATGGGGTACACCTTTTACGCCTTGGCTGCGCCGCCGGAGACGCGCCGGAAGGTCATGATGTGGGCGGGCGGGGCCAGCCTCGTAATGCTCCTCACCGGGCTGCGCATGTGGCAGGGAATCTACGGCTCCGCGCCAGCCGGCTGGCTGGTGGTGAAGATTGGGTGCTGGCTGGGCCTGTCCGCCTTGTCGGGAATTGCCTACCGCAAACGCGGGCTGGCTGGCGCGTTTGCTTGGCTCGCCATCGCGCTGGTCATGACTGCCCTGGTCATGGTATATGTGAAGCCATTCTGAAGTGGGTCTAGGCAGTTGAGGTCGGGCGCGTAATCCTTTACGCGCCGCTTCGCTAAGGATCGCGCGCAGCGACCATGAACACCGAACTTGCAGGCAAAGTCGTTCTCGTCACCGGGGCGTCGGGCGGGTTGGGAACTGCCATGGCCCGGGCCTTTGCCGCGGAGGGCGCGCGGCTGGCATTGCACTATCATTCCCAGCGGGCGGTGGCGAAGCGGCTGGCCGCCGAGCTTGGAACCGTCGAGTCGTTCGTCGTCGGTGCGGATCTGCGCGACGAGGCTCAGGTGCGCACGCTGTTCGCGGAGGCCGGCCGGCGGTTCGGGCGGGTGGACACTCTGGTGGCCAATGCCGGCGTTTGGTGCGAACGTGACATTGCGGTCGCCGACATGTCGCTCGCGCAGTGGCAGGACACCCTGGCGACCGACCTGACTTCGGTTTTTCTCTGCTGCCGGGAGTTTCTCCGCTTGGCGCGGACCCAGCAGCAGGGCAACATTGTCCTGATCGGGTCGACCGCCGCCGTTTTTGGCGAGCCCGGGCATGGCGACTACGCGGCGGCGAAGGCGGCGCTCGCCTACGGGCTGACGCGCACCTTGAAGAACGAAATTGCGCGCTTCGCTCCGCACACCGCTGCGTATTGCGGCGGCCGGGTCAATTGCGTCTGTCCTGGATGGACGGTTTCACCGCTGACGGAACGGCACCTGCAGAACCACGCGGTCGTGCGCCGTGTGACGGCCACCATGGCGCTGCCGCAGATCGCGCGCGCCGACGATATTGCCAACGCCGTGGTCTACCTCGCCTCGGACAAGCTTGCGCGGCACATCACCGGCCAGACGTTGGTGGTTGCCGGTGGCATGGAAGGCCGCTGGCTCTGGCGGCCCGAAGAGGTGGACCCGGCGCTGGCCTGAGACCGCCTCCGCGGCGGCAACTGCGCCGGGATGCGCCCGACCGCCGAGGTGGCGAGCCTTGCTTCCCGCGCCGCATCCCTCCACTTTCTCTCCTGGCGATCGGGCTGGTCCGCCTGCATGACTGAACCACCAAACACCTCCCCGGCTGGCGAACTCTGCGGACTTTGGATCGACGAGGAAGGCCGGGTGCATCTGTCGGTGGTCGCGGCCGACGGCGGCCGCGAGGAGCGCGTCGACAGTTTTCGGCCGTTCGCCTGGCTGGGGGACGCGGCCGTCGTCAGCGGCATTGCGGGGGTCGAGGTGGAAGCGCTGAAGGGCGAGGGTTTCTTCCGCTGGCTGGCCCATGCCCAAGACCAGTCGGCATTTGATGAATTCGTGAAGGGGGCGCCCGACGGCGCGGCGATCGACTGGATCCGGCCGTTGGAGAACCAGTATCTCCTGCAACGGCGGCGGCGGATTTTCGGCGAGTTGACCTTTTCGCAGGTGCGACGGTGCCAGCTCGACATCGAAACCGGTCATTCCCTCGGCGGTGGCTTCAGCGACGCCCGCAACCCCGCCGACCGCGTACTCGCAATCGGGCTGCAGTTCGGCTCGCGGCAGCGCCTGCTCGTCCTGGAGGAGGAGACCGATACCGCCGAGAAGCGGCTGCTGATCGAGCTCAACGACGTGATCGAGGCCGAGGACCCCGACATCATCGAAGGACACAACCTCTTCAAATTCGATCTCGAGTATCTGCGCTTGCGTTGCCGGCATCACCGGGTGCCCTGCGCATGGGGGCGATTCGGTCAGACCGCCACCTTCCGTAACAGCCGGCTCAAGGTCGCCGAGCGGTGGATCGATTTTCCGCGCTGCGATCTGCCGGGCCGGTCGGTCGTGGATACCTACCTGCTCGTCCAGCTTTATGACATCACCACCCGGGAGATGCTGACCTACGGGCTCAAGGACGTTGCCATTTACTTTGGCATCACCGAGGAGGCCGCCGGCGAGCGCACCTATATTGAGGGCAGCCGGATTCAGGAAGTTTTCCGCACGGACCGGGCCCGCTTCCTCGCCTACCTCGCCGACGATCTGCGCGAGACCAGGGGCGTAGCGGACCTGCTGCTGCCGACCTACTTCGAGCAGGTGAAGACGTTTCCTCTCCTATTGCAGGAGGCGACACTGCGCGGAACCACGAACAAGATCGACCTGCTTTTTCTCGAGGAATACTACCATGCCCGCCAGAGCTGCCCCGTGCCGCCGGACGTGCAGCCGTTCGAGGGCGGATACACGCGCAGCTTTCAGGAGGGCGTGTTCCGGCACGTCCTGCATTTCGACGTGGCGTCGCTGTATCCGAGCCTGCTGCTCACCATCGGCCGCAATCCGCGGAATGACACGCTGGGCGTCTTTATCCCGCTGCTCACGCGACTGCGCAATTACCGGCTGCAGTACAAGCAGCTGGCCCGCACCGCCCCGACCGAGGAGCTGCGCGCCGAATACCAGGCGCGGCAGGCCAGCTTCAAGATTCTCATCAACTCGTTCTATGGCTACCTCGGCTTTTCGGGCGCGCGCTTCGGCGACGGCGACCTGGCGGCCGAGGTGACACGCCAGGGGCGCGAGCTGCTCCAGCGACTCATCGACGAGTTCGCCCGGAACGGCTGCACGATCCTCGAGGCCGACACGGACGGCATCTACCTGTCGTCGCCGGAATGCTTCGAGGAACCCGAGAAGCTGCTGGCCTTGGTTGCGGCCATCCTGCCCCCGGGGATCGAACTGGAGTTCGACGGCAGCTATGTGGCGATGTTCTGCTACAAGGCCAAGAACTACGCGCTACACGATGGCCGCAAGATCATCCTGCGGGGTTCGGCCCTGCGCTCCCGCGGGATCGAGCCGTTCCTCAAGCAGCTCACGGACCAGCTTATCCGCCACCTGCTCGGTGCCGGCGTCGAATCGCCACTGCCGTTGGTGGAAGACTATCGCCGGCGCCTCCTGGCGCGCGAAGTCACGATTGCCGAGATCGCGAAATCGGAGGTGCTCGGGCAGAACCCCGAGGCTTACGAACAGTTCGTGGCCGGAGGCGGCAAACCCCGCCGCGCCGCGGCCGAGGTGGCCCTCCAGATGAATCCCCGGCCCCGCATGGGCGACCGCGTCGGCTATTTTGTGACTGCGAAGTCCAAAGGCCAGACCTCTGACTGGCAGCGGGCACGGGCGGTGGCAGACTACGATCCGCAACAGAATCCCTACGACCCGGTGTATTACACCAAGAAGCTCGACGACTGGCTCGAACGCTACGGCCGGTTTCTGGGGGTTCCGGGGGCGCCACCCCAGAGCGAGTTGTTTTGATTCTTCCGGTTGGGAAAGGCGCGCCTGATTCCAAGGCGGCTTCTAGCGATTCCCGGTCTTTGGTCTGGTCAGGACGAGGAGTACCCCGGCCCACAGGAACAGGACCGACGTGAGGAGCGGAACCATCCGCGTGGGAAGCAGGCGGCCGATCTCCTCGATGCCGACTCCGTACCAGGACGCGGCCCATGTGTCGAATCGCAGATTGAAGATGGCCAGCATCACCGCGCAACTCGACGCCACCTGGGCGATATAGGCCAGTGCAGCCGCCACTCCTGTTTTCCTCCGGGATAGGAAGAAATGCCAGATGCTCATCGCCAGCATGATTCCAACAATGATCGCTGCCGTCAGCCGGTCGCGCGCCCACCATGCCAGTAGAATGACACACGAGAACAACATGAGATCCGTTCCCAGCATCGCCAACATGTGCATGCCTGGCTTCATCGGCGCCGGGGCCGGAAGTGGAAGCGTCTCCGTCGCTGCGGCCGTTCGGCTCAGCGCCTGGTTGTACCGATACATCGCGACGATCCAAGTGGTGATGACCGTCGCATAGAACCACCAGAACCACGCCATCGCGGAAAAGAACGTGCGGTCATTCCATCCCCAGTGTTGTCCCAGGGTCCGCACGATTTGCTGACCGCCAATAGAGAATGCCAGGACAAAAACCCAGGAGGCGAGCAATCCGATCCGTTTGGAGAGGCGCTCGTGTCTGCTGGAACCGCCACTGAACATCGCCCATTGCGCGGCGAAGCCGGCAGCGATTCCCAGAAAGGGCCAGAGCCACGCGGCGAGGAGACCCGACTTGGCCGCCGCTGTGCCTTTCGCTCCCAAGCCCGCGCCGGCGCTGGCAGTCGCGCCCGCGGCCACCGGCAGGGCGGCGAGCACCGCGCCGGAGAACACCTGGCCGGGCGCCGTCCGGCGCAACGTGTTTTCCACGAAGACCTGAACTTCCTCCTGCAACAGTTTGCGTCCGCGCGACAGCCGTTGCTTGACGACATCTTCGGACAATTCCAGTTCCACCGCCACGTGTTCGATGGATCGGTGTTCGCGGTAGAACAAGATCAGTGGTTCCCGGTAATTCTCGGGGATTCTCTCCAATGAACGCCAGAGAATTGCTTCCTCCTCCCGGCTGACGGCCTGCTCCGACGGAAGGGCCTCGGCGGCCGGCGATTCATCTGCATCTTCCAAGGGGGCGGCGTTTCGCACCGGCTCGCGTCCGGCCTCCCGCCGGCTTCGGTGCGCCTGGTTCCGGACGATGCCGCACAGCCAGGCACGGAGTTTGTCCGGCTGACGCAATAGCCGGAGATCCTTCCACGCGCTGATAAACGTTTCCTGGGCCACGTCCTCGCTCTGGCTGACGTTTCCGGTTGCGCTGTAGGCTAGGGAGCAAACCAAGGTCTGATATCGTTCGACAATCTGGCGGAAGGCGTCCCGGCGTCCACCAAGACTGTCGGCCACCAGATCGGCGTCGTTGCGTTCCGCCGTTTGCATCGCTTCGGTTGTCATCATGGTACCCACTAAGGGCCAGAAAAGGATCAAGAGGTGACAATAAATCGCTGCAGACTCCAAATCCAAGGGCGACGGCGATGCCGCACCGCGCTCCGGCTCGCTCACAATTCGAGAAAATTCCTGGATCGGGCCTGAGCTGACTCTTGGTGCGAGATGCACGTAGTCATGCGCTTATGGCCCGGGCATACCCCCCTTGCCGCGCATGGCTTCCATCTGCCGCATCAGCTTCCGCCCGCCGCCGCCTTTCATCATCTTCATCATCTTCTGCATTTGCTGGAACTGCTTCAGGAGCTGGTTGACGTCGACCACTTTCACGCCGGCGCCGTTGGCTATCCGCATCCGGCGGGTGCCGTTGAGGAGCGCGGGATTGCGGCGTTCGCGGACCGTCATCGACTTGATAATCGCCTCGGTGCGCCCCATCTGCTTTTCCGCGCCGTCCCCGATCTTCACGCCGCTCATGCCGGGCATCATCCCAAGAATCGACTCCATCGAGCCGAGCTTCTTGACCTGCTGCAACTGGGCCAGGAAGTCCTCGAGGTTGAAGTCGGCCTTGCGGAACTTCTCCGCCATCTTCTCGGCCTGCGCCTGGTCAATGGACTCCTGCGCCCTCTCCACAAGCGAGACGACATCGCCCATGCCGAGGATGCGGGAGGCCAGGCGGTCGGGATAAAACGTGTCGAAGTCGGCCGCCTTTTCGCCGATGCCGATAAACTTGATCGGCACGCCGGTAATGGCCTTGATCGAGAGCGCGGCGCCGCCGCGAGCGTCGCCGTCGAGTTTGGTCAGCACCAGGCCCGTGAGGGCCAGCGCCTCGTGGAAGGCCTTGGCGACATTGACGGCCTCCTGCCCCAGCGCGCCGTCGGCCACCAGCAGCACTTCGTCGGGTTCGACGCGGGCGCTCAACCGTTTCACCTCCTCGATCAAGTCGTGGTCGATTTGCAGGCGGCCGGCCGTGTCAAACAGGATGGCGTCGGCCCCGGCCTCGGCCGCGGACCTCAACGCGGCGGTCCCGATCGCGGGCACGTCCTTCGACACCCGGTCGGCAAAGAAACCGAGCTCCTCCTGCTTGGCCAGGATCTCGAGCTGGTCAATGGCGGCGGGACGCTGGACGTCGCACCCGACGACGAACGGCCGGTAGCCGCGTTTCTTGAGGAGGCGCCCGAGCTTCGCAGTGGAGGTTGTCTTGCCGGAACCGTGGAGGCCGACCAGCAGCACCTTGAGCGGACGTTTCGCGCTCAGCTCGGTCGCGCCCTCGCCGAGGAGCGTTACCAGTTCATCGTGGATAATCTTGACGATCTGTTGGCCGGGCGTGACCGACTTCAACACCTCTTGGCCGGCGGCCTTCACCTGCACACGCTCAACGAACTCGCGGGCGACCTTGAAATGCACGTCGGCGGAAAGCAGGGCGGTGCGCACCTCCTTGAGGGCTTCCGCCATGTTTTCTTCCGTGAGCTTGCCGACGCCGCGCAGGTTGCGCAGCGCCTGGCCGAGGCGTTCGGTGAGCGATTCAAACATGGGAATTCCCAGTAGAAACCACGGATGAACGCAGATCAACACGGATGATGCGGCCCGACCGCAGCCCCGCCCTCCGCTCTGCGTTGGGAATCACACCGCCGGGCGGCGAGCGACATTCGCCGCCTTGACATCCCTCGACGTAAAACTATGTTTTACCCAATGATCAAGACCATCACGAAGATCGGAAATTCGCAGGGTATCATGCTCGATGCGGCCTTGATGGACCTAGCCCATCTCAAGGTCGGGGATCAGGTCAACCTGACCGTCCACGAGGGCGGGGCCATTTACCTGGCGCCGGTCCATCCGGTGGTGACGCCGGACGAGGCTGCGGTCTCGGCGCGACGGACGATCGCCAGAAACAGGGAACTGTTCCGCCGGCTGGCATGAATGGCGATTGGAAACACCTTTCGGCGGCGGCGGTCAGGGCCATTCACGCCGAAGTCATCGCTTCGGACGGGGGTAGCGAAGGCATACGCGATGAAGGCCTGCTGGAATCGGCGGTCGCGGCTCCGCAGGCTACATTTGCGGGAGCGCCGTTGATGCCCGATGCGGACGAAATTGCTGCCGCCTATCTCTTTTATCTCTGCCGGTACCATCCGTTTGTCGACGGAAACAAGCGCACGGCGCTCGCCGCCTGCCTCGTATTCCTTGAAGTCAACGGACTGCTATCCAAACGCAAGCTACCGCTGGCGGCCTGGGAATCGTTGGTCCTTGATGTCGCCGCCTCGCGGCTGGATCGCAATCAGACGACGCGACGACTCAGGAAACTGCTGCCGCGGGCGAGACATTGAGGCGGCTTGCGCCAGGCGCAAATCCGCGCCTAATCCGATCCAGACGCCATTCGACCATGCGCATCATCGACGCCCATGTGCATCTTTATCCGCCGGAGGTTGGACGCGACCCGGTGGCGTGGGCGGCCGCCCAGGGCGAGCCTCATTGGGCGGTGTTGTGCACGCGCCGCCGTCGCGGCGGGCAGCCGGTCCAGACGTTTCCCCCGATCGACCAACTGCTGCGCGACATGGACGCGGCCGGCGTGGATAAGGCCGTGCTGCTCGGCTGGTATTGGCAGCAGCCCGCGACTTGCGCGTGGCAGAACCGGTTCTACGCCGAATGCACGCGGGCGCATCCGGACCGGCTGGCGGCATTCGCCACGGTTCATCCATCGGCCGGCGCGACGGCCGTGCGGGCCGAGATTCGCCGGGCGCATGACGACGGTTTGTGCGGGCTGGGGGAGCTGTCGCCGCATTCGCAGAAATACTCCATGGACGATCAGGCGTTTGAGGCGGCGTTGGCCCTGGCTGCGGAGCTTCGCATGCCAGTCAACCTGCATGTGACCGATCCCACCGCGGGTGAGTACCCCGGAAGAGTGGAGACGCCGTTGGAGCACTTCGTGCAGTTAGCGACGGATCATCCGCAGGTGAAATTCATCCTGGCGCACTGGGGTGGCGGGCTGGCGCTTCGAGAAGCCAATTCGGACCAGCGGCGGGTTCTGGCCAACGTCTGCTACGATACCGCGGCTTCGCCATTGGCCTATGACCCTCGCATTTGGCGCACGGTCCTTGACGTGGTGCCGCTGGAAAAGGTGATTTTCGGCACGGACTATCCGCTGAATCTTTATCCGAAATCCGAAAGTGTGCCGGGCTGGGGCGGAATCCTGGCCGAAGTCGAGCAGGCGGCTTTCACTGTGGACGAGAAGACACAACTACTGGCCGGAAATGCCGCCCGATTGCTCGGCCTGTAATCCCGGAACACGTTTCCGGGCTGAAGCCGGGGCCGGCAGGCCTGCAATCGAGCCGGACATGGGCGGCGACCCTTCACCGTCTTCGCCTTGGGGGCCGGGATCGTCGGAAGCGCGTCAGGGCGTGTCTAAAATGTCAACTATTGGTTGACAATGATCCCCGGGGCCAGGCGTCCAACCCGCGCCTGCGGCGGGCGATCGACTTGCTGCGCGAGGTCGGCATTCTTGACGGATCCGTCACGGTTGACGACGCGGCCACGCTTGAATTCATCCCGCCGATTTGAGAAACTCCCCATTATGAGTATCGCCGCGAGACTGGTCGAACTTGGCATCGAACTTCCGGAACCGCCCGCTCCGGCCGGAAGCTACCTGCCCACCGTGCGCTCCGGGAACCTGCTGTACTGCGCGGGCACCATCTGCGCCCTCAATGGCAAAATGACCCACACCGGACCGGTGGGGCGGGATCAGACAGTGCAGACGGGCTGCGAATCGGCGCGAATCTGCGCGCTCAACACGCTCGCAAACATCCAGGCCGCCACCGGCAGCCTCGACGCCGTGAAGCGGATCGTTTTTGTCAGCGGGTTCGTGAATGCTGTCAGCGGATTTGCGGACAGCCCGGCGGTCATCAACGGGGCCTCCGACCTGTTCGTGCAGGTTTTTGGCGAAGCGGGGCGCCATGCCCGGGCGGCGTTGGCGGTGGCGGGATTGCCGCGCAATTCCACCACCGAGGTGCTGGTGGTGGCCGAACTCAAGGATTAGGCGGGCCCGGGCGTGTCCCGGTTCCCGGCAAACCCACGCGGGGCCGACCGCGCCGCGCAGCATCGGCATTCGCCGCATGCCGGAAATCTGGGATGGGACGGCCTGTTTTCGTGGTTGCCTCGACGGCGGCTTGGCCGCAAACAAACGGAACTTTTCCCCCTGGCATGGCGTTCAACCTCAAGAAAGTCCTGAAGGCGCTGCTGTTCTCGTCGAACCAGCCGCTATCGATCGCGGAAATCCAGGATACCTTCACGCGATTTCACGAGCAGGCCGCCGGGGTTGGTGCGCTGCCGGCCTCCCAGCCGCAACCGGAAAATGGCGGCGAAACCACGGTCGTTCCACGCGAGGCCGCGCCAGCCGACCCGGCCGTTGGCCGCTTTGACGGGATTCTCTCGGAGGCACCGGAAGCCGAAGAACTCTATCAGGATGTTCCCAGCCTCGTGCCGGCGGCGCAGATTCGGGAGACGCTGGAACAACTCGCCCTCGAACTGCGCGCGGGAGACGATGGGTTTCTCCTGGTCGAGACCGCCCAGGGCTATCGGCTGGTGACCCAGCCCCGCTTTGCCCGCTGGGTGCGCGCGCTCCGCAGCGAACCGCCGCCGGTGAAGCTGAGCCAGTCGGCGATGGAAACGCTCGCGGTCGTCGCCTATCGCCAGCCGGTGACGCGCGCCGAGATCGAGCACATCCGCGGGGTCTCCGCCGAGGCGGGGCTCAACCGCCTGCTGGAGCGCGAGCTCGTCTACATCGTGGGCCGGGCGGATCTGCCGGGCCGGCCGATCCAGTACGGAACGACCGAGGCGTTTCTCGAGTTCATCGGAGTCAAATCGCTGGATGAGCTGCCTGCCTCCGATGTGCTTTCACAACGGCAGATTGACGGCTGGCTGCAGAACGCGATGAATCCGACGCATCCGTCCGATCGCGAGATGGGCCTTTCCGAGGAAGGCGAGGAACAGCTCTCGCTGGACGATGCCGCGCGGGCGGCCGCGGCGAAGGAAACGGCGGCGACCGCGGCCGGTGCGCCAAGTTCCCCGCAGGAAGGCGCGGCCCTATCCGGCGGGACCCCGGAGGCGGCGGCCATCGCGCCCAGCCAGAGCGCGCCAACTTAAACGGCCATGGACCTCAATTCTCTCCGTCAAAAGATCGACCGGCTTGACACCCGGATTGTGGAGCTGCTCAACCAGCGCCTTGCCCTGGCGGCGCAGATCGGCCAGTTGAAGCGCAGCAGGGACGGCCGGATCTTTGTGGCCGAGCGCGAAGACCAGGTGGTGCGCAAGGTGTGCAGCCAGAACCAGGGCCCACTGAAAGATGCCGCCCTGCGAGCGATTTACCGCGAGGTGATGTCCGCGGCCATCGCGCTCGAGAAGCCGCTGTTGATCGCCTACCTCGGTCCGGAGGCGACCAACACGCACCAGGCCGCGATTAAGAAATTCGGCGCCAGCGTCGACTATCACGGGATGGCCACGATTGCCGACATCTTCACCGCGGTGGAAAAGGGCGAGGCGGATTACGGCGTCATTCCGATTGAAAATTCCACCGAGGGGTCGGTGCGGGACGCGCTGGACCAGTTTGTCGATTCCGACCTAAAGGTGGTGGCCCAGATCTACCTCGAAATCACCCACGCCCTCATTGCCAATTCGCCGCTGGAGCAGATTGAGAAAGTCTATTCAAAGGACCAGGCCCTGGCGCAATGCCGCATGTGGCTGCAGCGCCATCTCCCGCATGCGCAGATCCTCTCCGCCGGCAGCACTTCAAGCGCAGTACAGATCGCGAAGAAGACGCCCGGCGTGGCGGCGGTCGCCAGCCCGATCGCCGCGGAGTATTACGGCATGCCGGTGGTCGTGGCAAACATCCAGGACAAACCGGACAACACCACGCGGTTCTTCGTCATTGGCAAGCAGGCGTCCGGCTCCGCGGGCGGCGGACGGGACATGACCAGCTTCCTGATTTCGCTCGGCGATGACGCCGCCTCGCATCCCGGCGCCCTGCTCAAGATGCTCCTGCCGATGGCCAAGCGCGGGATCAATCTCTCGAAGATCGAATCGCGGCCGAGCAAGAAGCGGCCGTGGGACTATTTCTTCTTCATCGATGTGACCGGACATTACGACGATCCCGCCATGCGCGAGGCCGTGAAGCACCTACGTCGGTTCTGCCCGATGGTCAAATGGCTGGGCAGCTACCCGGTGGCGAAATGAGACCCGCGGCGCGCGCTCAGTCCAGCACGTGCTGCCATTGGTTCTCGCGGGCGGCGCGGGCGGCCTTGTAGGCGCCCATGGCGACGTAGCGCTTGTAATCCTGCCCGGCGAGTCGGACCTTGGGCGCTTCGTAACCGTCGTCAGCCAGCCGCTTTTGCAGCACGGTGTCGATGCCCCGAATCTGGCTGCCGCCGCCGGTGATCACGATGTTTTGGAGCAACTGAACCACCGAGTCGGAGGAGGCGCGGGTGATGAGGGTGGTGAGCGCCGGGTAGATGCGGTCGAGCAGCGTGTTGCAGGCCTGCCCGATCGTTTCGCCGAGTTCCAACATCCGGGCTTTTCCACCGATGATAACCTTCACATCCGTGGGTTTGCGAATGGCGCCGACGTAGGAGTGAGCCTCCTTGATTTCGCGCACGGTCTGACGGGAGATCCCGTTCCCAGGATAGAGGCGGTTGATCTCCGCTTGAATCAAACCGTCAATGGCATCACCCGCGAAGGCGATGCAGATCTGATCGTCGCGCGAGGGGAAATAGCCCTGGATCAGGCAGACATCACTGGTCCCGCCGCCGATGTCGACGAAGAGGGAATTGGTGACCGGATCGACGTAGTTGGGCTGGTTGAGGCGGGAATCGTCGCGGTAGCCCAGCGCAGCGAGGAACGGTTCGGGGATGAGCAGTACCCGGTCGAAAACCCCGGCGGCGCAACCGCGGATGTTTTCGCGGGCCTCCTCCTCGGCGTTAGCCGGCACGCCGATGACGGCGCGGAGCTCCGCGGTGCCGCTGGGATCAACGAGGATGCGCAGGTGGCGGAAGAAATCGCCGGCCGCCTCGGGATGGGCGACCACGCCATTCTCGAGCGGGGCCACCAGGTTGACGTGCAGGAAGTTCTTCAACGCATCCTCACCATAAAGGATGCTGGCGTTGCCGGCGATAATGCCGTCGACGATGCCGTCCTTCACGTAGCCGACAACGGTCGGCACAATCTTGCTGAGCGCGATGTCGGTGGCTCCGGCCTGGCTGGCCAGGATGCATGACTTGTTGGTGCCGAGGTCGAATCCGACCAGATTGACCTTGCGGTCGGGTTTGCGGACGGTGGCGGCGGAAACGACAGGGGTGGAACTGTTTGGTTTTTCCAGAGTGGCGGTGGTCATAGGATCAACGATGGTTGATGGATTGAGGACGGTGGTTGGGCGAAGATCAGACTCGGGAGTGCCGCGCCCGGGCGACCGGTCGGGCGGGTTCCTGCGCCAGCATTCCGTCGAGCAGATCCGCGATGTCGGGCGCCGCGGAGGTGCGGCGCGGCGAATTGCCTGGCGGGCGGGAATGGGAGGCTAGGGAGCGTTCGGGCGGATTGGCCTCGGGCGTGGTCTGCAGATGTTCCATCAGCATCGGAATGAGCAGCTCGCCGAGCGCCGCGGCATTGCCCACTCGTTCCTGTTCGCAGACGAGCAGGTTCTGGAGGCGGTCGTCCGGCAGGGCGCCGATTCCGTGGGCATCGCGGAATGTCTTGATGAGTGGATCGAGCAGCATGGGACCGAGGCGGGAGGCTTCATCATTGCGGCCGGTCTCCTGGAGCAGACAGATTTGTCGCATGGCGCGCGTGATTTCACGCAGCGCCAGGTTGGCTCCATTGATATTAAGATTTGGCAAAGGAAGAAATGACAGACCCTCCCGCTGATCCAAGGTTCGAAAAAATGGTGGCGCAGATCCCGGAGATTCTGTCATCGCCACACCGAGACAGAAGATACCCGCCAGACGTAGTCTAGCCGGGACCTATGCGGACTCGATCCCGACGATGCCCCGGGGGACCAAGTCGGACAAAGCGGCGGCCGCCACTATTTGCCGTGGTGAGTGAGATAAATCACCGCAACGACGAGACCAAGCAACGCTAGGGCCCCAAAAAAATACAGGAAACAACCCCGCCTTACCTCCTGCTGCAGCGATCTCGGACTGGAGCGGTATTGCTCAAGAATGGCATTTGCGTTTGCGTCGACAGCGGGTGGGGTCATTGACACATCGGGCAAGGGTCCGGCGGGAGGCAATTCGGCGGGAGCTTTTGGGGCGGGCTCTGGAAATGCCCCAATCCGTGCCTGCTCTGCGATAATCTCGCGTTCCAGCCAGGCGGCCTGTTCATTCAGCAATGCCTTCTGATGAAGGAGTTCCTGAAGACGGTCGGCCATGGAGAAGGCAGATTAGCGCTGCGCCCGGCGAAATCACGCCGAAAGCGAGACAAAAAAAGCGCAGCCGGGCGGCTGCGCCTGAGATTGAATTGGACGTGCTCGATCGGTCAGACCAGAGCCGTCTCGACGCTGACCCGGCGGTGAGCCTGATCGTACTTAACCACTCCATCCTTAAGGGCATAGAGCGTAAAGTCGCGTCCCTGGCCGACATTCTTGCCCGCATGCAGCTTCGTGCCGCGCTGGCGGACGATGATGTTGCCGGAAATGACGGTCTGATTGCCGAATTTCTTGATACCGAGCCGCTTCGAATGACTCGAGCGTCCGTTGCTGGTAGTGGATTGGCCCTTCTTATGTGCCATGACGAAAGTTCTCCTTAGACGTTGATTGACTCGATCTTGATCACCGACAACTCCTGCCGGTGCCCGCGTTTGCGCTCGTAGCCTTTGCGCTTCTTCTTCTTGAAGATGATTACCTTTTTCCCACGCTTATTCTCGAGGACTTTGGCGGTTACGCTGGCTTCGGGCAGAAAGGGGGTACCGACTTTGAACGAGTCGCCTTCTCCAGTCGTGAGCACTTCCTTGATCTCGATGATCGCGCCTGCTTCCGTCTTCGGATAGCGGTTGACGATCAGGATGTCGCCCTCGGACACGGAGAACTGCTTGCCCTGGGTCTTGATGGTGGCTTTCATGAATGAAACCGCGAAATAAGAGGTTTCGCGTCGGGCAAGGCAAGGATTAAGTTGGTGATTTGAGTCACCGCTGAGGAGGTCGCTTTTTCACACCCAGAATACGGGCCCGACGGTGTGAAAGGCCGCACTTCCGATGCGCCGCGATCATCGCAGCGGGACTGGGTGGACCGCGTCCTGCGGACTGGGATGGTGGACACCGATACCCAGGTAATAGCAGGGGCCTTGGCGCCAGTAGGCATTCGAATAGTCAGTGCGTACCGGCAGGTTCTTTTGACTGTCCTCAAGTTCCTGCTGGCGCTTCAAGGCGGCAATGCGCAGGGCCTCACGGTCCGCCTGCTCGCGCTTTGCCTGCTCGAGCTTTGCCAACTCCGCAAGGGCGCCCAGCCGGCGGGCCTCAGCCTCCGCCGCTTCCTTTTCACGGATATCGGCCTGCTGGCGGGCCTCGTTTTCAGCGGCTTCCCGTTCACGCGCCAATTGGTCGCGCCCGGCGATCAGGCGTTTGTTCTCCTCTTCGGCAGCTAGGCGGGCCGCCTCGGCGCCCGCTTGGTCAGCCTGCGTTTGCGCCAGTCGCTGCTCAGCCTCGTCGGCCTCCTGCCGGGCTTTCAGATCTGCTAGCCTTCGGGCTTCGGCCTCGGCCGCCGCCTTCTGCCCGGCTTCCCGCCGGCGAAGCTCCGTCTGCGCCTGTTCGTTCGCCCGGATCTCCGCTTCCTTGCGCGCAACATCGGCCGCGTACCACCGGTAGCCCAGGATGATGACGAGCAACAACGGTATGACGGTCAGGAGGATGATAATGCCTTTTTTCATAAAGGGGTTATGATGTGGCTGGAGACGCGACTCGGCGGCGGGCCGCGAGAGCATGTTAGGCGATTGACCCGAACCTCGGGAGGTTGTTCAGCGGAAAGTCGGCCACAGTCGCATGGGCAGCGTTGGCTGCTGCGTAGGGCAAGGCCTGCCGCACGGCATCGGCTAGCGTCTGTCGATGGTGATAGACGGCATGAAGCACCGCGGCATGCAGCACATCCCCGGAGCCGGTGGGGGATACTTCATCAACCACAGGTGGCGTGAAGCTGGTTGCGCCGCCACCACGTTCTGCAAACCAGACCGGCCGCGGTCCGTCCGTGAGGATCCAGGCGCGCGGGGACCATCGGGCCAGGGCGGCTGGGAGACGTTCGGCCAGCGGGCACCGCTGTTCTGCCTCGGGAAACAGACCGTCAAACTCGGTCCGGTTGACCTTCACCCATGCCAGCGGCCGCTCGATCAACCAGGCCAGGGGCGGGCCGTAGCTGTCCGCCACCACGGGACCGCGCGCCAGCCACCGGCCCACCGCCGCACGCAGGGGTTCGACCGCCGCCGTGCTCCAGCCCGGCACACTGCCGCAAACTGCCAGCACGTCGCCGGCGGGGCAGGCGTCGAGGTATTCCGCGCAGGCGCGCACCGCCTCCTCCTCCAGGGGAACATCAGGGCCGAGAAAGGTGGTTTCCGGACGGCCCGGCGACCGCACGACCAGTCCGGCCCGCGTGCGGGCGGTCAGGGGAAACACCCGGCAGGCGATGCCTTGGGAGCGCGCCCGGGCCTCGCACTCGGCGCCGGTGGCTCCGCCGGGAAAGAACAAAGCCGTGGTCGGAGCACCGAGGCGGTTCAGCATTTTGGAGACATTGAGGCCCTTGCCGCCGGCTTGGAACGCCGCGGTCTGCGCCCGTTGCGTCCGGCCCGCCTCCCAGGCGGCGAACGTAAACGTCGTTTCCCAGAGGAGATTTCCCGTGAAGGTGTGGATATGCGGGATCATCGCGGGTTTTTTCGGGCCGGCTTCACAAAAACATAGTTTGCGATGAAAGTCAGGCCCAGCATGGCGCCGAGTGTGCGAACGTTGCGCATGGCGCCGAAGACGGCCGAGAGAGGGCTGGCTTTTGGTTCCTGCACACGGAGGAGGATCAGACAGGACAGGAAAGCCGGCACGGTCTGCAAAACGAAGGCGTAGTGGTAGACCCGCATCGGATCCCAGCCGCGGTTCAGCGCGTAGGTGAAGGCGGCGCCGCTGAGGACCGGCGCGATCGCGGTGAAAATCGAGGTGATAGCCGTATTGAGCCCGATGGCGATCGTCTTGGCTTCCGGCGGAATGAGCTTCAGCAGCATGTTGAACAAACCCAGCGTGAAACCGGCCCAGGTGAAGCCGTTCCAGATCCAGAGCCCGTAGAGCAGCCAAGTGTTGCTGCGGTCGAGGAAGATCCAGACGAAGAACTGCGCCTGCCAGAGGAGGATGGCCGCGGCCATCACGGATTTGTTGCCCAGCCGGCCGAGCAGCCGGCCCCAGGTGGGCATTGTCACGGCGGCCCCGATGGTGTTGAGGATGATCAACAGGCACACGTTGGCCACGGACAGTCCAAGCTGGCGGTACATGAAGACGGGATAGAACGGTCCCAGGCTGTTGTAGGCGAACCCCCAGATGGCCCCGAATGCGATGAACATGATGAGCGAACGCGAGCGCCGGATGGTGGCCAGTTGCGCCCGCCACGGCAGGGGCGGCGACGAGCCGGCAACGGCCGCGCCCAGTTTCAACCGATGCTGGGCGACGATTGACCAGACGCGCAACGCCACGGCCACAATGAACACGCCCTGCAGCGCAATGAGCGAGCCCCTGAATAGACCAAGTGTGGCCCAGACCAGCAGGAGGAAGACGACGGTCGCGGCCTGGATCAGGCCGTTGCGAAAACCGAAGTACTTTCCCCGGATGCGCTCTGGCGACCATTCCTGGGTCCAGGAATTCCAGGCCACGCCATTGACGGAGGCGAGCAGGCTGAATCCGAGGAAGAAGGCGAAGAAGACTGGAGTGCTCGCAGCGGGATTGGCGCGGGGGAGAAACGGCAGCGCCAGCGCCAGGGCCAGCCAGCCGACGGCGTTCGCCCAGGCGGCCACGAGGGTGATGCTCTTGGCCGGAAAGAAATGCGCCAGTGCCGGCGTCAGGAAAATCTGCAGGAAATTGGCCAGGAACGGCAGCGATACGATCACGCCATAGGAGGCTTCGGGCAGCTGAAACATCTCGGTCAGCAGCGCCGCGACAATGAAATTCCCCGGCAGCCAGAGGTAGCAGAGCGGCGAAGAGGCGACGCCGTCGACCAAGCAAAGCGCCAGAGCCTGGCGCAGCGCAGAGCAGCGGGGTGCGGGGGAGGTTGCGTTCACGGGGAGATCCGGTACTGACGTTTCAATCCTGACCGATGCCGCGGATTGTTAAAGCGAAAGCGTTCCGTTCGAAGAAAACCGTTGCGCTCGCCCGCGGGCTGCTCGGAAAATTCCTCGTACGGTTCACCCGCCGCGGTCCCGTGGCGGCGATGATCACCGAGGTGGAGGCCTACGACGGCGAACGCGATCGTGCCTGCCATGCGCGCAACGGCCGCACGGCGCGCAACGCCGTGATGTATGAACCCGGCGGTGTCTGGTATGTCTACCTCTGCTACGGTGTGCATGAACTGCTCAATCTCGTGACCGGACCGCGGGGTTACCCGGCGGCGGTGCTCATCCGGGGAGTCGATGGGGCGACCGGACCGGGCCGGTTGACCCAAACGCTCGCCATCGACCGCCGGCTCAACGGCGCCGCGTGTGCCGAGGAAGGCGGGCTCTGGATCGAAGACCGCGGGGTGCGCGTGCCGCGCAGTGCGATCAAGGCCACACCGCGCATCGGCGTTGACTACGCCGGACCGGTTTGGGCGAAGAAGCCGTGGCGGTTCGTGCTGACGCCGCCGCGATCAGCACTGCGGAATCAGAGCCTTTGAACCACGAAGGCACGAAGGGCACGAAGATCGAACGTTCGCGAAAGTAATCGGAGGATTGGTCTCGAAGGGGCCCGATGCGGCGCGCCCGGCGCAGTGCATCGCGCGGATCGATTATCTCCGCGCCTCGGTGTCTTGTGGTAAGAATAACCGTCGGGATTCTCGCGGGACGCGGAGGTCGCAGTGAGAATGAACGATCGGGGAGGAGATTCTCTCCGTTCCCTCATCTGAATTGGATCAGGTTGATTCGTCAGATCGAGGGCGCGGTGCGCTCATGGACGGGTTGCTTGGCCCTCAAGGCATCGATTCCCGCCAGCGGCTGCTCGAGCACGTGCCCATAGAGGAAAAGCAGGGCCGCGAATGCTTGGTTCTGGGTCTTGGCGGCCACGCGCTGCCGCACGGCGAGATGGGTCAAGAAAGCCTCCGCCTTTCTCTCGTGCGCGAGGCCAGCCGGCAACCCCGGCAGAAATCATAGTACCGCGCGACCCAGCCACAGTAGGAATCCTCCGTGCTCAAGGCCAAATGCAGGAGGCGAATCTTCGCACGCACCATGGCGACGACTTCATTCCGGGATTTCATGGGATGCGCGGGGGGAGTTTTGGGTCGACAATCCAGACAGGCGCCGGCTATGTTCTTTTTGCTTTTTTCGCAGCATTCTAAGATCGGCCAAAAATCCAAGCGGTTTTTTCCAACTTTCGAATGTACAACCAACTGCGGATTTCGATACGCCGGCACCGCGTCGGCCGATCCACGGAAGGGGTTTAATTCGGCCAGGTTTTGGACCTGATTTTCGCAAACCACATGCCCTGTCGTCGGATGTCCAATTCCATATGCCGACAGTCAGTCGCATAAACACAGTTAGGCGAAAGAATGAAGATCTACTGGGCAGTGTCATCGGTGCCTGAACTCGCGCCGCTTTCGCGCGCAGAAAGGAAACGTATTTGGCGCGAGTGCTACTGGCGGGCCTTCCGCCGGAAGTCAGTATGGGTAGCTATCGTCGTGTACGTCGCGTGTTTGACGTTCGGTCTGAGCTACGGCCGTGAGTTCGGATCTTCGTTGATCGGCGTAATCATAGGCGGAGGCGTCGGAGGCTTTATCTACATTCAGGTTGTGACCCGGGCCATGCTGCCCGACCTTCGCGCGGCTGTCGGAAAGAAAAAATGAAACAGCCGCCTATAAGTCGACACTGCCGACACCGGCCAGCGTCCTGCCGGCTGCTGCTGCACCCGTCGAGCCTCCGTCCGGCGCGGCAGGTCTTTAGGCGTGAGGCAGTTTTTTCGACCGAGACTCTAGATATGCCCCATTTCTACGATCTCACCCCATGTCCTGATTGCCACGGTTCACAGCGCGCCGAAGGATCTTGCCTTTGTGGCGGAAGCGGTCTGCTCCCCTGCGCAAGTTGCTGCGGCAAGCCCGATAGGCCCATCTCTTCTTGCCCGCGATGCAAAGGGACCGGTATGGAGACCTGTGTGTTCTGCGGAGGGCGAGGTACGCCGCTTTGTCCGACTTGTCATGGCGCTGGGCACTTACCACCGGAGCTGTATGCTCAGATAATATCTCAACGGCGTAAGAATTCCAGTGAAGATTAGCGCACCGACTCCAGACGGGCCAGCATCAGCGTATATTTATAGAAGCCATCTCAGAAATGAATATAAATAGGCCTAACCAGTCGCCAGAGTCAATGGCTACGGCTGTCACGCCGGCTGCGAGGCAGCCTTCGCGCCACCCGTAGCCATGTCTTATCTGTGTCTCGGCCGCACCCACATGTCTGAATTCACCTCAAGCCGGAGACGATGATGATCCAAAGGATCTTGGCTGTTTTGTTTTTGGTGCTGGCATTCAATGCCTATCGCACTGCAAACCGGCGCGGAATTTGGTCGTGGTCCAAGTTTTTCATTGTGGTGATCTCTATCGTTGCATTTCCATTGCTCTTAATCGTTCCACTGTCTCATCCCCGGTTGTCGCAGTGGGCAGGGAATCATCCAGGGATTGCAACGGCTGCGATCCTAATTGTGATTTTTGCGTTTGTGGGCGTGCTTGCGTACCTATTACGCAAGAAACCAACCAAGACATAGCTGTTGAAAAGTTGAGTGCTCGAACACGGCCGAACAAGATCCCACTGCCGACACCGGCCGGCGTCACGCCGGCTGCTAGCGCACCCGTCGCGCCGCTGGCCGGCGCGGCAGATCTCTAACACGTTCGCCGAAAACCATGAAGACATTACAGCTCTTTCTCGCGCTATTGCTCACGACGGAGGCTTTCGCAGCGACAGCGCCTGTTACTTGGGACGAGCTCTGCTACCTTCTTGAGGCAAAGAGGGAGTCCAAGGTGTTCCATGAATTCAGCAGGGAGTGCGGTCTGCACGAGTTCGGAAAGCGCGATGGAAACTACAGCGGCCGCGACGGGATCATCGTGACCTGTGCGGGCAACGATATCGTCGCTGTCGGCGTTCGCGTCTCCCTGTGCACACTGAAGCTTCCGTTTGGACTAGAAAAGGAAGACAACCTGTATTCCGCTGCACGAAAGCTCGGTATTTCCCCGACCGAAGACCAAAAGAATAGAGCCAAGGAATATCTAAAAGTCATCGACCGTCAGCACCGTGTTGTGCTCGACTTTATGGATGGCCGATTATTCACGGTCTGGAAACAGAGGGCGAACAAGCCGCCGCTGCAGACGCCGGCCAGCGGCACGCCGGCTGCTGGCACACCCGTCGCGCCGCCGGCCGGCGCGACAGGTCGTTGAGACGTTCGGCAATGAAAAGAAAGAGCAGAGTCAGCGGCGCCTATCCGACGCTGACATTCGTGCAGACCGCGCAAGAGCCTGCGGCGCCGATCCTATTGAATTGGTTCCATCGAGGTAGTGGCGCCGTCGATCCACGCGCCAACTTCGTGCACCCGGTGGAACTCCAGGCTCCACTCCGGAATCGGCGCGAGCTGCCACCGCCAAACTCGGTCCGGGGCCCGCAGGCCGAAGCGTCCGCGCAGATTCTCGCGCTTGAGGACGCGCCCGTCAGGAGCAATGTCGAGGCGCGCAGAATCAGCCAGGAGCACCCGGACGCCGCTTCGCTTTGCCAGCCAGTCCAAGTGGCGCCGGGCGGCCGCCGCTGCGCAGGCGTCGGGCAGCTTCTTGTCCCTTTCCGCGGCGGAAAGCGAATGGCCGGGCACCAGGCCCAGCTGTGAGAGGCAATTGGCTGAAACGACCAGGTCCGACTCACCGCCCGGCGGGGGACCGGGATCAGCCTGTTCGAAGAGAAGCCGCGCCGCGGCCGGAGTGATCGTGCGACGGCCGCCGGCCAGCCGCGCCAGCGCGCCGGTCGCATCCCAGCTGACACAGCGCAACCGGCCCCGGAAACGCCGTGCGAGGCGGCGCGCGGCGGGACTCACGACCACATCCGCCAACCAGACCTCGTCGAACTGATCGACGAGCTCAGCAACCGGCACGTCGAGGCAGTCGCCCGCGCCGATGATGAGACCGCGCCGGCGGGTCGGACAGCGGGCGGCGCCGGCGAGAATCGTCTCGCCGCTGGCCGCCAGATGCGGCGCCCAAGCCGCGCGCGCCCGCTCGTGCCGCGCGGCGATGGCCGCGTGTTCGCGCGCCAAACCGAGCTGCCGCGCCCAGGTCGGACAATCGACATTCAGCGTGCGCAGGAACTCACGGAGCATGACGAAAACTGTGCGAGCCGGATTTCAGAGATATTTCGCCAGGAGCGGTCCGAGTTCCCTGCGCGCCGCGGCCGGCCAGAACTTCTTCTCGGTCAGAATGGCATTCTTCAGTGCGGAGTGGCACGGCCAGGTGGGCGCGAGCGGAATTCTCGGGATCGTCCGCACGACAATCTGCTGGGCCGCAGCGGCATTGCGGTGGAGATAAGCAATGACCATCTCGATGGTGACGTGGGCCTCAGCAGTCTTCCAACTGTCGTAGTCCGTGATCATCGCCGCGGTGGCGTAGGCGATCTCGGCTTCGCGGGCGCACCTGGCCTCCCCGAGATTGGTCATGCCGATCACATCGTAGCCCGCCCGGTGGTTGGTCAGCGATTCAGCCCGCGTGCTGAAGGCCGGGCCTTCCATGCAGACATAGGTGCCGCCGTCGTGGACCCGCGCCTTGGCTGCACGGGCGCTGCGCAGGAGCAACTGGCGGAGTTCCTCGCAGATCGGCTCGGCGAAGGCCACATGCGCCACGATGCCGCGCCCGAAAAAGGTGTAGGCGGCCGACTGCTTCGTGCGATCCACAAACTGGTCGATCATCACGACGTCACACGGCCGGTAACGCGCCTGCAGCGAACCCACGGCGCTGACGCTGATGATCCACGCCACGCCGAGTTTCTTCATGGCCCAGATGTTGGCCCGGTGATTCAGTTCGTTCGGCAGGATGCGATGCCCCCGCCCGTGCCTCGGCAGGAACACGACCTCGCGACCGCCGAGGGTGCCGGTCAGCAGTTCGTCCGAGGGCGGGCCGAAGGGCGTCTTCAGGCGGACCCATTGCTGATTCGAGAATCCCTCGAGATGGTAGAGGCCAGTGCCGCCGATAATGCCGATGCGATAGTGTTTCATGAGAGTTTCTCCGGTCGGCAATGGCTAGCGGGTAAATCCTCCCCTGTAAAACGCCGTTTTCGACCGGGCTGCGAAATCGATCCTTCGCTCTTCACAGGAGCAAACGGAGGAAACTGAGAGAGCTGGTTTCTCCTTCGGACACTTTCTCCGCGACCTCCGTTGCCTCCTGTAAGAAACGGTTTGGTGGCGGCTCTGCCGCGCTTGAAAGCCCTCATCCCAGGCGCGTCAACGCCGGTTGAATGCCTTCACCGCGCCGTAGAAGGCGTCGAGACTGGCCAGCGTCGAATTGGGCGGCAGGTCACATCCCGAAGAAATGACGAAGTTCCGGTGCGCCGCGGCCGCCGAGAGCAGGCTCGCGGTCCGCGCAGCTAATTCCTCCGGCGTGGCCCGACAAAAAACCGCCGCCGGATCGAGGTTGCCGCAGAGAATCACCTCCGGAGGGACCTTGCCGAGCGCGACCGCCAGGTCCATCGGCGCCCCGAAGTGGAAAGTGCGCAAACCCGTCTGCAGGGCCGCCGGCAGATGGACGATCTTCGCCGCGCAATTGTGCAGGATGAACCCGAACCGGTGATCCGCCAGTGACGCGGCGATCTGCCGGATATAGGCGGAGGAAAAAGCGGACATGCCGCGCGGCGACAGGAGTCCGGCGGCCGGCTCGGCCATGATCAGGCCGTCCGCGCCGGCGGCCCGAAACGCCCGGGCGTAATCGGCCAGAAAACGGGCCGCTTTCTCGATCACCACGTGCATCAGCGCGGGATCCGCGAGGGTCAGTTCCATGGCTTCGGTCACGCCCACGAGTCTGGCGGCCAGTGAAAACGGGCCGATGCAGCCGCCGAGCACCAGCGGCCGGCCGGGCAGCTGGCGCAGTCGCCGGGTGGCCTCGAGATAAACCGCCGTCCGCCGGTCACCGGGTTGCGGGACCGGAAGCCGGTCGGCCTGTTCGCGATTCGTCACCCGGCGGCCAATGATCGACGGCACCTCGTGATCCGACAGCACCACCTCGCTTCCGAACGCCTCAGCCTCGGCGCTCAGATCCATGGCGGAAAGCACGATTCCCGTCTGGTAGCGCTGCTGGAGCGCGGCTTGGATCTCGACTTGCGCGGCGGGATCGCCAACCACATTCCGCACGGTGGTGCCCGTCAGCGCCATTCCAGGGTAGGTCGCGATCGGCATGGCTTGGCGCTGGGGCGACGACAAGATCAGGTGGCGGAAACGGTCGGTATTCATGCGCGGGGCGGCGGCGCTCGGAAATCCCCGTCAGGGGCAATCCGGCCGCCGGACCCGCCATTGCACTGCGGACAAACGCGAGCACCGTAAATGAGCCGCGGCGTCTAACAATAGAGCACCGGACGGAAACCAGCCGCTGTCACCCCGGCCTATTTCGGTCCAGGGGTCTTCGTCCAGGCGTCCTTCAGCGTGATGGTGCGGTTGAAGACCGGCCGGCCGGCCTGACTGTCGGCGGCGTCGAGGGCGAAATAGCCGAGGCGCTCAAACTGATAGCGTTCATCAGGCCGGGCCCCGGTCAGGGACGGCTCGAGTTTGGCGGTCACGACTTCGAGCGAGTGCGGATTGATGAAATGCCTGAAGTCGGCGGTGGCGCCGGGTTCCGGCACGGTGAAGAGCCGGTCGTAGAGGCGCACCTCCGCTTCGGCACAGTGGGTGGCGCTGACCCAGTGGATCGTGCCCTTGACCCTGCGGCCGGCATTGGGGCCGCCCGCGCGGGAGTCGAGATCGGCGGTGCAGCGGAGCTCGACGACGTTTCCGGCGGCATCCTTGACCACCTCGTCGCACTTGATGATGCAGGCGTATTTGAGGCGCACCTCCCCGCCGGGGCGCAGGCGGAAATATTTCGGCGGCGGGATCTCCATGAAGTCGTCGCTCTCGATAAAGAGCTCGCGCGTCAGCGACAGCGGGCGGGTGCCCGCATGCTCATCCGCCGGATGATTAACGGCGGTGCAGGCAATCACTTCATCCGCCGGAACGTTGGTCAGGACAACCTTGACGGGCCGCAGGACGGCCAGGCGGCGGAGGGCGGTGGTGTTCAACTCCTCGCGGATCGCGTGCTCGAGCACGGCCACGTCGGTGAGGCTGTCGAACTTGGTCACGCCGATGTTGTATGCGAAATGCCGCAGCGCGCTCGCGGGCACGCCACGCCGGCGCAGACCGCAGATAGTCGGCATGCGGGGGTCATCCCAGCCGCGGACGATCTTTTCCTGCACAAGTTGGAGCAGCTTGCGCTTGCTGATCACTGTGTAGCCGACGTTGAGCCGGGCGAATTCGTACTGGTGCGGCAGCGGCCGGGGCAGGTCGAGCCCCGTCAGAATCCAGTCGTACAGCGGGCGGTGCACCTCGAACTCGAGCGTGCAGATGCTGTGGGTGACACCCTCGAGATAGTCGCTCAGGCAGTGCGCGAAGTCGTACATCGGGTAGATGCACCACTTCGCACCGGTATGGTGGTGCTCGGCATGGCGGATGCGGTAGAGCAACGGGTCGCGCAACCAGATGTTGGGCGAGGCCATGTCGATCTTCGCCCGCAGGGTGCGCGCGCCGTTGGGGAATTCGCCCGCCCGCATGCGCTCTAACAGGTCGAGATTCTCCGCGACCGCGCGGCTGCGGAACGGGCTGTCCCGGCCCGGTTTGTCCGGCGCGCCCCGGTAAGCCTCGGTCTCCTCCGGGCTGAGATCGCAGACATATGCTTGGCCCTTCCGGACGAGCGCGCGAGCGTACTCGTAAAGCTGGTCGAAATAGTCGCTCGCGTGGAATGGTTCCACCGCGAGGGCGGTTGGCTGATCACCAAGGGCGGAACGATCCGCCGCGGCCAGGTGAAAGTCGGGCTTGCCGTTGACCGTGCTGGCAGCCGGCGTGGCGCCGCTTGGCTTGAAACCGAGGCAGTGGTCCGCCCAGCCAGCGATGAGCCATTTCACGTCGGCGATGATGGATTCGACGTACTCGACGTCCTCTTTGGCGGGATTGGTGTCGTCCATCCGCAGGTTGCACTGGCCGTCGTTCTCGCGGGCGATCCCAAGGTTGAGGCAGATCGACTTGGCGTGGCCGATGTGCAGATAGCCGTTGGGCTCCGGCGGAAAGCGGGTGATAATCCGCGGATAGCGTCGCTCGGCGACATGCCGGGCGACGATGTCGCGGATGAAGTCGCTGGGCGCCGGTGCGGGGGAGGCTGGGGTCTCGTCGATCATGGGCAAACCCGTGAACTTGCGGAAACGCGGCGCGCGAGGCAACGCCACAATTTCGGCGCCGTGGACCGCCTGGTCACGGCTTCGCGATGGCCGGCCGGAAAAAATGATGGAGTGCGCGCCCGAGGCTGGCATGCTGATGCCATGAAGAAAATCAATCTGGCTTGGCTGTTGCTGGCGATGTCAATGGCGACGGCCGGCGCAGCGGAGGCGGGATTCTGGCGGCAGCTAACCCCAGAGGAACGGCGTGCGGCGGGAGTCGAACAGCTCACGCCAGAACAGCAGGCGGCGCTCGATGCGCTGGCCGCGCGCTACGCCCGGGAGGGCGCGCGCCAGGTGCGGGAACAGGTGAAACAGGAGGTGCGGGAGGAGGCGAGGGCGGAGGCCCGGGCGCAGGTAACCCCCGAGGTGCGCGAAGAGGTGAGGCGCGAGCTGAAAGCCGGCGAAAAGGCCCATGAAGAGGCCCGGCTCGGCCTGCCGGCGGAGGACAAGGATGCGGTCGTCACCAGTCGGATCCTGGGCCGGTTCAACGGATGGTCCGGCGACACGGTCTTCCAGTTGGAGAATGGGCAGACTTGGGTCCAGGCCAATGGCAGTGACAGCCTGTGGCTTCCGACGATGGAAAATCCCGAAGTGGAGATCCGCTCAGCGAAGCTGGGCGGCTGGAAGCTTTATCTGAAGGACAAAGGATTCTGGCTGCGGGTTCGCCGCGTGAAGTGAAGCCGTCGGCGGAAGCTCAGAGGCTCTTGGTATAAACGGCCCCGTTTTCGTCGAGGAACGTCAGCGTCGTTGTGCCGACGCCGGTCAGCCGCAGCCCGAGCTCGTAGTCCACGATGTCGTTCAGCCGGTAGACGCGGCCGCTCATCAGCACCTTGCTGTCGGTACCCGCCGCGCGAATCCCGAGGACCTTGAGTTTGTCGATGAAGACGAGAATCTTGGAGTCCTGCCTCGGTGGCGCCGGCTGTCGTGACACCACCGGCCTGGGG
>Ga0182021_10001140_pt1 | contig 30194 bp, 26 predicted proteins | sample 612E3MmetaG_FD_120493 | JGI IMG/M metagenome (GOLD analysis project Ga0182021, IMG submission 120493) | Permafrost microbial communities from Stordalen Mire, Sweden - 612E3M metaG (Illumina Assembly) | ecosystem: Environmental > Terrestrial > Soil > Wetlands > Permafrost | place: Sweden... | reverse complement strand
CCTAAATTTTCCTTACTTTCGATAATTTTAAGATTCTGTTCTGAGCTTGTCGAATGGATAAGTTTTTTTATTTCTACTACTGATTCATCTGAGGACGCATTATCAACTACAATAATTTCAAATAGATTATTTTTTAATTCTGCTTGATACTGATCGACAATCGAATTTAGACAATTAAGCGTTAAATCTTTGGTATTAAAACTCAAAATTATTATCGACAAGTCCATAAGCTTATTGCGAGTTACCTAAACCATGCGGCTCTGCCAAGTTTGTAATTGGGATTTTTATTTTGCCTTTCTCTGATTTCTTTCGCCGGTACTCCACCGACGATTTTAAATTCTTCTACGTCTTTTGTTACCACCGCGCCCGCCCCAACCACCGCGCCTTTTTTGACAGTGACGCCGGGCAAAATTATCGCCCGTGGACCAATAAAAACATAGTCTTCAATTATTACCGGCGCAAAAACTGCTTTAAAGCTTTCGTCATTTACGTCGTGTTCGGCGTTATAAATCATTACTTCCGAAGCGATATCGACATGGTTTCCGATCGTCAGCTTATCTCTCCCATCTAAAACTACCCTCTCGCCGACTATCGTATCGTCACCGATTGAGATATTTGGCGGATAGTAAAAAACTGCCCCCATATGAATCGTTGAACCCCTGCCAATTTTTACTCCACACATTCTATAAGCGAATCTTCTGAAATAATGTGATGGCACATGCGCATCAAGACTAAGTTTAAAATAAACAAATTCCCAGAAAACTGTTTTTATTCTTCTAATAATTCTTTTCATTTTTGTTTTTCTAAATCCTCAAGTACTTTTAGAGTTTCCTTGGCTGTTTTCTCCCAAGAAAACTTCTTTATTTGATTATAACCTTTTTTGACCATTTCTTCCCGCAATTTCTCGTCTGAAATGACTTTCTCGATTTTTTGTGCTATATCATCCACGCTTTGCGGATCAAAATAAATCGCGGCCTCGCCACCAACTTCGGGAAAACTCGAAACATCACTAATTACCACCGGGCAACCAAATTTCATCGCTTCCAAAACCGGTAAACCAAAGCCTTCATAAAGGCTTGGTAAAACAAAACACAACGCGTTTTTATATAAACTTGGTAAATCTTCGTTTTCGACAAAATCCAGGAATTTAACTCTTTCCATAACTCCAAATTTTTCCGGAGCGGCAAAAATCTCTTCCCACAGCCAACCTTTTTTGCCAACAATCACCAACTCAATCTCTTTGTTTTTGAGTTGGGAAAAGGCCTCGATTAGTTTAGCAACGTTTTTCCTTGGTTGTAGCGTTCCGACAAAAAGAAGATATGGCTTGGTGATGCCAAATTTTTTATGCATTTCTTCCATACTTAATACTTTATCATTGCCGCTTAGTGCCGGTTTTATTCCTAGATAAGTTGTTTCTACGTCTTCCGGCTTTTTCTTGTATGTTTTGATTATATCATCTCTACTGAAATTGCTAATCGTGAATATTTTCCGAGCGTTTTTTGCGGAATATTTGGTCCAATTTACAAGCTGATATAAATCGTGTTTGGTAAAAAGCTCGGGAAAATGAATGTAAGACAAATCCATAATCGAGATTGCGGTCGGCATAGGCGAAAACCGTGGGGCATAATGACTGGGACTAAAAAATACATCAGGTTTTCTACTCTCCGTGAGTAATTTTAAGGGAAGGCCAATTTGCGTCCAAAATTTCCTTGGTCCGACTATTTGGTATTGCCAATTTTCAGTTGGCACCGGCATTTCCATTCTCGGACCAGTTTTTAAGTAGATTTTGAACTTTAAATCCTTTCTGGAAGACGCAATTTTATAAAACTGACTAATAAGTTCAAAAGCATATTCCCCAATGCCGACTTTATTTTCGATGTTTGCTTCGTTACCATCAATGCCGATTGTCATAATGAAAAACCGGGATAAATTACTGCTAATTTTTGTTTATCAATGCCCAAAATTTCCTGAGCATCCTTTTTTGTCGCCTCAGAGATACATAAAATTCTTTGCGATTCTTTTTTTACCCATTCCAGTTTTCTTTTTTGAACATTAACAATCTTTCTGGCAGTCTCTTTGGGATATTTATAAACTATCAAATCGTAGAGGATAGTCACTTTTTTTGCTTTTTTTGCCGGTGGTTCGGTCCAATCCGACGTAATAAAAATACCCACATCACCAATTAAGTTTTCTATCGGCAGGATATGTAATTTATTCCAAAGAATATCTAGAACGGTTGGAGGAATTTTGAAAGTTTTTATTTGAACATTTGGATATTGGGATTTATTTAGAAATTTAAAATTAGAAATTAGTAATTCTTTTCTCAAGCTTGAGAAAAATAGTACATACTGATTTTCTCTGTCTATCTCAATCAGTTTTTGAACCAAACTCGTAAGGTAATTTGCCACTCCCGTTTCCGGATACGCCAGCTGCGAAATATCAATTCCAATCTTCATTCGGTTTTGTATTTAAAACCTTCCTCTAGATTTATACCCTGATTGTCCTTTTGTGATATATGTAAGATTAAATCCGCCAAAAGACCAGTAAATAGAAGCTGCAGTCCTGCGAGCATTAGAAGCATTCCGAAGGTAAGTAAAGGTCTTTCGCCTATCGCCTGCCCCATAAAATGCAGAATCGAAAGGTATAAGATTATAAAAAATCCGATTGCCGAGATTATTCCGCCGGCAAATCCGAAGAAGTGTAAAGGTCTTTTGGCATATTTTGATAGAAAGAGAATTGTAAACATATCGGGAACATCCCGAAATATTTTTGAAAAGCCGTATTTTGATTTCCCAAACTTTCTTTTTTCGTGGACAACCGGAATTTCTGCCACCTCAAAACCCTTTTCCGCCACCAACAGCGGAATAAACCGATGCATGCCTCCATACAAATTAAGGCTCTTGGCCGCTTCTTTTTTATAAAACTTTAACCCACAATTGTAATCATGCAAATGCACGCCCCAAAATGCACTCATGATGAAGTTGAAAAACTGAGAGGATAATCTTGTTTTAAACGCATCTTTCCTATCCTTCCTCCAACCGGAAACTAAATCAAAACCTTCTTTGGCTTTATCTAAGAGTTTTTTTATTTCTTCCGGCCGATCCTGTAAATCGGCGTCCAGCGTTACAATATAATCTCCTTTTGCCATCTTAAAACCAACCGTTAAGGCTTCTGCTTTACCACGGTTTTTCCGGAAAGAAAAAATTCTTACCTTTTCATCTTTTGCGGCAAATTTCTTAAGAACGCCTAGTGTGGAATCGGTTGAGCCATCGTCGACAAACACGATTTCGTAGTCCTTGTCTAGCTTTGCGAGGTTTGCTGATAAAATTTTATAAAATTCCCCAAGACTTTCTTCCTCATTGAATGCGGGTACAACAACGGATATCATAATCCCATTTTATCATTTTCGGGGCCTTATTCCAAATTGGATGAGTATATATATCACTTCCGCAAGTACTAGCAATGCTGCGTAGCAAACAAGTCTTTCCGCGGTAAAGAAGACCCAAAAATAGAAAAACGGTATTGCCAGTAATAGACATATTAACCCTGACAACACAAAGGAATTTTCTTTATGCTTCAAAAGCAATATAGCAAATAAAATTACAAATAATATGTCTTGAATTTTCATTTTCTTACCCCTTAATTATAAAGCATTGACTATCAGAAACTTGCAGGAGAATTTCTTTTTTGTTTTTAAAATAATCATCAAAAGCTTTTTTAACACCGGTTGAACTAGTATAGTCATGAGAAATAATTACTCCACCCTTATTCATCCGCGAATAAAAAAATTCTAAGGATTCTTTTGTACTCTTATATATATCAACATCTAAATGAACAAAAGAAAATTTCTTATTCATTATTTTCGTAGCAGATTTTGGGAATATTCCTTTTATCAAGAAAACATTTTTATATTTTCCAAGATAATTTTTTACGTCTTCGTATGACGCTGGATACTCCCCTTTCTTAAAGGATATGTCTATTTTAGTTGTCTCTGGTATTCCCTCAAAAGTATCAAATAAGTATAGCTTTTTATTACCTTTTGCTTCGCAAATTAATTTCGACGATCCACCCGTATAGGTACCAACTTCAGCCAAATCACCTCTAATTTTTGTTGTACTTTTTACCAACATATAAATCATGTATGCCTCACTATACTGCAAAAGCATTCTATTTTCGTTTTTTATATCCCCTATCATCTTTATTATGGGAAATCTATAATCATTGTAGTTTGTAATTACTCTTCCTCTTTCTGCAATAAGTCTTATTAATTGAAATCTTATAAAACGACCTATCCGAATAAAAAGCGATGCTTGAATTTTCATTTTTTCTTGATTACTAATACTAACAAGCTGCCGACAACCATCAATAGAGTAATTCCGCTAATAACCAAACCGATATTAACATAGTCCTGAGGTGTGTAATAAATTCTTAAACTATAATTTCCATCTTGAGGCAAAATAAAACTATTAAATCTAGCATCAAATTTTGAGCTTTGAATTTTAAATTGTGAATTTTCTGCTATCCACTTGGGGTCATAACTTTCGGAGAACACAACTGAATCTCCCTTCTTCGCGTTTTTTATCATGAGTTGATATTCAACCGGACTAATATAGTTATAATTTAATGCGAGATTTTCTGCTGGAGACCAGAAGTGATCTTTTGAATTAGGGACTTCAAAGACTCCTATCTTACCAAAGTTTTCAACTTTTTTGAGATAGCCAATTTTTGAAACGTTATTTAAAGTTGCTTTGTATAAATTATCATCATACTTCCTGTCGGTTAAAAATATTTCTCCGCTTGAATCATCTGGAACAATGATGTATTTAGTTGAAATGTCTTGCAGTAAAACTTTCATTTGGGCGCTTGAAAAGGTTTCCGAAATTTTGTTGATACTATACTTATTAGTAAACCCCGAAGCAAAAATCAATGGGTGCACAGTTGAATAAAAGGAATACTTTGAAGACCGCGGAAACCAAACCGTTCTATAAAAGTTGTTATCTTTTGCTAAAAATTGCTCAAGTTTTACGTACTCCGCAGGAATTTGTGTTAGCTGGAAGATACCCGTTAACTGCCCCATCCAAGCAGGCCTAATCAATAGTATTAAATATAAAAATGTAATGACTAGGAATAAATTCTGTAAATTAAAAATTGAAAATCTCTTATGCGACTTTAACCATTCGTAAACATTCCAAACAGTAAAAGGAATTAGTACCGTGTATGAAATGGCAACTAACGGATACCATTTTGTTGAGTCGCGAAACATAATAAAGCCGGGGAATCGCTCGAACAAAAATAAATACAAAGCGCCGAAAGGCTCATTTGTTCCTTTGGCAAGAAAAGCTCCCAACAAACCGATGATTGCAAAAAATACAATTATCTCCCTCTTTTCCTTTTGCACTCTTTTAATAAACAACAGCGCTGAAAAGGCAAGAATGGGTAATATTAAAAATTCGGGCCGCATAAAATAGGCCTTCCCAAAAATATCTTCCGGCCAATTGGGTTGCAAAAGGGAAAGCGTGTTTTCGAATTTCGCAAAGCTAAGATAATTTACTATGCCAAGCGATGTAAACTGCTCACCGAATGCGGATAAGGAATTATTTCCCGCAAGAAGCGTTGGAAGTACCCAGAAAAAATGTATTAAACCGCTTATTACAAGGGAGGTACAAAAATACAAAATGTTTTTGTAGTTTCTGTTAAAAAATAATATGTCCAGTAACAGGAAAACTGCAATTGCCGTAAGAGTGACGTATGCAATTCTTATGTCAAATAACAATTGCGCCGATAAAATCAGTGTAGATATTAGCGCCAATTTTATTTTTCTTGCTTGAATATTTTCTTCTCTAAAAAGCTTATAAAAGCTGTAGAGAATAGGAGGGATTAGGGAATATGCAAGCGCTAAAAAGACCTGTCCTCCTCCAATTAGCATTAAGATATAAGTGTTTAAGCCGAAAATAAAAAGAGCCAAAAGACTAAACGGAAATTTAAAAAATTTCCGAAAGACAAAAAATGGTGAAACAAATAGGAGAATCAAGAGCGGAAAAAGATAACCGAACCGCTGAACCACGGGCCAGGGAAAACCGGCGAAACTACCCAAAATTAGAATTGGGATTTGCACCGTTAAATAATTCCACAAAAGTGCTGTGCCACCTACACCAAGGCCTCCATTCATGTTCCAGCTCCAGGCAGGCAGAGGGAAGAAAGTCAAACTATGAAACATTTCTTTGTAGTAAATCTGAAGATCTCCACCTGCAAGTATTCCCAAGGTAAACCAACTTCTGAAAATACCAAAAATACACATTAGAATTACCATAGGGAAAAGTAAATTAATAATTTTATTCATCTTTTTTAGACTTTAGAATTTCCACGCAAATATATTTCAGCACAGCGACAACAAAAAATATATATACAAAAGACATATATCGATTTGCTTCTGCTTCTAATCCAAAAAGATATGTAATAATGCATAGAAATATAAAAATAAACGCTATTTTTTCAAATGAGTACCTAAATAAAAATAGGGCACCAATTAATACATATATTAGGAATGTGCTCGGACCCAAAATAATACGTAAAATAAGATAACTGGACAATAGCTCAACCAACCTTGAAGAAGGATATTTTTTTAAACTCAGCAAAATATTCTTGGCTTTTCTTTTTAGCTTGCTCTTCATCGGTTATTTTTATTTGCCTTGAAATAATAAATAAATAGTATTAAAAACAAAATTAAAGAAATAAGTGCATTTTTTGTAATTAAATCGAATCTAGTAAACTTAACGGTTATTTCCTTGCTTTCCGGGTCTTTTACGTACCAAGCGTTACCATAACCGCTCTGGAAATGAGGAAGAACCTGCATTTTATTACCTATATCGCTATACGCCTGCCAATCTTGATTATATGTCTTGTTAAATGTCAGAAAACCTTCTTGAAAATTACTGGACAATTTTAATTTATATTCTATCGGGCTTATTTGTTTTACAACTAATTCACTTGCGAAATCCTTGGAGCTTACATCATTTAGTAAACAAGAGACATCTACGTAATTTGTGTCAATTGCTTTTTCTAATAACAAATTTTTGATCGTTGCTGGCTCATCTTTATTTCCTGTCTTATCAGAAATTATATATATATAATAGTTATTTACATTAAGTTCATCGAGCTGCATAATCCTACTAAAGGCTTGCTCTTTTTCAGAAATTCCCCCTGGATTCGTAAACACTATGTCCTCTGGATTAAAGCTTTTCTTTTCAAGAGTAGATTGGCTTAATTTCTTTTTTGCAAAAACTATTTCTATATTTTGACTTTGGTTATCTAATACATAACTTAGTCTGTTGTTCCTTTCATCATCTCTACCCACTGGTAATTCAATTACTTGTCCCGGAAAAATAGAAAGGAGCTTCTCGTCGATGAATACCGGCGTATTGTATGAAACACGAGCGTCATACATTCCTTTGCCGAAAAAGGTTGGCGTTAGAGTATCCATATTTATCTTTTCTCCATCTTTACCATCAATAGTAATGTTATTGATTTTTGCTCCTTTAGCGTAGACGTTCGCGGCGCAAAAATAATTTCCACTCTTTGCAATGTTAATCTTAAAATTAAGGCTTTTTGTTTTAGTTCCTAATTCCAGACGTTCTATCTCCCCTTTATTAGAGCAATCTGCGCATTCTCCTATTGCCAAATAATTCTTTGCTGTAAAGTCGTATTTGCTTAGATCTTCTGTTGTATTAATTACAACGGGATTTATTATGTCAGGCGTTCTTTTGGATACTGTCGCGTAAGCTGCTGAACTTAATAATGGCGAATTTATATAAGTTGAGTTAGTAGAAAATCCAAAACCGTAAGTATTTATCTTATCAAGTCTTTTTAGACTATATATTGTGAAGTATTGGTTAATCACTTTCTTTTCAAAATCCTTGTCTTGATCTAGCCATGCGCTAGTGGTATTTGGATCTACATAAAGATAATTTGAAAAATAAAACGGGACATTATCATGCCGAACTAAAACAAAGGAAATTTGATTTTTAAATAAAAACTCCTTAAATGCTTGATGCTCATCATTTTGCAAAAGAATATATGGCGCTTGATTACTCGACTCTGCTTCTGGCTGATAGGCAAGTGTGGTAATAAAACTACAGTTAAGAAGTTGCGGAAGTAAATCTACTCCTATATAAGAAGTGCCATACTTTTGCCACTCTGCGCTTGAAACCCAACCGCCACGCGGCACAACCATTACTGTTTTTCCCCTACATTCAGGTTCAAAAATTCTCTTCAGCTCATAATACTCACTAGGGATTTGCGTTTTAGACTTAATAATATGTTGTTGATTATTGTTATTAAATGCCTCGGTCCTTATGTTATCTTTTGCGAAAAGGAAAAAGGGACCGGTAACGACTACGCCAACTATCAATAAAAGTGCCATGAAAAGAACCAGTAAGTATTTTTGCTTTTTTTTGGAGATTATCTTTATTGCGATGCTTGCCCCGAGGCCGCAGATTAATAAAAATGGCAATAAGTAATATATTCCTGCTTTATGGTACGAGTCGCGGAACGCACCAAAGAAAGGAACATGTTCAAATGCAAATTTTGTAATTGATGCTAATGGTGGATTGCTAAATTTTACTAAAAATAAAGATACCGTAAGCATTATTAATAAATATAAAAACGTACCTTTACTGCGAACAAGCTTCAGACTGAACGCAAAAACTATAGCTAGTATGGGAAATGTAAAAAGGGGAAAAGTAAAAAATTTATCATCAATATAAAAGTGCGTCCATGAAAACTGATTCCCATACATCAGAGGTGTCCCGATTAATCTAAAAGAATTTAATAGCTTCGAAGGCTCAAAACCCATATCAAACCAGAGTGTAGTCCCGGTTGAAGATTGAACCGCATATATATCTTTAAGCGCAAGAAGCGCTGGAAATAACCACCACCAGATTGAAAACAAAATCAATGCGGAAAAAACAGCCATTAAGAAAAACTTCTTGCTAATGATGTTTATTTTTGAAGAGAATAAAAAGATAAGTAAATACAAACCTATCCATGCTAAATACTGTGGTAGAAAAATGTAGGTTAAAAATCCTGGACTGATTAAAAATAAAGTTGCAAAAAAAACTATTAACCACCTTGAGCTTCCTTTCTTAAGTCCCCGCAAAGGAAATATTTTAAAAAGAGCTAATAAATTTAGCGGCAAAAAAGCAATCAAAAAGGCATCTGGGTTAAACATGAAGAAAGCATAAAAGAACGTGAAAAGATTGAATGTATAAAACAAAGCGAATGTAAAACTAATAATTTTATATATTAGCTTAGTTGCTTCTTCCTTAAAGAATATCGTAATCAGATAATTAAGCATTAAGTAAAAACCGGAGATAGAGGAAAATAATAAAAATATATATAGAAACATTTGCGACAGAGAGAGGGTACCTAAAATTTTGTTTCCAAGAGCAATTATTCCCCAGTATAAAAACCAACTCCAATTCGCTTCAATATTCCAGGGGTATGTATGACTATCGATGCCGTAAAAAATTCTTATAAAAGAATTTTTAGCATCAAGCGGAACCAGAGAATCAACGAAATAAATGATGGAATTATTAGAAAACCAATGCCAAACACCAACGACAGCCAGAGCAAAGCCGATTAATAATAACGCTAAATTTATCTTATTCTGCTTTAGATATTTTTTAAGAAAAGTAATCACAGATGGAAATTTTACTTTTTTTTATGAATGCGCTGCTTAAGAATGTTATATAAATTTTTCAATAAATATAAAAAGGTGAAACCATAGACAAAAGACAAATAATGATTTGCTTCTGTATTGGCTCCAAAGACATATACCACGATACATAAAATAAAAAATGTTAAAGCAATTTTTTCTAATGGAGTTTTTAGCACTAATAAAAGAAGTATAAATCCATATATAAGAGGATAATTTACTCCTGTAAATATACGAATCAATAAGTAATATACAATCAAAAGCGGCCAGGACAGAGTGTTGTTATACATGATCCATCTTCTAATAGTATTATTCATTTCTTATTTTTTTACTTTTAAGTATACAATCGCCAACACAAAAGACAAGATTAGGGATATAATAGCAGTTCTTATTGCAAGATTCTGAACCGTATATTCAATAACTAAATTATTATCTTTTAAATTTTCCACATACCAGGAGTTTGCGTAACCGCTGATAAAATGAGGCAAATTAGGACCACCCGACTCAGCATGAGCTACCCAATTAGGATCCGCTGATTGATTAAATATTAAATAGCCTTGATAGTGTTTAGGTAGTTTTACAAGATACTTTACCGGGCTTTCTTTTTCTACTTTAATTGTTTCATTAACTCTATTTAATTGTATTGGATTAGTAATGCAGACTAATTGTATGTCTCCACCTCCCGTAATAGTTGTACTGACGTTTAAATTAGTGATTTCAGCTGGGATATGTTCAGGAATTATTGATTGCAAATATAAATAATAATCTTGAGAACTTACAAGGTCAATTCCAAAATTTCTTTCAAACTTATTCGTTCCATTCAAATTATGATCCACAATATCAACCATATAAATATTTCTCCCAAGGACTCTATTGGAGCTTAAATTTTCCAGTAGATTTTTCGAGATTTCCCCTTGAGAGACGACCATAACCATTTTCCCGTACGAATTAAATTCTGACTCAAAGCTAATTTTATACGATCCGGGATCAAGATGCCCAAGTTTTATTTTCCTTACTTGGTCATTTACTTGAGTAAGGCTCGGGATATCAATGACCTCCTTCGGGCTGAAAGTCAAACGAGTTAAATAACTACCTTTCTTTAAATTTATTGGAGCATTTCCCTCAATCTGCGGGATGGTTGCTATGTATCCTTCAATAGAAAGGGATGTAAAATTAACATTGTTTTTAATAGCTTGAGGCTCACATGTATATGCTCCGTCCTTAGGAATATCTAACCTTAAAGGAATTGCTCCATTTTCTAAATCTGCTTCGATTATATTTTTCGAGAAACCATTTAGAAGATCCGTCTGAAAATTTAATAACAAGACAAACTTTTGCTTACTAACCAAATCACTAATAAACTTCTTGTCTTTGAAGAATTCAGATGAAAACTCATTGTAAGTCGAATTTCTTTCTATAGAAAGAAAATTAACTATTTCAATAAATTTATTATTCCGCGAGAATTTGTCTGCGTTGTATCCATTTGATAAATTTCTGATGGTGCTCCATAAGTTAACGTACTCATCTATTTTTTTATAAAAATTTTCTTTATCTTGACTTTCAATTGCTGTAACTATTTGGCTATATACTCCATGTACTTTTATAATATCTAAGCTTATTTGAATTTCTGTTGGATAATAGACATTCCTGTGCAAGATCATTTTAATATAGTTTTTTACGCGACTCATAAAGCTTGTATCTACTTCTGATATGAATTTTGTTGTGTCTATTTTTGTGCAACCTATACAGTTTCCTATACTAGTAAATATTGTTGACTTATTTGCGTACTGATTTCGATAAAGTGGCGAGCTTAATAATATTGACGGTCCTAAATCACCCATCATTCTTGAAACAACTGCGTAGCTCGCGCCATCAAGTAAATCTGGCCTATATATCACATTATGAGTTAAACTAAATCCATATTGATTGGTAACTATCATGTTTCTTCTAAAAACGATGAAAAAATCATTCGTGTAAATCTTTGAGAAATCACCATCCTTCAAAAGAATTTTCTCTGCTTTTATGGGATCTACGTAGGTCCACGACACGAGATTGTCAGGAACAAAATCTTTTCTTATCAAGATGTAATTAATATTATTTTGTCCTAAATAATTTTTAAAGCTGACAATATCGTTTTGCTGCAAAAAAAGGTATGGAACTTGAATTGCATCCTCTGATTCGCTTGTAAACATTGCTGTAGATATAAAATTGCAGTTAATTAAACCCGGAAGTATATCCTGGCCTACATATGACGTTTTATATTTTTGCCAAACTCCATCACTTATGAAACCGCTTCTCGGGATATTTAAAATAGTTTCACCGCTACATTTGTTTTCGAGAAAATTTTTAAGACCATAGTATTCATTAGGTATTTGAGTTTTTGCACTGATCTGATACGTTCTCTTATCATAAGTGAACTGCATAGTCCTAATATTGTCTTTCATGAAAAGGAAAAATGGCCCGGATAGAATTACCGCCCCGACGGTAATAATTGCAATTAATAATCCAATCAGAAACTTTCTTCGCTCTTTATTTAGATAGTTTACAGTCAAGACAAAGCCTGCAGAAATAAAAATAAAATAGCCCAACATAAAATAGATGCCTGATTTTTGAAAAGCATCTCGAAAACCGCCAAAAAAGGGAACATAATGGTAAGCAAAGCCTAGGATCCAAGCAAAAGGAGGATTGCTAAATTTGACAATGAATAGGGAGACTGTGGTCATTATCAAAAAAAATATAAGTACGTTTTTGATATTTTTCTTTAGAAAAACTAATGAAAGTAGAAAAAGAAAAGGGAAAACGAATAATGGAAATGTGAACAAATTGTTACTCTCATATAGAGGGCTCCAAGAAAACGTATTGTTTATCATAAGCCCGCTACCGATGAGTCTGAAAGCATTGAGAAGTTTACTAGGCTCAAATCCGTTATCAAACCATACCGTAGTTCCAAAGCTACTCTGGGCTGCATACGACTCCTTCATCCCTAGAAATGCAGGTATAAACCACCATAAATTGACAAAAACAATCAAAAGAAAAAACAATATCGTTTCCAACGTTTCCTTGCTAATAATTTTAGGCCTAAAAATAATCCAGTATGCAAAAAGGTAAACAAATATCCAGATGACGTACTGCAAGAAGAATACGTAGACAGTAAAACCTGGTATCATTAAAACCAGAGATGCAAAAAATATAACAAGCCACCAAGTGCTTTTCTTCAGCATTTTTTTGCTATCTAATGGATATATTTGTATAAGCGCCAACAAATTTAATGGTAAAAAAGCCAGGATGAAAGAGCCGGGATTAAACATAAAGTAGAAATTAGAAAATGTATAGGTATTAAAAGTGTAAAGAAGCGCACAACCTAATGCTGATATTTTTATAAGTGTTTTTTGCTTATCTTCATCTACGATAAGGCCTAAAATGTGAGAAGCAAGAAAATAAAAATTTATCGTTGAAAAAGAAAGTAATAAAATATATAAAATTAACTCGCTGATAGAAAGCGAGTGAAATACCGCGTACGGCAAGAAAAAAATTACCCAGTATGCTACCCAACTCCAACTAGCAGACGCGTAACCAGGGAAAAGTCCTTCTCTCCATAAGTAAAATAAATGACCAAAAGAAACCTGAGGGTCAAAAGGAAGGTATGCGTCCCAAAAATATAAAATTGAGTTACCTGAGAACCAATGCCAAACAGCAATAAAAGAAACTATCGTTGCCAAGGCGAATATGAAAAATGTTGATCTTTTATTAAGTGTCTTTATTACCTTAATCAATATGGAATTATTAAAAATTTTTCGCATAATTTCTTTCGAGTATTTTTATGCTGTTTAGTATTCTCTCTTTATCCGCTATTTTTGAGAATTTTACGTGTCTATTAAACGCTGCAATTCTGACTAAGTTTAATATATTTCTTGGAAAAATTATCCCGATAGTTAAATAAATCCAAAACAGCCCACTGCCGCTAATTCCTTTATCTAATTCTCTCGCTCTTGCTACCAATCTTAACATATTTCCATTTCCAACGTAAAACTTAATTGCCGGAAACATTGTTACGTAAATTGACAACAAATGATTTCGAAGAAAATTTTTATAATTATCTTCATTTAATTTTGTTCGTACAAAATTGAGGAAATTTTCAGTTGCTAATTTTCCATCTATAAGGGAAAACATGATGTGCAATTTACTTCTATTTGGTCTCCAAACAGACCAAGATGCGATAATGTGTGGCTTCGAAATATAATATGCCCCCCACTGTTTAGATGTATAAAAAAGCATCGAGACCCAAGGCAAATAATCCGAATTAATAGTAGCGACTTTGGAAGGTAGCTCATTTTTGAATATTATCCCTGTCATGAAACCGTTATCTGAATCGAGGATAAATGATAATACCTCATTGTTATCGGCATTCATTGGTAAATAATGATCAGATGGATATGGATTTTTACCATGGTAAACAAAAATTTGTTTCTTATTAGGAGTTCTCGCGATGTAATTTAAACGAATAAACCCTAAGTCGAATTTATTGATCTTGAGATACACTTCATGAAGTGCGCTTTTTTGTAATATAAAATCGTCATCTCCATGTATAAAAATGTATTTCCCTTTTCCACGTTCGATAGCTTTTTTTACGTTCCCAGTTGATCCTACGTTGGTTTTGTTTCTAAAGTATCTTATTCTGGTATCTTTTAAAGATCTGATAATTTCATTTGTATTGTCTGTTGAGCAATTATCCGAAACGATAATTTCAAAGTCTCGAAAGCTTTGACGAAGAATACAATATATGGCAAAACGTAAACTTTCCGCCCGATTGTAGGTTGGTATTACAATTGAAAAAAAAGGTCTTCGCATAACTAATCTTTGATAATTACTTTGTTTTTAACAAGAAACTTATCCTGCTTTGATCTGCTGATGTATAAAAATAGGTATAAACGTTTTAGGTAGGTCAATACGAATCTTGGCATAATTAATGCAGCGACAAAAGATAACCAAAAATATGGCATGGATCTAAAGCTTGGAACAAGATAAAGGAGTCTTGATTTTAACCTTAACATATTCTTTGTTCCTGTAAATAATTTTATCACCGGAAAATGCGTTACATAAATTGCAAAAAGTTGTTTTTTAAAAAATTTCTTGTACTCGCTGTCCTTTAGCTCCTTTTTAACAAATTCGAAATATTCTTCAGACGTTAACTTCCCATTAATAAGTGAGTATAGGGGATTAAAAGCGTCTTTTGTAACTCTCCACTGAGACCACCCTGCAACCACGTATGGTTTATTAATGTAATAAGCACCATGTTCTTTTGCCCTTTGAAAAATAATTGGAAACCAAGGATATAATTGTGAATTAATAATTTTTTTATTTTTGGGTAAATCGTTTTTGAAAACAATTCCTGTAATAAATGAGCAGTCAGATTTCAATAGAAAATCGATGACCTTTAACGCTTTTTCACTTGGTTTCAATGCAACGTCATGTCGATAGAACTTGCTTGCACGAAAATCAAAAACATTCTTCTTGTCAGAGGAAAGACTTAAATAATTCAATCTTAAGTAACCTACTTTTCTGTCATCAATAATCTCCTTAACTCTTCTTAGAACTGCTTTGTCTATTAGGAAGTCGTCATCAGCATGCAGAAAAATGTATTTACCGCGCGCCTGATCTATAACTCTTTGGACATTTGCCATCACTTCAATATTTCTATTATTCTTAAAATATCTAATTCGCTTATCTCTAAATGATTGGATAATTCGTTTTGTATTATCTGTGGAACAATTATCTGAAATTACTATTTCAAAATCACTAAAATTCTGCTGCATTAAAAACTCGATTGATTTTTTTAAATCATTCGCTCTATTGTAAGTTGGTATAGCAATCGTAAAGAAAGGTTTACTCATTAAGCTAAGTGAGTTTAACAAATTCTGAGTTTGGATTCAATCTAAGACTACAGCAAAACAGATTCGCCATTACCTATTTATCATCTTGCAATTGGAATATAATCTTTTATAATTGAATTCTATGAAAATTAACAATCCAAATCAAAAGAATTATTCAAATTTTTATACAGATGGCATTCCTTTAGCGCTTCATGCCTCGGAAATTGGCGCCAGAAACATTCAGAAACATCTCCACCAGACTATTCCCTTTTCTTCAAATAAAAAAGTGCTCGATATCGCTTGCGGGGTAAGTCTTCTTGGTAAAGCTTTTAGCGATCACGTTTATGCAATTGATACCAGTAAGGAAGCAATTAAGTTTGCCCAAAAAAATAACATTAAGGCTAGATTGGGAAATGCAGAAAATAGACTGGACTACCCGGATAATTATTTTGACATCGTAATTGCCTCTCAAATTATTGAGCACTTAGTCAATCCTGATCATCTTATTTTAGAGGCAAGAAGAGTACTTAAAAAAGGAGGAATAATCATTATAGTTACTCCTAACCTTGCTTCCTGGTTAAATCGTGGATTGTTGCTTCTCGGATTTCAACCTTTCTTTACAGAAGTTTCAACCTTCGATAAAACATTAGGGATCAAATTTACCAGAAAATTTACAAAAGTCAGAGATACCGTTGGACACTTAAGAATCTTTACGCTAAGAGCACTTAAAGATATTCTCGAGTTTCATAAATTTAAAATCATAAAAATTTCGGGTATGGAATTTTCTTTATTTCCGTTTCCCTTGAATCTTCTTGATATAACATTTTCAACTGTTCCTTCATTTAGCTCTATCATTCTAACAGTAGCAAAGAAAACATAGCGACACTAACGACTTGATATTTTATCTTACAATCTATAAATGAAAATCTCAAATAAATATAAGCAGTCCGGATGGGAGGATTATTATACTGGAGAACGTAACATCCATTTAAAACCTAAGGTTGGACTTTTTAGCTCGTATGATATTTTCCTTTGCGACAGCATAATACAAAAATACATACCAAAATTTAACGGATCTAATAAAACTAAACCAAAAATCTGTGAAATTGGAAGCGGAGACGGAAAACTTTTACAAAAATTTGCAGGGATGCTCAATATGGAACCTATTGGAGTTGAATATTCGAAAGAGGCTGCAAGAGTTGCTCGCAAAGATGGCACTAAAACTATTGTTGCCGATGCCTTTGATCAAAAATTCCTTAATAAATACAAAAACTATTTTGATGTCGTGTTTTCTTATGGGTTTTTGGAACATATTTTGCCCCCCGAGAAAGCAGCCAAAATACACTATGATATTTTAAAACCGGGAGGATATGCAATAATCCAAATACCACGCTTTAAAGGTTTTAATTTGCTGAAGGCAAAATTTTTAAGACCTGATCTTATCCCTTTACATAACTTGGCGGTAATGAATAAGGAAAAGCTTGAAAAAGCCTGCCGCGATACTAGAATCAAAAAGCTTTTCTGTAAAAATTACGGTACTTTTAAATTCCGTTTTCCAATGGAAAAGAAAAATCTTAAGTTTTATCTCCTAAAAACACTGTGCTATCTTGAGTATCTTTTGAACCCAACCTTTAGGATTTTATTCGGGGACCGCGGTTTTGAAACAAATTTTTTTAGTCCGGCGGTAATGTTTATCGGAAAAAAATCCTAAACTACTTCATTGATGTTTTTATGGTGTTAGTAATATCTTCGGCAGACAATCCGTTTTTTGCTCGCATATACTGTTGGCTACCGATAATTTTATTAAACTTATCGGGTGATCCAAATCGTTTAAAAATTCCTTCCCAGCTGTTTTCAGCTATAACTTCCGAAACCGCGCTTCCTAAACCCCCAATAATTGAATGCTCTTCAAGAGTAAAAATTGCTTTTACCGTTTTCATTAATTCCCTAACAAGCTTTACATCTAAAGGTTTTATGGTATGCATGCTAACTACTGTTATTGAATAGTTATCTTTTAACTTATCTGCAACTTCCATCGTAACGGGCAACATCGTGCCTGTCGCAATAAGTGCTATATCTTTTCCCTTACTTAGTACTATTCCTTTGCCGACCGAAAACGAAGGCCTAACTTTATGCACGATAGGTTCGCCTGCCTTTCCTAACCGGATATAAACGGGACCTTTAATTTTTAGTGCAGCTTTTGTTGCAAGTTCGGCTTCTATGGGATCTCCCGGGGCAATAATTGTCATTCCCGGAAGGGTACGTAAAATAGCAATGTCTTCTAATCCATAATGGGTATGTCCGTAAATACCATATGAGAAACCAGAACCGACGCCTACAATTTTTACATTAAGGCTTTGATAACAAATATCGTTTCTTATCTGCTCGAAATTTCTCATTACAATAAAGGGAACGATAGAATAGATAAAAGGGATTTTCTCGTCCATAGCCATACCGGCAGCAATACCCGTTAAGCCCTGTTCTGCTACTCCCGCATTTAGATATTGTTTAGGAAACTTTTTAATATAATCTTCAAATACGGAAAACCCCAGATCTCCGGTAATAAGCACTATATCTTTATTTTTTGCTGCTAATTTTTCCAGCGTTTTTACAAATGCAATTCTCATAAGAGTTTATTAATAGCTTCTTTATACTCTTCTTCTGTTGGGGGTTTATATTGAGACGAAACCTTATCAATATGTTTTTGAACTCCCCCATATCCTTTTATCGTATGCGCTATTAAAACTGAGGGTTTTCCCTTCTTAAAAGGAATAACTCTTAAGGCGTTATGGATTTTCTCAATATTATGGCCATCAACTTCCTTCACTTCCCACCCGAAATCTTTCCATTTATTAGCAAAGGGCTCTAAATCCATAACTTCATCTATTCTCCCAAAGCCCTGCAGCTTATTGTAATCAACGATTACAATCAAATTGTCTAATTTATGCTGTCCCGCAAAGAGAATTGCTTCCCAAGTCGATCCTTCATCGCATTCGCCGTCAGATAGCATAGCGAATATCCGATGCGCTTTATTGTCAATCTTTCCGGCATACGCAATACCATTTGCGATGGGAAGGCCGTGGCCAAGCGAACCAGCGGTAATTTCTACTCCCGGCAGAATACCTTTGGTGGAATGGCCTGAAATGCCGCCATTTTGCTCATAAGCTTTTAACTTGTTTTTATCGAAAAAGCCTTTCTCGGATAGTACAGCGTATAACGCCTTGCAGTCATGAGCTTTGCTAAAGATAAAGCGATCCCGGGCTGAGTCTAACGGAGATTTTGGATAAACTTTTAAAACTGAAAAGTACAAAACCGTCAGCAAATCCACACAAGATAACGAACCTCCGGTGTGCGCGCTTTGCGCTAAGTAGGCCATCTCAAGAATACTCTTTCTGATATTATCCGCGTGTTTTTCAAGAATATTATTATCTATTTTCTTATTCATATAAATTTAAATTCTTACGGAACCAGCCTATCGTTTTATCCAGTCCCTCATCCAAGCCATATTTGGCTTTCCATTTTAATACTTTTTCGCTTTTTTTGGTATCCGCTTGCCATTTACCCATTTCAATTTGCCTTTCTTGAGTCGGTATAGCTCCCCATTCCACAACGGATTTAGTTTTAGTTAAATCCATTATTTTACCTACTACGTCTTCGACAGCAGATTGAATCCCTGTTCCAATATTAAATATCTCTCCGGGCAAAACTTTGATGTTACAGGTATTAAGATACGCGTCTACAACGTCTTCCACATAGATAAAATCCCTCACATGTTTTTTACTGCCAACATAAATTTTCTGATTTCTTAGCGCCGAGAGAATTACCGATGGTATTAACCGAGTTTTTTCTTCATAAGAACCATAATTGGAAAATAATCGGAAGGTAATAATCGGTAAGGCGTTTTTGACCGCTTCTTTATGCGCATATAAAGCGATTGCGGTTTTAACGACACCATAATCATTAATCGGGAACGGTAAATCCGTTTCAGCCATTGGCTTATCTTTAATTCCATATTCGGAAGAACTCCCGGTGTTTATAAACAGCTTAAACTTTTGTTGTTTTACCGCGCTTATTAAATTAATTGTTCCCCGTAAATTTATATCAATAATTTCGTCTATCTTTTCTTCATGCGGTAAAGAACCATAAGCGGCTAAATGAAATATATAAGCAGGCTTAATCTTATTCGTAATTTCCCCTATTTTAGGACTACGCAAGTCTACCTCATGGATTGTAATCTTGGAAGTAAGATCACTAATTCTCCAATTTAGTTTTTTATTCCTGGTAAAAATGTGGACGTTTTTCTTTTGCGAGACCAACTTTCTGACTATATTTGATCCCACAAAACCGGTTGCCCCAGTGACTAAATAAATATTATTCATAACTTAGTTAAGAAACATTGGATAAGACGAAGCTTTAGAATTCAAGTAAAAGATACATTTCATATATTTTTTCTATACCACTCTAGTACAGCTGGTAATGATTTCTCTAAACTGAATTTATTCCCCCAACCCAGCTTTCCTATTTTCCTATCATTTAAGTGTTGATAAGGAATTTCGTTTTTGGTAATATTTAAAATCTGATAGTTTATTTTTACTTTTAAAATTTTTTCAGCTTTTTTCATTAGCTTTAAAACCGACAGCGTATCTTTTGAAGAAAAATTGAAAGCCTCTCCTTTTGCTTTAGCGAAATTTCTTAGCAAAAATAGATAACCATTTACAACGTCTTTAACATATAAATAATCTCTAACAAAACTTCCGTCGCTTCTTATTGCTAACTGTTTATTTTTTATGACCGCTTCGCAAATCCCGGGAATAATCCTACCCAAATGAAAATCTCCTTCGCCATACACATTACCAAAACGGGTTATCACGATGGGGCAGTTATAAGTTTTATAGTAAGCCTGACAAATAAGATCCATCGACGACTTTGAGACGTCGTAAGGATGATCTCCTTTTAGGGAAGAATTTTCCGTATAAGCGTTTTTTGTTTTCCCGTAGGCTTTATCTGAAGATGCTACAATAATTCCTTTAATTTTTTGATTTTTTCTGACCTCCTCTAGAATATTGATCGTCCCCATTATATTTGTTTCGAATGTAGCATATGGATTCTCATATGCCTTTTCTACAATCGGTTCAGCCGCTAAATGAAAAATATATTCTGGGGTATTCTTTTTAAAGAAGTTTCTTACTTTTACTCTATCTCTTATGTCTAGAAATTTAAAATCTACTTTCTTTCGAAGTTTATCCAGCGCAAAAATTGAGCTTTTGTCAATTTTAATATCTACCACTGTCACTTTTGCCTTCTGCCTTACCAACTCTTCCACCAAATGTCCGCCGATGAAACCGGCACCGCCGGTAACTAATATTTTCCTGCCTTTTATTTCCATACTTTCCATTCCGGGTTATCCGCCCATAACTTATTTAGATTATCTACATCTGGGTACGTGTCCATCGAATGCCAGAATCCATCATGCGCGTAAAGAGAGAGCTGTTCTTCCTCGGTTAACCGTTTTAGCGCGTCCCATTCCATCTCCCCGGGTCTTAGATATTTGAAAAATTGTTTTTTAAAGACCATAAATCCTCCATTTACCCATTCTTTAAGCACGGGTTTTTCTACGAAATTTTTAATAATGGTCGAATTCTTGGGGCTTAGCGCAATTAACCCGTACTTACTTCTGGGACGAACACCGATAATCGTACCGATTGTTCCTTGCTTTCTATGAAACTTTAAGAGTTTTTTAATATCAACATTTCCCACTCCGTCTCCATAAGTTACCATAAAGTTTTGATCTTCTTTTGGAATATAAGCTTTTATTTTGAGTATCCGCTCTCCCGGTAAAGTTTCTTCTCCCGTATCGACAAAGGTAATTTTAAAATTGTCTCTACGAATATGTTTCTTGTAAAGCTTGGTTTTGCCGCTCTTTGTATTTAGAGTAAAATTGTGTGCATAATGTTGCTCGTTAAGAAAATATTCTTTAATCATTTCTCCTTTATATCCGAGCGCAATTATAAAATCATTAAAACCGTAGTGGGCATAAATTTTCATGATGTGCCAAAGAATCGGTTTACCGCCAACCTGAACCATCGGCTTAGGCTTAAATTCCGTCTCTTCTTTAAGTCTGTATCCTTTTCCTCCACACAAAATTATTACTTTCATATTATTTTTCTCTATAATTTTTCTTATACCAAGCGATTGTTTCTTTTAATCCTTTTTTAAAATTCGTTTTTGCTTTAAAACCAAATTCTTTTTTCGCTTTTGTTGTATTAAGGCATCTTCTCGGTTGACCATCGGGTTTGCTAGTATCCCAAATTACCTTACCTTTGTATCTAACAATTTCCTTTATTAATAACGCCAGCTTTTTAATAGAAATCTCAAATGACGCACCAATATTTATAGGATCTGCTTTATCATATTTTTGGGTAGCTAAAATAATAGCTTCTGCTGCGTCCCCAACGTAAAGAAATTCTCTTGTTGCTTTTCCTGTTCCCCAAATAGTAACGGTTGGTTGTTTTTGCTCCTTTGCCTCGACAAATTTTCTAATTAATGCTGGTATGACATGTGAAGATCGCGGATCAAAATTATCGCCTGGTCCGTAAAGATTAACAGGAAGTAGATAAATTGCATTAAATCCGTATTGCTGACGATAAGCCTGAGCCTGAACCAAAAGCATTTTTTTGGCAAGACCATATGGTGCGTTTGTTTCTTCGGGATAACCATTCCACAAATCTTCCTCTTTAAACGGAACCGCTGTGTATTTTGGATACGCACATACAGTTCCTATGGCAACGAATTTCTTTACCTTGGCTAGCCTTGCTTCCTCCATGAGGTGAACACCAATTGTTAAATTGTCGTAGAATAACGTTCCTGGATTTTCTTGGTTATATCCAATCCCTCCAACCCTCGCTGCAAGATGAATTACGACATCTATTCCTTTAGTAACCCTTTGGCAATTTTTAAGACTTCTTAGATCATCCTTCTTCGAATCTGTGATGATAATTTGTTTTTTGGGAACATTATGTTTCAGCAGAGCATTGACTACGGCCGTCCCCAAAAAACCCTTTCCTCCCGTAACTAGAATTTTCTTGTCAGATAAACGCAACATATAAATTATTTAAAGTGCTTTCTGTAAAGAATAAAAGTTTTCCATGATTTTTCTGATATAAAGTCTTTAATTACGTTTGGATTATAAACTATTTTTTCAACAATATTAAGATTATGCTCATATCCCAATATTTCTGCCTTCATATCTTTAGTTAGATCATGCGCATTCCTACTTTGATAAACTGACGGTTTTCCATAGACAACTCTGAAGCCTTTTGCTTGCGCGAAATATGCTGCCCAGATATCATCCATTCTCCCTACTTCAGGAAATAAAAAATAATCTTTTAGCACTTTTCTTAGCAAGAATGTGTTCTGGGAATCAAAAGGAGATATTTTGTTACTAGCAATTGGAAAATACTTATTTTGAAATTTGCATTCGGGAGCGTGTTCCATTCGACAAATCGCATCTATATCAGGATCGCCGTTCCAAAAATCTGCTTGAATATCGGGGGTTATTTCTTTAATTTTCTTTTTTGAATAGTCTCTTTTTGAAAGAAGCTGTAAGGGGTAGCCCCTGTGCCATAATTTCCCAATGTTTGTCGCGCCAACTGGATCAAATGCAGAAAGATTAGTTTCGTAATAATTGACCTTAACTTTTTTACCAAGCATAAGGTTTTTTCCCCAACCGGAATAAGGAATATTGTCATCGTCAACTACAGCAATGATATCTGCTCCCATATCATACGCCCATAATAAACCGAAATTTCTTCTTTGAATACAATTCCAGCCAATCAAGTCGGAAAGTTTCTTGTCATAATCTTCTTGCATTTTAGTAGTTAACAGTATTCCTTTCTTAAGCTTATAATCCGTGGGTGTTTTTTTGTCTGCGGCCACGACTAATTCCCAATCCTCCATTGCTTCAAATTTATTTATCGCAAGGGTTGGAGAATTTATGGTTGTAGTAACGATAACTTTTTTCATTTAATACTTAGGCTTTTGACTACATATAGTATAATAAAGGACAGAATTTTGCAATCGCAGTATATTAGTTACTCCAGAAAGCTGAAAGATTTTGTATACCACTTTTTATATTCGTACTTATTTAATATTTGATTTATGCCATCTTCGTATAAACTGTAATTTTTTGCTATTTTATCTATTGCCTTTTTAAGGCTTCCAACGTTTTCGTCGATTACTTCACCTGCATGGAATTTTTCGATTTCTTTATGCATATATGTAGTCTTCGTTGTGATAACGGGTAGCCCATACTCTAAGTAATCTTTAATTTTTACTGGCTCGCAATATTTTGAGACATTATCTGACGTGTTTTCATATAAGGCCAATCCGATATCGCATTTTTTTAAGATTGGTTCCGCATTTTCTACAAACCCATAAAATTTAACTTTTCCCAAAATTCCCAATTTTTTCGCTAACTCCTTATAATGATTAGCCTTATAGCCATCGCCAACAATTTCTAATCTACAATTAATGGAATTGCTTGACAGGAATTTGAATATTAAATCTAACCCCTGCTGTTCTCTAATTACGCCAATGAAGCCTATTGTTATTGACTTATTATCATTAATTATTTTATTAACTTTAGTAAACTTTTTTACTATTCCTAAAGAAATTTGTTTTCTAAACTTATTTTTAAAACTTTTTTTTCCAAACATAATTGAATAGATTCTATCGATTGGTGGGCTGATATAAATTACGTAACGCAATCTCTTGATATAGAAATCTGCGATTTTGTTATAAAACCACATAAATCCAGCATGCTGGGGAAAATAATCACCAACCCAAAAGATAAACTTAACCCTCTTAATAAATGCGACAATACTATTTAAGATGCAAAAGATAGGATTTTCAACAATGATAAAACTTCCTCTTTTAACAAATCTGAAAAGAACGTAGTTAAAGTATAGATAATAAAGAAGCAATTTAAGAATACTATTCTTTCCGTGGTAGCGATAAAAATTTGCTCTGTATGCTAATTTTCCACCGATAAATATCTCAACGTAGCTTGATTTTTGCAAATATCCGTGGGGAAAATGAAAAGTTACCAAGTACTGTGTATTTTCAATTAGATAATTTCTAAAATTACCAAGATTTTTGATTGACTCCGTTGTAACAAAATAGATACTCTTATATCTCATGCAATATTTTTATTTATTCCATACATAAAACATTAATCTATCGAAGATCGCATTTGGTAAAATGCGCTTGAGAAAAAAAGTTAGATTTGTATCGTATCCCATTAACACGCTTTTTGGTGGTAAGTCAGCTTGAATAATTGCATGAATTTTTTTATTTATTCTTTCATGCGTAAGCGAAGGCATAAGTAGCCTTAATAAAAATGATTTATCCCGTTGCCAATCACGCTTCTTACCAGATTTGTCTACGTCTTTTGTTTTAACCATTGCTCCAGGCGCAATGGTTGAAACTTGAATATTATCTTTTGCAAACTCGTAATACAAGGCCTCTCCCATCGCTTCTAAAGCAAATTTTGAGGCGCAATATAGACTAAAATTCGGAAGCGCAATTCTTCCACAAAAGGAAGTTATATTAATAATTTTTCCATATTTTTGCTTACGCATATATTCACTAGTCAATCTAATCAATCGAAATGCCCCTACCACATTTGTGTTAAGTAATTTTAAAAAATCTGTATCCGAAAACTCTTGCATAGGTCCAAATATTGCATACCCTGCATTATTGATAACGACGTCGAGTCTTTTTTCTTTCTTAATTATATTTCTTACAGCTTCTTCGCATTCGCTATTACTGGTTATATCCAATTTGACCGAATGAATGCTTGGATATTTTATTTTCCATTCGTTTATTAAGTCTTTATCTAACGTTCGTATTCCCGCAAAAACTTTATAATCTTTAGCTGATAAATATTCTGCGATGCTTTTCCCCAAGCCAGATGAACATCCGGTCACTAAAACTACTTTTTGTGTTTTTCTTGTCTTTATCATACTCGCCCTTCGAAAATAGAATATATGACTCCCGCAAGCCCAGCTATGTATTCAACAATGCGCATAAAAACAAATACCAGCGTTATGTGTGGATGCTTCAGCATTAACTTCCAATTACGGACGTAAGCCGGCCTTAAAGGAAAATAACTGATAAAACTGGACTTTGGCCTTTTGAAGAAATAATTAATGATTTCACGTCCATACATAAACTTTTTTTTATACAATTTCACAAAAGTTAAATTTCCTTCGTTATGCCGGACAATGCTTTTTGTCCTTCCTACCCTATATCCTTTTTCAAGTAACTTCTGGGCAAGGTCTAAATCATCTCCCCCAGCGCCAAGCGATTCATCAAATCCACCAATACTTTTCCAAACGCTTTTTTTATAGAACCTGGCGCATTCAACAGTGTTATCATTCCAATAACAACGCCTTTCAAGATTTTTTGCAGCGGCCCAAATTCCGATTCCGAAAGAATCCTCAGGAAGAACAACTGCATCATATCTTTTCTTACAAAGCGCGACCGCCTCACGAATTAAATTCTTAGGCAATTCCATATCTGCGTCCATCCAGTAAACATATTCCCCAGTTGCCTTATCCATACCTAAATTTCTTTTGTAAGGGGCATCAAAAAGCCCCATTTTTACTTTTGGAATAAAATTTATAATCCGGCAATGATATTTTTTAGAAATTGCTAAAGTTGTATCTCTTGAATTTCCGTCGACAATAATAGTTTCTATATCGCGGTAAGATTGCAATTTGATTGTTTTTAAACTTTTTTCCAGAAACTCCGCGGAGTTTCTGGTTGGTATTACTATTGAGACTCTTCCTTTCATATTTTATTTGACGACTGTTGTTTTGAGATAATCTTTATACCAACCGAGAGTATTTTTAAGACCATCGGTCAAAGTGTATTTTGGCTTCCAGTTAAGAATTCTGCTGGCCTTTTGTGAAGATACGTATTGCAAACCAATTTCATCCGACCTCTCAATTTCAATTTTTTCGATTGAGAATTTGTTGCCCGATAGCTTAGTGATTTTTCTAATTAATTGCTCTACTGAAATTACCTCACCTGTTCCAAAATTATAGATTCTATTGTGATCCATTAGCTTCTCAGGAAGTTCGCCAAGTTTTATGTAGGCATCAACAGCATCGTCAATATAGATATAATCTCGCTGGACGCTTCCTCCCCACATCCGTGGCGCTTTTTTTTCTAAAATACTTTTTATGGTTTTAGGTATTAAGCGATTGAAATTAAGATCTCCCGGTCCGTAAATGTTAACAAAGCGCGGAATTAAAACCGGGAGAGAATAGGTATCGGCATAGGATTGTGCTATTAAATCCATACAAGCCTTGGAAGTTTCATATGGTCTCGAGGGTTTAGGGGTATAACTTTCAAGAAATGGTACCTTATTGTTTCCGTAGACATGGGCAGTTGAACCAACAATAATTTTCTCCAAATTATTCAAACGGGATATCTCAAGAATGTTGACAGCTCCACCAACATTAATATTAAAGGTATTGCGTGGATTAGATTGCCCCATCTCAACAAGAGCTTCTCCTGCAAGGTGAAAGCAGATATTTATTTTTTTCTTTTCTACAAAATCCTTAATTTTTGCGTAATCCAAAATATCTGCCTTTAGAGAATTATGCCCTGCAGCATTTCTAGATACGCTAAAAACATTGGCACCCAAACTTTTAAGCTTACTTGATAGGTGCCGGCCGACAAACCCTGTTGAACCTGTCACCAAAACATTTTTATTTTCCCAAAATGACATATTTTAATCCTCCCCTAAAAACCGGGATTGCATAAATAATTACAAATGCAACACACATAAATGGATGCAGAAACCATGCTAAATCTCTAACCCTATAAAAGCCTTTAATCGAATCCCATAAAGGGACCACGAAGGTAAGTGAAAAAATAACGTACATAATGAGCTTAATTTTATCCTTAGTCGGATCATACATATGATATCTGCGCGTATATTCATACTGTAGTTGATATTTCTCGATAAAGTATTTTCTGCGGGCTAAAAAGAATAATACTTTGTTGTTGGTTAGATGAATAATCGTATCTTTTACAAGAGCGTACTCATTGTATCCTCCTCGTATCAAATCGGCAACAACGTCTGTATGCACAAAGTTGTCAGGATCAGCTTTAGCATGACGTAAAAGCACTTCTCTGCGAAGGGCTGCGCCGTTACCTCCGAGCGCAGGAATCTCATTTCGAGAATAAGTAACTTTATAATAGTTTCCAATATCTTTTGCTTTACCAAATAAATTATATTTGTTGCTCGCCCAAGAAAGATGAGAATTTTTTCCTAAGTAAAAAACGACTGGGTCCGAACCACCAAAGAGGGCAAAATAACGATCTAGAAACGTCATGGAGATATCATAGTGAAAACGCAATGGCTCCGAACCTACAATATCTTTATCCTTCATAAGTGGCTCTATTAAGTTAGTGAGCCACATGTCGTGAGGCATTATATTGTCGTGATCCAAAAACAAAACTATTTCTCCCTTCGCTTTTGAGAATCCTATCCCCTTATTGTATTCTGCATTTTGTTTATCCTTGTTAACATTTACTATTTTTGAACCGTATTTTCTTGCAATTCTTAACGTAGAATCTTTTGACCCTCCATCCGCTACAATAATTTCTATTTTATTTTTATCATACACCTGTTCTTTTACCTTTCTTAAACAAAGATCTAAGGTCCTCGATGAATTGAATGTGGCAATAATTATTGAGATTGTCGGATTAGGCATACGTTAAGTTTATTTTTTGGCAAGTATCGCTGTCCCCAAGCCCCTCTTATTCTTTGTCAGTAAATCCAATCTGGAAATAAGATATAGAAATGGATAAGCAATCCCTGATACGACAAAGCCCTTTGATAATAATACATGATCTAATTCCCAAGCAATTTTTCCAAAAGTACCAAAAGTCTCTCTTGCTTCAATTATCTTAAAACCTATGGCGATAAGCTCCTTTTTTAAATCAATCGGCGAAAAGCCTTCATGGAGATGCTCGTCATGATGCCATCCTTTTGTTTGTTGAAAAATACGCTGTTGGTTTATTTGCGGAGTATGAATATAAAGATACCCTCCTTTTGCTAAAAGTTGATAAAAGTTTCTTAATACGCCTTTAAAATTATCGATATGCTCTAAAACGTCAATATTAACAATTAAATTATATTTATTTTTGTTTTTGAGAGATGCTTCTGTGATGTCTCCGTACGAGAAATTTACATTGTTAATATTTAGCTCTTTTGCAAATTTTTTGGAAAAATCGAGCTTTGTTTCATCTATCTCCCAACCGTCAACGATTGAAACATTATATTTTTTACTTAACCAAAAAGTGTATGCGCCAATACCGCTTCCGGCATCTAAGATTCTTTCCGGTTTTTTTGTTCTGATATTTTTTTTGAGCATATCCGTAAAGTATTGACCGCGAAGTTGAAAACCAATTTCAGGAATGCCGAAAATTCTTAGATATATCTTTTCTAAAAAGCTGATAAGTTTACTTCCTTTTTTCTTAAAGCCCTTCTTATATTCACTCGACATGTCCTTAAAAGAATCGATTAGTATTTCCGGATGTTTATAGAAGATTGATCCAAACATAATTATTTATTTACTAATTTCTGCATTACACCTAAGCTTTCTTCCGCTGCCTTTTCCCAGCTAAAACTTTCAGCCCACTTTTTGGCATTTTTACTTATTCTCTCTCGGTATTCTTCATTGGTAATAATCTTTAATATTTTTTTAATTATGTCTTCTCTATCTTTCGCAAGTAATCCTGTGTAACCATGCCTTATAGATTCGGATAGGCCCGGAACATTAAAGGCCACAGCGGGTGTTCCATGCATATTAGACTCTATGACTGCCATACTCCATCCCTCTCCAATTGAAAGATTCACAAAAAGCCACGCCCGCGAAAGAAGCTCTATTTTTTCTGCATTTGTTACGGGCCCTAAAATGTCTACTCTTCTTCTTACAGAACTCCTCATTACAATATCCGTTAATCCAGATGCTTCGGTACCCCAACCTGCAATAATAAGCCTTGCGGAAGGTAAATCTCTTAAGATATCTTTAAATATATCCACAAGCAAATCAACTCTTTTATATCCTTTTATTCTTCCCAGGTATAACAAAGTCGGAACAGAAAACTTTTTAATTAATCCTTTTCTTTTGCTATTAGGCTTATCGATTCCACAATAAACAACTTTTATATTCTTTGCTTTAAATCCTATACTAACTAGCTCCTCTTTCGTTGTTTCTGATATCGCTACAACTTGGACCCCTCTATAAATAATGGGGAAAACATATTGCTCTATGAAATAACCGATATAGCTAACAGGGAAATGAAGTTGGTAGAAGAATTGATTCTTATGAACATGATAAACAAATGCTACCTTAGGAATTCTTGAGAAAAGCGGCGTAAAAAAGGGTATCCCATTTTGTACATCTATGATAATGTCAACATTTTTCCTAAGTTTTTTAAAATAGTAAATTGGCGCCCAAAAATATAAGGAGAATGTTCCCCCCTTTCTGATTATTTTTATTCCTTGATATTCTTCTTCATCGGCCAATTTT